>ERZ1034897.181-NODE-181-length-35176-cov-34.522963_pt1 | contig 35176 bp, 65 predicted proteins | sample MGYA00520629_ERZ1034897 | MGnify/ENA primary metagenome ERZ1034897 (study PRJEB33766, sample SAMN09781789) | gut metagenome | biome: gut microbiome | host: Homo sapiens | place: Madagascar | study: EMG produced TPA metagenomics assembly of the PRJNA485056 data...
TATTTTTAATTTTATGGAAAAAGATGATGTGAGTGTATGGCAGGCTGTTTTCGTAGTTCAAGCTCTTAAGAACTTTAATATTTTCAACCAATTACCAATTCTCTTTAACATCCAATACCCTTCTAACTCTCTATTATAAAAAGTATCTGGATAGATTGGTAGGAGAACACCATTTTCTAATTTTAATAGTGAATCTCCTACCTTTCTTCCTTTAACACACTTTATACTTAATTTTTCTTGCATTTTTCTTTTTGTTAAGGAAGAAGTTAAGAGTTATTACACTCTCAACCTCTTACCTTATACAATCAACTACTCAGCCAAATCTATGGTTGGAATAGTTGCGTTCATCAAGCTCGTAGTACCATAACGAAGAGTACGTACAGTAAGCATGTCAGTAACTTTAACCTTCTTACCTGCAAGAAGATTCATAGCTTCCTTAACACTACCTGCAGTACGGAACAAGTCAGCTGCAGTTCCACTTGTGTGAACACGCTGATCTGTTGGAGTACCATCTTCGTTATACACTGTGCGACTCTTAGTGAAAGTTGATGGATAGAACTTCTTGGCATTACCGTTAATCTCAATAAAGATATACTGAACAGTATTGTCTCCAAGTTTCTGTTCATAAACATCATATGAAGTTGGGAATGTCCAAGTATCTCCTACTTCAAGATTAAGATTTTCAAGTGAACGAACTGAACCAGAAAAACCAGCTACCTTCTTGTCACCAGCGGCTTGCGCACGTGTAATCTCTACTGCTAATGTTGCCATAAGCTTCTAATCAATTACCTATACATTGAGAGGTTTTAAAAATTAATAAAAATGTTTATATTCTCTTTTTGGTGTGAGACATATGACTTCACCTTATATTTTACTAATACTTTAATGCCATTCTCACGAAACATCTCACCAATAGGTGTAGAATATTCTTCACCTGTATTAGAGAGCACTCCGTTAATGTAGCATTGAATGTTATTTCTAAACATCCAATCAATTGCTTCGTGTTGCTCATGAGTCATTGCACGTAAAATTGAATCATAATCTTTCATATACAATTGTTTATACACTAAGGTAATATAGCTGTCTATACACTTGGCTAGGTTATTAGTATGTATAGGCTAGGTTATTATAGTGAAACCCTCTAACTCTATCCTTTGGAGAGTAGAGTTTAGAGAGTTTATTATTTTAGAAGGGTTTTGTTTAGCTATCATATATTAATAAAATAAATGAGATGATAGTAGAAACCATTAATCCTAATGCCCAGTGAGTAAACCAAGCAAATATAAGTATAGTAAACAGAAATGCTCCACCTACTATTTCAAATATAGTTTTTATCATAGTTTTATTTTTAAGGAGAGAGTTAATTAAAACCCTTGTAAAAGCGCAATATTGCTCGTCAAAGGAATTGAGTGTAATAAACTCACCGTTTTGTTTGATTTTGAATGTCATAGTTTTTTGAGCGATTTGCCTAAATATCGCGAGGTTTAAGGAGTTAGTAAAAGTAAAGCAGTTTAACGACTTGCTTAGGTCGTTCCGTGTTAGTTCTTGAAATCAAGAATTACTAAAGCGGCAGGATAACGGCGGTTGTCACTACTAAGACCAACGTAAGGCTTGCGGGTGACAATTATGTCTTTATCCTTTGAGCCTTCTACGATAGCTTGCATAATTTCACCATCCTCTTTGCTGCTGTTCTTAGCAATGGTTTCTTTGACGAAATTATTAAAGGTGCCGTTAGGCTCCAAAATCTTTCCGTCACTATCGACCTTTGCTCGTGTAACCATCGACAAGAACATATCGACCCCAATAGTAGTGGTCAGAACTGGGTTGGAAAACGCATCCGCATCAACCTTGCCGTCTTTCTCTGCTTTCTTGTAGTCGTAACCATTCACTTGGAAAACAACGTTAGGCTGAAAGGCACTTGCACCTGTACCGATGCGGTGAGCCTTGTCTGCTTGTTCCTTCTGTGCGCCATTGACTTTAACAAATCCTGTCAGCATAATTTAAAGTGTGTTAGGTCTGAGGTTGCAATTAGTGAGCCTCCAAGTTTAGCCTATTTCCTTAGAAACAAGCAAAGTCATTCGGTAGCTTAACGTCCGACCGAAAACGGGACGTGCCCTTTTAATGGGACTTCGTTATGGGTACTTTTACCAGTTGCCCACCACGGCTTGACGCAGCCGAATCGAATATATTTATATATATTCTAAATATTTATGGCTGCGGGTACGGTTGGCTAGGTTTTCCACAAGGGAAGCCCCGGGGGCTTAACGCAGTGGTGTACTCCTCCATATATAAAAATTACAAATTTTAATTTTATCATAATCCAACTATTAAAAATATAGGAGGGGGGTATTTTTGTAGGGTACATTTTTGCCAGAAATCGGCTAATTAAGTATAGTTATGTAAGTATAGTATTAAGTATAGTTAGTTGGTAACTGGTGCATTATCTTGGTAGCTGGTGCACTATCTTGGCATCTCATGCATCATCTTGGTAGCTGATGCATTAACAAAAATTAACAAAAATTATTGTGGTAAAATTAATAATAATTACTATAATTATACCATAATTAAAATTTAATAAACATGGAAAGTAATAATAAGTTTGTAATTTATCCACATCCAGCTAATAATGAAACTCAACCAGATTTAGATCCAAAAGATAAATTAATATATGTAGCTATTAGAAGATATATGAATAGACAAACAATGGAAGCTTTTCCAAGTTATGCTACTATTACAAAAGATACTGGAGCTGCAGCTAAAACTATTAAAAAATGTGTGAATAATCTTGTAAATGAAAACTATTTACAAACTAGAAGGGAGGGGCGTAAATTAATATATACTTTTAATAATAAGAAATGCTTTGAGCCTTATAGTTATGAATTTTTAGATAAGCCAAATTTAACATTTATAGAAAAGTCTTATATAATAGCTTCACAACAATATATGTTTAAAGAAGACAATGAGGGTAGAATAGAATATACAAATAAAGAATTAGCATCTCTAATTAAAATGCCAGAAACTACTGTTAGTAAATGTAATCATTCTTTAGAAAGAAAAGGTTTTCTTCAAGGTGCTTCTGAAATAACTAAAAGATTTCAATTAAGAGAATTAGACCAATTATTTATTTGGAAATTTAAAGAACAAGATGAAAAAATACAAAAAAATACAGATGATATAGAATTACTTAAAAAAGAAATCAAGCAATTAAAAGAAGAAAATAAAGCTTTAAAAGAAAATAGAAAATTGAATTTTATATTATAAAAAAAAAACGAGGATTCCAGAGTTATTCAACTCCAGAGTCCTCGTTAAACTTTTTAAATTCATAAATAATATCTTTGTTTTGCTTTAAATGGTCTTTAATTGAGATCTTATTAAGGCAATCTTCCCAAGCTAAATAAAATTGTTCATCAGTCATATTAGATTTTTCAGCTTCATCTACACATTGTAAACATAATTTTAATGCTACTTGACACATAGTCCAAATTCTATTTTTTTCATTTGGAAATCTACCTACACTTAATAATTTTATCAAGTTGTCTTTTGTCAATTCATTTTTCATAATACATATTTCATTTTGAGTTTTTCTATAAAACTTATAGCTCATCGCTAAGTAAATTAATTTTATTAATACTTGTTATATAATATTCAATTAGTCCTCCCCCAAGGATTCGAACCCTGACCAAGTGGGTTAGAGCCACCTGTGCTACCATTACACCAGAAGAGAGTAAAGCTACTTTTAAAAAGGAGTAGCTAACCTTAAAAATTAAAAATTAAAATGTTTCATAAAGTTCAACCATGCTTTGAATTTTATTTTTTAAGGTTGAACAAATAATTTCAGAAGAAATATCAATCATTTCTTCAACTTCTTTAGCTTCCTCGGAATTATATTCTTCTAAATTTAGAAGATTGTTAAACTTAGTTAAGTCTACTTTAGATTTTAATTTTCCTACAACTTCTAAAAATAAATCATCGTCTAAACCTTCAATAGCTTCTTTATATTCTTTAACTAATTCTTTAGTTTCATCAAATTCTTCAGCTTTAAAGATTGAGTTTATCTCAATTTTAAGACAATCATCACTTTTTTCTAAATTAATTTTAACATCGTTATCTTCAAGTACTTCTTTTGTTCCATTAGGAACACTTAAATTTAGTATATTAACTATTTCTAATAATCCATCAATTGTTTTATTCATAATATTTTTGTTATTTAATTACATAGCAAATATATAATACTTTCTTTAAATTTAAAAATACTATTATGTTAAAAACTATTAATATTTTAATTTACCTCCATTTTTAAGAGTAAACCCTTGTTCAATCCAACTAGAAGCTGGCTACAAATTAAAATCTACTAATTTAGGTTTACCAAAAAGAGTTACACCTACATTACCAGGAGATACATCATCAACCACAACCTTTCCATTGGTATAAGCTCTATATTGAACATTTGGATCATTGACTTTTCTGAAGCCTTTTTCCTACATAGCTTTATCTAGTTTATTAACATATTTTGGAAAAGTTTTTTCAGTAAGAATTTTCATTTTCTTCTGTATAAAAGTAGGGAATCTTTTAGAACCATCTCTAACATATCCTACAAATTTAACTGGAGAAGAATTAGGCACGGCATTTCTTTTAAGCATTTCTCCACTCCCAACCTAAGTTATTTTGCCAACAGTAGTAGGAGAATTTTTAATCACAATAGCTTCTGCGCCTTCTCCTATTTTATAAGGAGTAAGTGCAGATAGATTTCCAACAGTAACCCTTTTAGAAGTAGATGGTAATACACCTTTAAATGGACCTAGTATACTACTAGTAATAAGAGTTTCTCCAAGATTTTTAACATTATCTTTAGAATAGTTAAAATTAGCTTGAATTTTCTACTAATCTTCCTCTTTAGTAGGATTGTAATTAGTTTGATTTCCGAAGACACCGTAACCAAAAAAGTTATTATTATAGAAATTCTACATATTCTAATAATACTTAGCTTTTTAGTATCGTAAATTACAGATTGGTTTCTTTTAATAACCTTATCTAATTTCCTCTATTTAATAATATCCTACTATTCTTTACTAAGTTTAAAAGTAAGAGGGTATTTTCTTACTACTCTAGTATTATCCTATTTTGTAACATACCCTCATTGCTAATACTTAAACATTTTCTTTTCCTTTCCAAATCCCAGTTATTGAATCTATACCAAGAAGTAAACATACAGCATATATAAAAGGTTCTAAAATTAAAGGAGCTTGTATTGTAAATATTGTACAATATATTAGTATAAATATAATTGTTAAAAATCCTATTACACCACAAACTCTTTTACTACTTATTCCAGTATGCGCTGTTATTAACTTGATTAAGAAATCTTTCATTATTATACTTGATAAGCAAAATTAATTCTTTGATTCATATTCATCTCTTCTTTGCCAGCACGCTCAAAATGATTAGCAAAAGCTCTTGTAGCGTCAGCTACTGTATTAGTATTTAAAAGTTTTTGAAAAGCTTTATTTTCAGTAGTATTTAATTCTTCCCAAATAAATTCTAATTGTTGCTATACAGTAGGGTTTGGACCATACCTCTAAATAAGTCTTTCTTTACGAGGACCAACCCATTGGGCTAAACCAAAAGCTCCACTAGATTTATTAGTAGCAGTGTGATTACCCCTACTTTCCTACATTAAATTTCCAACTATTCCTTTAGCTTGTGAATCAGATAATCCTTTATTTTTAAAAAATGCTAAAGTACTCTATTGAAAATTATTACCTAAAGTGTTGCCAAATATTCTTCTTACACTTTTTATCTATAAATTAGGAAGAGCACGTTCTACTACTCCTAATTTCTTACCAGCTGCATCTATAATATATATTTGCCCATTATCTATTCTACTTATAAGTCCTATATGCTAACCACTAGGGCTCTACTTACTTCCAAACCAAATCATATCTCCAGGCTATGCCTATTGTAAATTAATTTCTTGTCCTACTTTTCCTTGTTGTGCTGCTGTTCTAGGAATATCTATACCAGCTTGTTTAAACGCATATTGCATTAGACCACTACAATCAAATCCAGTAGATGGGTTAGAACCTCCCCAACTATACTTACTACCTATAAAAGATTTTGCAGTATTAATTACTTTCTAAGCAGGAGATTCTTCTTTTTCTTTTGATTCTGTATATTCAAATTTAATAGGATTCAAAAATTCATTAGAATCATCAAGAAAATCCCAATTTGTATTATCTTCTAAATTAGAAGGCATAGTATAGGCTTGAGTTTCCTGATAAATCTATTTAGCTTCTGGAGATGTAATTTTTGGAGGAGTTATTGATTCAAATGTTGTAAATAATTCAGCCATTGTTTCTTTTCAGTTTTAATAGGTTCCCATTTTTTCATAATTAAAATTTATATAATCCATTTATAATATCACTAAATAATATATGAGGAATTTCGGGATTTTCCTAATCAAGAATAGATTTATAGGAAGTTGCTAACTTCTTTCCATATGGATTCTCATATGAATCATTTATTAAGATATGACTAATATTTCCTTCTGGCTATCTCATATCTCTAACAATAATAAAGGGACCATCAGAATAAAACCCCCCCAGGTGCAGCAGTACTAGTTCTGTCTCCAATCAAACTGCTAGAATAAAAAGGTCTAGTAGTATCATATCCGTGCTTATTCATCATTCTAGCGGCAGCTAAGGCTTCAGAACCTCCCTATTTAGCCATACCATGCCCCACATAATGAAGAGGAACTTTCTACTTATGGAGTGCTTGCTTTAAAAATTCCCCCTATAGAAATCTATCATCTCTATTTATACCTCTTCTAAAATCTATTATATTCTTAGGAGATAGTCTGGTTCGATCAATAAATCCCTATAGTACTTTTAGGTACTACCCCTTCGGCACTAATTTAATGGCCTTTATAACTCCACCTAGCTAATGTTTCCAAGTTCTAGCATTAGCTGCAAATGTAGCTCTTTTCCTAATCTTAGGATCAGGACTATTCTTTCCTTTCTAAATACAAGCATCTGTTACCTTTCCTCCACAGTATTCTGTAAATTTACCTCTGTTCTCTTTTTTAATATGAATCTTATGTCCTTTCTTATAGAAGTCAATGGAATTTTCTAACTTTATAGGAGAATTAAACTAAAAATTACTACCTATAAAAGAATTTCTATTAAATAATTTATTCTAATTATAATACATAATAAGTTTTACTAATAACAATTTATTCTTTATTTGATTAGTCAAATATAAATATTATATTTGTATTGACGAAATAAATAGTACTTTTACTTTAAATACTTATATTAAAGTATAAATAAACTTATTTAAAAGATAAAATTTAAAAGATTAATCATTAATATCTAAACAATGAGTTACAAAAGAAGTTTAAATTACAGATTGCTTGTTGCTGTTATATTAACAATAGTAGGAAGTGGTTTATTAATTGCTGGGTTTTATGTTCCTCCTTTGGGAATAATTGATGGTTCAGTTCTAGTAGCATTTGGAGAGACTATTACATTTGTCGCTGCATTGCTTGGAATAGATTATAATTATAAATATTAGATGTACAAAAGTAAAGTTCTATCAGGACTTAATGTAAATGGGAAATGAAATAATGATTAATTCTTAAATATATGATGCAAATTGATAAACGTAATGGTAATGTAGTATTTAATGATAAAAATCATAAATACTTTGATGTTAATGATGAAGAAAAACAGTATATATCTGTAACTACTCTTATAGGCAAGTATGAACAAGAATTTGATAAAAATTTCTGGTCTGCCTATAAATCTTTAGAGAAATTAATTCCTAAAGATCATTGGGCTATGGAAAAGAAATCACTATTAGCTTCTAAAAAGTTTAAAAAGGAAATACTCGAAGTATATAATATATCTGAGAATGATTTCAATAAAGCACAACAGGATATATTAGATGAGTGGGATAAGAAAAATAAAGAAGCTTGTGAAAGAGGTACTAAAATTCATGCAGACTTAGAAAATTCGTTTTATGCTGGAGGTAAAAATGTAAATCTTAAAAAATTTGGCATAGGAGGTAAGTTTGAATGTAAAAAAGATTATACTGATTTAGATTTAGAATATGGAGTATATCCAGAATATTTAGTTTATAGAGAATCTGATGATGGGGTATTACGTATAGCAGGACAAATTGATTGTATTGTTAAATCTGGTAATGATATTATAATAATCGATCATAAGACAAATGGAAAAATTGACTTAAAAAGCGGATTTAATACCCAAACTAAATCTACAACTAAAATGAAATATCCTCTAAATAATTTAGATGACTGTAATTTTCAACATTATACAATGCAGTTATCAACTTATGCATGGATGTTACAAAAGATTAATCCAAATTTTGTAATCAAGGATTTAATCTTAAATCACTATGATCATGACGGAAATAACACTTTATACCATTGTGAATATCGTAAACATGATGTAGAAAAGATGTTATATCATTATAAGAAAAATCTCATTTTAGAAAAAGAAAGAAACAAACGAAAGAGAATAGAATATTAATCTTTATTATAGGACATAATAAGCCTCTTATTATTAGGCTAAATGTCAGCATTACTACAATTATTCTATTCTCTTATTTTTTAGATTATGAATATATTCGATATAGCAAACGGACATGTAAAAGAACTCTTTAATGTTAATTAGGAGTTAAGTTAGAACAGATTAAAAATATGCTATAGATGTCCTCTTTATTTAAAGAAATTTGGGGGAATATGTAATGAAAAACTATGGTTAAATGTTAATACAGGAGATGTAAGTAGTATTCAGAAACCTGGATACAAAAGTGGATGTGGATGTAGGTTAAACTCTAAGACTAGACTTCCAAATGCAGTATGTCCACTAGGTAAATGGTAATTAATTAAAAATGTTAATGATTTATGAAAGAAGTAAGACTTTGCTCAACAGAAAATGAAAAAATTGCTAAAGACTTGTTAGGAACAAATGCTAATTTTATTGCAGTAAATATGAAAGAGAACTCTATCGACTCTTTAATTAAAAAGGAAAAAGCTCGTAAATTTAATTCAGAAATTGAAAAATATAACGAGAAACTAGAAAAAAATAATAAGGATTTTAAAGAAAGTCAGGATAAAATTGATTATGATATTACTAAGGCAGAAATAAAACCAATGTTCGCTAGAGTTTTAATTCAACCTTTTAAAGTAAATCCATTTCAAGAGTTAAAAATGGAAAGTGGTCTTATAGTAGATACTGGAGGTTATACTCCACATGCACAATTCAATGAACAAACTGGTAAGTATGAAGAACAAAAACAATTTATAGTTACAGGATGCGTAGTTGAAGTCGGACCAGAAGTTAAATATTTAAAAGAAGGTGATGTTATTTTCTATAGAGTTGATACATCTGTACCTGTGCCATTCTTTAAGCAAGGCTTTGTAAGTTTAGCAGAAAATCAAATTATAGCAGTTGTTAATGAAGGTTTACAAGACCGTTTTAATAAAGTTAAATAATATGGAAGAAAATAATATATATTTTAATCCTGGGTAGATGGTAATTCTTAAGTAGGATATACCTAATAAGCCTAAGATGTTAGTAGTAAAGAAGGAAACCTCTTTATTTAAACATGAAGCAAAAAAAGATGATAAAAAACCTATTCTTATAGGTATAAGATGTCGTTGGTTTACAACTAATGGTGAGTTACAAGAAGCCGTTTTTAATACTAAGGATATTAAATTAATTGAAAAATAATGGCTAATAGTTGGAATTACGGAGACTCTTACTTTGAAGGCGATTCTTATAAGACAAGAAGTGAAGCGTTTAATGCTGCTAGAAAAGCAGGAAGAGGGGTATTTACCTATAAAGGTAAAAAATATAATACTATGAAAAAAGGTGAAAATATAGATGATTTTAGAAAGAATTATGCAGATTATGATTATTTTCTTGGAAATGTAGATAGGGATTAGGGAGGTTGGTCTCCTTCTAATCCTGTACAAACTTCGTATAAAGTAAATAAAGTTCCAGATTAGTACACTGGTCCTATTAGAAATGATGCTTAGTCTAAACCTGAAAATAATGAAAAAACTAGATTATCTATGTTTAATGATAATGACATAAGAAATTTAGGATTTAAAAATTATGCAGGATTAGTAAGTGCTGTTGGAAATAAGGAAAATGCAAATAATAATTTTGTAAAAGCCATGATGTAGAGATATGGTTCAGATACTAGCACCTGGGACCAAAACAAAATAGAAAATGAGTTAGGTGTTAAAGGTACTTATAGAAGTTTTGGTGGAGGTGATTTTGGAGATATGTCTAGATCTATGGCTGAATATATAGGTACAAATAATGGGGAAATAGATAGGCAAGATCTATAGAATAGAACTGGATCTGATGGAACAGTTTATTCTAATAAGCAAGTAAGAGATTTATTTGAAAAATACCCTTTAAAAACACAAACTCAATCATTTAATCCTTATGTAGGAATTCCACAATTCCAAAATAATAATTTATTTGATACAAGTTAGTTTGGTAAAAATATATTTGGAACACCTAAAAAATAGCAAGGAGGACAAATAAATATGGATGAACAGCAAATACAACAAGCATTTCTACAATATTTAATGTAGAAAACTGGAGCACAAGACGAATCACAATTAGAATAGGTAATAAAGTAGTTAGGAGAAGATGGATTAAAGCAAGCCTATACATAGTTTATACAAGAAATGCAACAATAGCAAGTTCAAGCTGCTAAGTTTGGAGCTAAACTCAATTATATAAAGAAGCTTAATGGTTAGTGTCCAGAAGGAATGGAAATGCATTACTACAAGCAGGGAGGAAGACTTTGCAGAAAATGTATGCAGGCTAAATAGAATATGGGAGAAGCAGAATCTCCTTCTAATCCTATTGATGCTTTTAAGTGTGGAAGAAAAATAAAGAAGGACCAGCATGGTAAAAAGCTTCCTTAAATAAAATCTAATAAAAATGGTTAGGACTAGGCTACTAAGGATTCTATTGCAGCTAATCGCTACAATGATTAGGATGTTTAAATAAACAAACCTGGTTTTTATAAAAAGAACACAAAAGGACAAGTATAGTGGACTCCTGATAGAACCAAAGCACCTTATAATACATTAAAAAAAAAATAAGTAAAAAAGAGGGTGGCGGGTATATAAGCAACGGAGATGAATATAGTGTATATAAAGAATTTTCGAAACTATCTCCTGTAGACAAATTTAAAAGAAGATTAAACATAGCTAAATAGATAATTAGTGATAGTCCTAGTTTACCAAATTTATACAATGCTGCAAAATCATTACTTGGTGAGTATGACCCAGAAAATCCGTATTTAATAAAAGGAGAACCACCAAGTTTTGGAAGTCCTATAAAGAAGGCTACTTCAGCCCTAGAAGCTCTATAGATGGTAAGGGCTATGAAAGCACAAAAAGCTGCAAAAACTGCCAAAGCTATTTCTAAAATGACTTCAAGACAAAGAAAAGCTTACGAATTATCTAAAGTTGTTTTACCAAAAGATATATAGTCTTCTGGACTAACAAAATCTGGAAAACAAAATATTTAGAGTATTCTCGATAAATTACCTGAGTCAGAAAGAGGTCTTATATTATAGGATCTATTATAGAATAAAGAGTTTTGGCAACAATATGGAGATGGATTAGTTAACGTAACTCCTTCTAGAGCCGTAGGAACTATTAATGGTATTAGAAGAAGACTAGGATTTTAGAACGGACCAACTTATGGAAAATAGATACAGTATGGAAAATAGATGTCTGGATTTAAGGAGGCTAACACTGTCGATGCAACAAGAAGAACAACAGGATTTAAGAGAACGACTTCCTTAAAACAAAAATAATATATTAAAAATTTTAATAAAAAGATATAAATGAATTAATGACTTATGATTTAGGATATATTTGTATATAATAATCAAATAAATAGAGTAGAACTTAATACTCCTGAAATACTACTAGTAAAAGAATTTAAAGCTCTCCTTGAACCAAATAGAAATAAATGTAAAGAAGATCCAAGTGGTTTAATGTGTTTAAGAGCTTTTAGAGAATTTACATATATATGGCTTGCAATATGCTGGAAATCTATTTATTCTGATTTTGATGAATAGGAAAGACATAAAGAAGCTTTACTTGATGCTTCTATGACAGAAGAAGAATTTAATAATCCAGAATTTAGAGCTGCTTGTAGAAAATTTAGAGCAATTTAGGATTCTAATAAATCTATTCGACTTTTATAGGCTGCAAATGAAATGGTTGATAAATTTATAGATTATTTTAAAAATGCAGACCCTCTAGAAAGAGATGAAACAACAGGTAAGCCTATATATAAAGTAAAAGACATTCAAGCAGAGATGAAAAATTTAATTGATGTTCATACCACTATGGTAGAATTAGAAAATTAGGTTAAAAAACAAATAGAAGCAAAATCTTCTATACGAGGAAATGTTATGGAGGATTTTGATCCAGGAGTATTTTAATTATGGCTGAAATCAAAAAGAAAAGAGGAAGACCTAAGAAGAATATACTACCCTAGGAAATTTAGACTTTAATTTAGGATACACAGGAAAAGTCAAAGTCAGAAACACAAACTTTACCTGAACATATTTAGAATTCTTCAGAAGAATGGGATGTTCCAATAAGTCAGAATATAGAATATTTTGATTCTACATTATCTTATGAATTAACTGGCTATAAACCAATAAATGCTACTAAAGGACTTGATTTTAATCCAGATTGGTTTACTGAAGCTAGAGATACTTATAATAGAACAGGTCATTACACATAGTTTAAAAATGGATCTAAAGCATTTAGGGATTTTTGGATAGAACAATTTAAAAGATGTAAATATGGACTTACTATTAATGGATATACTGTTACTGGGGACCATTATTTCTTTTTAAATTTCTATAGATTAAAAGACCTTGTAAATGTTACTGAAGCTGGTGGTGGTCGTAATGAAATTTTTCCTAACTTTTTAGAGGGATAGTATGAATGGTTTCATTATTTAAAAATGGCTAGAAAATTAAAGTTAAATGCTTGTATGATGAAAGCTAGAGGAGCTGGTTATTCTGAAATTGAAGCCGCTATTCTAGCTAATTCATATAATTGTATTAAAGGTTCTATTAATGTTGCTTGTGCTTTTGCGAGTACTCAGTTAGATAAATTACTTGAAAAAGTCTGGGCTAATTTATCATTTTTAAATGATTGTACTGATGGAGGTTTCTTTAAAAGTAGACAAGCCGCAGATTCACAATATTTAAAAAGAGCATCTCAATATAAAATAGTAAATGGTCAGAAAGTAGAAGCAGGATGGATGTCACAAATACAAGGTATTGTAGTAGACAAACCAGGAAAGCTTCGTGGTGATCGTACTGATATATTAATGTTTGAAGAGGTTGGTTTATGGCCTCAATTTACACAAGCTTATACTAAAGCGGATGCTCTAGTAGGTCAAATTGGTTATTAGTGGGGATTAAGATTATTAGGTGGAACTGGTGGTGAGTCTGGTGCACAAGTAGAAGGTTTAAGAAAAGTATACTATAATCCAATTACTTTTGGGGTTCTTCCTTATAAACATAATTTTACACAAACAGGAGAAACCACTTTAAGTGCCTTCTTTTTACCTGCTTTTAGAACTATAAAAGAAACTAATTTATTAGATAAAAGAGGTTGGATTAGTGATGAGGAAGGTAAAAAGTACTATGACAGAACTAGAGCTATAAAGGCTTCTGACCCATAGGAATTAGTTACTTATTGTGCAGAGTATTGTTATAATGCAGAAGAGGCGTTTTCTCTTGAAGGAGATAATAAATTTAATAAAGTAAATATTGCTGAATAGCTTACAAATATTAGAGCTTTAAAAAAATGTCCTAATATAGAAAGAGGGTATATTGAATATAGATTCAAAGATGGAGCACATGTTTAGTAGAATATAGATGGATTTAAGTGGATTCTTAATTAGAGTAGCAAACTTAAAATACTAGAACATCCAATTTGGACATTACGTCCAATTGAAGATGAAAAAGGAAAAGTAATTTGGAAACCTCCAACTGAAAAAATTAGAGATCTATATGTGATAGGTATAGACGGAATTGATATAGGTGCCTCTCAAACATCTGATGCTACTAAAGACCCATCTGATTTTTGTCTTGTTGTCTATAAAAGAGCTTATGGTATAGAAGAACCTAAGTTTGTAGCTCTATATAAAGACCGACCTAATGATATTAGAGAGTGTTATAAAATAGCTATTAAATTAGCATAGTATTATAATGCGGTTATAAATATAGAAGCAACAAGATAGAGTATAATACCTTATGCAAGAGAAAGAAAGCTTCTTAACTTATTTATGAAAAGACCTAGAGCTACTCTTGCCGATTCTACTAGAAATACTAATAAATAGTATGGAACACCAGCAACCCCAGCTATTATAGACCATCAAACAGATTTAATAGCAGACTATATAAATGATTATTGTCATCTTATATGGTTTGATGAAATGCTTGATGAATTTAATAGATATACGGATGAAAATAAAAGAAAATTCGATATTGTGGCTGCTGCAGCTATGGCTTTATTGGCAGACGAGGAACTACAAGGTACTGTTCCTAGAATTGTAGAAGAAGTCAAAAAAACTTGGTAGGATATTGGATTTTATACAGATGAATATGGTAGAAGACGATATGGTGCACTTCCATAGAAATCTCAATAGATACGTTTTAATAATAATAATTTTGGATAGTTATATGACGACTTAGGACCTAGAACAAGTGATACGAGATTATATTCTGGATATTTATCATAAAGAATATATAGGAAAGATAGTCGTAGAAAAACTAAATCCAGTAGGATATTGTATTAAATTAGGAATGGATAATCCTTATTAGCCTATAGTTATATATGCTGAATTAGAAGATAAAGAATTTCTTAAATTTCTTAGATAGGAACTTAAAAATAAACGTTTTAATTTAGTATATTATGGTAATCTATAGACAACTTATCCATATGATTGTAGTCCAATAAATAAAGCATGTAGTTGTCATGACAAAGGATGAATTAATAGAAAAAACTGATAAAACAATATCTGAATTAGTTTACCCTAAATATGAGTTACAAAAAGCATATAACTATTATAATGGGGTAAGAGATTCTGATTAGTTTAGATACTTAGAAGAAGTATATGGAACAAATACTCCTACAACATTGCATTTTACCCCATTAATAAAGAAACATATTGATGCTCTTATTGGAGAATATTTAGGAACTCCTATAGTTCCAAAAATATCTTGTAAAGATAGTGAAACTATAAGTAATATTGAAAGGGAAAAGCAATTAAGAATAAGTTCAGAGCTTTATGAATATTTAAAGAAATATTTGAAAAATGCAGTATTAAGATTTATAGATGGCAAAAATATTAATGATGGACTTATTGAATAGCAATTAAAAGATATAGTAGATACTATAAATAATACCTTTATATCTGAATATGAAATTGCTGCATAGAATGTTGTAGAATATATAATGGAATCTAGAGATACTGATATGATGACAGTATTAAGAGATTTACTTCTTGACCTTTTAATTACAGGTTATGCTTTTTATAGAGTCGTTCCTACAGTAGAAAATAATAATATTAAAATAAAAGCTTTAAGTCCTTTAAATACATTCATTGATAGAAATTTTGATTCTCCTTATGTTAAAAATTCTTATAGAGCTGTTATAAGAAACTGGATGACTAAGGGTTAGATTTTAAATGAATATGGTAAGGAAATGAAAGATTCAGATAAGAAATTATTAGATGATAAGTGGGACTCAGTTTATGATACTGCCATGTACTACGTTAGAATGGGAGAAACTAAAGGAGTTCCTAATACTGATGGAATTCAAGCTGGAATAGAGGTTACTCCAGGGTATCCTGATACAAGTGATAAAAAAACTAATGAATTAATTCCTGTATATGAAGTAGAATGGTTAGAAACCGATAAAGACTTCGTTATGCAAAGGTATAAAACTATAAGAATTGGAGAATAGATTTATATACTTAGAGGTAAGGATGAAACAGTTATGAGAACTAAATCTAATCCTTCTTACTGTGGTTTATCAGTTAATGGTATATATTTCTTAAATAGAGGCATAAAACCTTATTCTATGGTATTAGCTTGTTCACATTTATAGGATTAGTATGACCTCTTAATATTTTACAGAGATAATCTTATTGCAAATAGTGGTACGGTAGGTGACTGGATTGATTTAACATTAATACCTGCCGAATTAGGTGTTAATTTGCCAGAAAGACTTATTAAATGGCAATCTTTAAAAAAACAAGGACTTGGCATTCTTGATTCTTCACAAGAAGGAAGACTTGCTTCTGGATAGGCACCTTTAAATACTATTTTTAATGGTTTTGACAATACTGTTAAAACTTAGGCAGTTCAAGCTATTTAGGTTGCAATAGAATCTATAGAACAAACTGCTTCTTCTATTACAGGTGTATTTAGAGAAAGATTAAATGGAATTGAATAGAGAGATGCAGTAACAAATATACAAATAGGATAGAGAAATTCATTTACTATTACAAAGTAGTATTATCATTAGATGGACTTAATAGTAAATGAGATATTACTAGACTGTTTAAATTTAGCCAAAGTTGTTTTTAAAGATGGTTTAACAGGCTCTTTAATATTAGGAGATAAGTATTAGAAGATTTTTACAGCTCTTCCCGAATACTTTACAATGACTGATTACGATATACGGATTATAACTAGTTCAGATATTGTTAAAGATTTAGAGCAAGTTAAAAATATTATTCCCGAATTTGTTAAATCTGGAGGATTACCCCCTGATATTATTATAGAAGCTATTACAAGTAAAAGTATGCCTGATTTAAAATATAAGATTAAAAAAGCTATGAAAGTTTAGAAAGAAGAAAATAACTAGATTTAGCAATTAAGTCAATAGAATCAAGAACTTCAATAGCAAGCTAAATAGATGCAAAAACAATTACAGGAAGCTCAAAAGAAAATAGAATAGCTTAATCAAACTAAATTATAGTTAGAGCAAAAAGAGTTAGAATAGCAATACAGAATAGAAATGTATAAAGCTAACACTGAACGCACTTATAAAGAAGCTACTGTTGAAGAACAAAAAAGAAGAACAGATGTTGAAATAGCTCAACTTACTGATGGTAATCCTTATAACGATAAAATTAGACAAGTATGAATTTAAATATTGACTTACAATAGTAGGATTTAGAAGAAAAGCAGCAAATACTTATTACAGATAATTCTAAATATTTAGCATTTACTCCTAAATATGAATTAACTGATTTATGGATTCCAGAATCTAAAGATTTTGAGGCTTCTGGTTCTTTTTATTTTGAACAATCAGTTGATTTAAATCAGCAGAAAGTGAAAATATCATTTACTGAATAGACAAATGATACAGAAGGTATACTACTTTCATTTTAGGTAGGTAATCAAACTTATTCAATAGGTAAGAATGATGCTATAACATACTATTTATCTTATGGAGATCATAAGTACTTCTTTGAAGCAAACTCAAGTTCTACTATTGTAGAAATATCTAAATAGGAAGGTATAGTTATAGATGGAACACCTACAGGTATGTTTATAACTGTAATAGATAATGATAAAATAATTGTATCAAGAAGTTCTGCAGGAATAGTATTTACTATAAATTATATAGTTATAGCCTCATTATTTCCAGAGTATGATTCTAATAAATTATTGAATTATGAAGTGGATAACTTTAAAATCTATTTTGATATAATTGATAATCATATAAACTTATATATATATAGAGATAATACTGGGAAAGTTATTAATATGGCATTTATAGATGTTCCATTCTCAACAGATGGCAAATATCTTACAATATAGGGATTTGATTTAGAAGGTATAATGTATATTGATACAAATCCTTATTCTCTTGTAAGTGATATGCTTTTAGTTTTAGACAATAACTTATAGTATTGCAATATGAAGTTTAATTATAGAGGTGTAGAACAAGCGTCTTATCGAAACAAAATAGAATTTGGGGAAATTCCTGAAGATGCCGATATATTAAATTTTAGCTTATCTGATATAAAAATAATTCCTATTCTGACACAACATAAAAGCTAGATTAAAGATAATAATATAATTGTAGATTCTAATATTGTAGATATTCCAAAAGATGGGTATTATACTTTAACTTATCTTGTTATTCCTAAAGAAGAATATGTAAATAAACTATTAGAATTAGATGAAAATTTAATTAGTTTATTTACTGATATATTTTATTATAAAGATAATTCAATATTTAATAAAAAGGAACAATAGGAAGTTGATATAAATACTTTTATAGAACGTAATTTAGAAGGTACTAATGTATTAAGATGTTCTAAAGATTTTTGTTCTGTATTCTTCTTATAGAAATGTTATTATAATTTATGCATGAAATTATTGAAAAATAATGATTGTACTACTTGTAATTACGAAAGTACAGATCTATCTTATTACAGAGATATTATGTTTATGGGATTACAAACAGTTAGATACCTTTCTTTGAAAGGAAGATTTATGGAAGCCCAAAATATAGTAGAAAGATTTTAGAGTTGTTCTAATATTTGTAATAATACATATAATGAAAATTGTAGGTGTAATAAATAAATTATAGGATAAAGCAATTGATGATTTTCATTTATTATTATCTAAATTAGAATAGGGTTATTATATTAATTATAATAAAACTCTTTTATTATTTCATTTATTAGAAATCATAGAAAATCATACATTATCAGATAAACAAAAAGAAAAATTAGCATATATGTTATTAACGAAATAATATGCCTACTAAAAATTATACTCTTATTTTTTCGAGAATACCAACAGAATAGTAGATGGATAGATACGATTAGTTATGGAATGATTTTGGGTCTTATAAAGTTTCAAATACTTTAGAGAAAAACCCTTTAAAATATATCCCTACTTAGTAGTTGGTTGTGAATTTAATAAAAAATGCAAATAGAGATTCTTTAGAAGATATAAATAAATAGATACAAAAACTCTCAAATACCTTAAATTGGAAATTTTTATGACTGGTACAAAAATTGAATTTTATAGAGGTCTACGTAGTACTTATCTAGCAAATACAAATGCCAATGTAAATAATGCCATATTCTTTGCAGAAGATACTAAAGAATTGTTTATGGGAAAGAAAAGTTATTCGGGATTAACTGATGTAACTTTTGTAAATAATATCTTTACATTTAAAGGTCACAATATTAATGCTGATAAGACTTATGGCTAGGACGTAAACTCTATTACCCTTAATTTAAATGATAAACTACTTTCTGCAGATCAAAAAAATATATTAGATAATATTGATACTATATTATCTGAGAAAGTTAAATATTCTTCACAAATAGCAGATGAAGTTACAACTACTAGTGCTGTAGGTGCTATCGCGGCAGGAACTACGGCTGAAAAACTGAAAGGAAAAAGCTTTACGGAATTAATGGATATGATATTCTTCCCTACTGTTTACCCTGTAGCACAAAATCCTTCTATTTCATTAACTACAATGAGTAGTCCTTAGCTCGTAGGAACTGCTATAACAGCATCTTCTGCATCTTCTTCTTTTAATCAAGGTGTATATACTTTAAATGGTAAAGCTACAACTGTTAAAGTAGTAGGTCCTGGAACTAAAACTAATTAGACATGGAAACCTTCGGCTACTAATATAGTGGAAGGAAATAATACAGTTACTGTAGAATATAGTTATACACAAGGTGAGCAGCCTAAAGATAATAAAGGTAATCCTCATGGAACTCCAAAACCAGCTGGCACATTATCTAAATCAGCTACTGTTATTGGAGTTTATCAATATAAGTGGGGTGTTGGTACTGCTACTAATAATATACCTTTAACAACAAGTACTTCATTTGAATTTAAGGCTCCAGCAGAAGAAGCGTCTCCTACTGTAAAGAAACATTGTTTCTCTATTCCTTCAAAATATACAGTAAAAACAATAGAATTATTTAATACTTTAAGTAATCAATGGGTTGCTTAGAATGTAAATTTATTTGGAAATAAAGAAACAGTATAGAATACAAATCCATCAATAGAATATACTACATATAAAAGAAGTGACGCTGCTTTTAATGGAGAAGCACGTTATAGAATAACCTTTACTAAATAATAATTACTATGGCTAGAACAAAAGGAATTTTCCCGTTTACAGGAACGCTTGAAGTAGCATCAACTGCACCATTGGATGCAAGATTGCTAGTAAAAACTAAAGCAGATTTAATGCTAGAAGATACTTGGAAAAATGGAAACTCTATATATCTGTATAACCATATAGTAGTAACTGTTGAAAGTGAAGAAGGTCAATTTATGCTTACAAAATATGACCCAGCAACAGCTCCAACTGCATATCAAACGGAAGCTAACTGGGTTAGATTAGATACAAAAGGTTTAAAAATTATAGATTCGTTAGATTCTACTAGTACTAGTAATGCTTTATCTGCTCATTAGGGTAAAGTATTAAATGATAAAATCACTAAAGGTTTAGCGGATTTAAAACAGGATCTTGGTACTGTATATTCTTATAAGGGTTCAGTTGATTCTTATACTAATTTATAGGGTATTGCTTCTCCTAAACCTGGTGATGTATATAATGTAGTAAAAGGATACGGTAATGTTCCAGCAGGAACTAATTATGCATATACTCCTGAAGGTACATGGGATGCTTTAGGCGGTACTATTGATGTTGATTCACTTTTAACTTGGAAAGAACTTAGTTAATATGTTCGTACATATAAACAAAAAAGTAAATTTCACTGATGAATTAAAATCTAAATATGTTAATAGTATAGTCTTTATAAAAGACACATAGGAAATATGGACCCACGATACTTTTTATGCTATTCCAGAAGAATATAAAAATAAAATATCCGAACTAGAACAAAAAGTAGGTGGGTCTCTTATTTTCTTAACATAGGAAGAATATGATTTATTAGGAACAGACATAAAGAAAGACGCTGTTTATATTATTACTAATGATACACCAGAATTAAAAATATAGGGTCCTTTTATAGCAGAAAATGGATTATTAACTGAAGCTAGTACAATAGAAAATTATTAGCATTATGTATTTAAGGTTAATAATGATTATTTCTTTATATATAAGGATGAGTTTGATATATCATTACCAAATGACCCTTCTTTATATAAACAAATAACTGGTAATTTTGAAATACTTCAAGCTGGAACTGGAAATAGTATATATGAATATTGTGTTCCAGAAGTTGTCAATATAGAATCATTAGATGATATAGGCATGGAAAGTTTGTTAAGAGATACAGTTATAGTAGATAGTTTTGAATCCTATGGCAGTGTAGCAATGAGTTACAATAAAGGTGGTTTCTATTCAGAGACAGGTTCTGAATCTGGTACTTTTTATGGTTTTTATGTAAATTCTATTCCTACCAATATATCACTAGAATCTGATAAAAGGTTAATGAGATTTAGATAGGGTCAAGAGGGTTATGTTACATATAATTTTCCAAATACTCTATGTACATATTAGGTAGAAGGGCATAATGTTTTAATTTAGCAATGTTTAAATAAAAATAATGCATGGTTCCATAAATATGTGCAAAATAGATTCACAAGTTTTAAAACTGATTGTAATATAGAGGAAGTAGAATTTATAGGAAAGAGTACTACTATTTATGATAAGGAATTAAATGCTATAGGTGAGAAAATAAACTTAGATTTAAGTAACAGATTAGATTTTGGAATAGATTCTAATATTATAGTAGGTAGAATTATAAAATTTAAGTAGCAATCATTAAGTTAGTATAATGATGTAGAGAATCCTGAGGATGACCCAGATAATTAGGAAGTACGAACTATAGATAATACAAATAATGTATATTGGCTAGATAATAATGGTAATTACTTAGTATTAGTAAATAGAGAAGGAAAAATACTGCCAGAACCTACAGATGTTGTTAAATTACGAGTGACAAATGATTTATCTATATTAAAATTTCAGGCATCATATGATTATCATTATTTTCCTGTAACAATAGAAAATATAAATGACGATGATGTTTCTGAATTCTTATCCAATATAATAGTTCCTGCTACTGATGGTATAGATACAGATGATTATCCTACCGTATTTAGAAATTATGCTTCAAATCCATATCCACATTAGTCTGAATTCCCTAAATAGAATACTACTATTTATAGTTCAAATGTACATACAGGATTAAAAATAGGAAAAGGTAATCCTGATATTACTAATACCTATGAGTATCGTTTTTCTGAATATCATAGTACATTTAATACTACTACAGGAGCTTCATATAGATTATATTATTCTCCTATTGCAGTACCTGGAGATTATGAATTACAAAAATACGAATACCGTATAGACGATATTATAAAACCTTATGTAACTGAAGTAGTTTCTACAGGAAAGTATAAAAGATTGGTATATAATACTAATATAGGATTTAATTGTCCTTCTTATATAATTCCTTCTTTATATTATTACTTACATTTAGATTGGCCACGTACTAATAAAGTTATGGATTCAGTAGAATTAATAGCTCCTTCTAATTGTAAGTATGATACTTTTATTAAAGCTTTAGAAACTACTTATAATATAGATTTATCTAACAGATTTAGTTATGATGAGGGCACTATATCTAATTATATGCTCTTATATGTTAAAACAAAAACAATGAACTAATGATTAGTATATGTATTCCTGTGTTTAATGATTCTAAGTATATTAGAAAATGTGTAGAAAGTATTATAGCCCAAACATATACAGATTGGGAATGTATAATATGTGATGACAAATCAACGGATAATACTTTAGAGTGTATCCCAGAAGACCCTAGAATTAGAGTTTACAAAAACGAAAAGAATTTAGGATGCGGTTTAAATAGACGCAAGTGTATTGAACTGGCAAAAGGAGATTGGTTTGTGTTTATAGATGGTGATGATTATGTTAAAAGTGATTACCTTGAAACATTAATAAAAAATTCTAAAGATGTAGATATAGTGTGGACTGGTGCTCCTTGTTCTGGAATAAAAACAGGCTTAGAAATGTATAAATATGCTACTGAGAATTGGTTATATTTTACTTGTTGGGGTAAGTTGTGGTCCAGAAAAGTAGTTAGTTCTAAAACTTATTCTAAATTAAAATTATGTGAAGATGTTGCAACTAATTGCTACTGGATGACTACTGCTAAAAAAGTAAAGTGTATTCAAGAAGAATTTTACACATATACTAGATATGGAGATAATAATTCTATTGCTCCTAATATGTTTAATGTTCTTAATCATATTTATGCTTTATATGAAAATATGTTATGTTCTATAAAGAATAATATGAAAGATAAAGCAGTAATATTTAATAATGCCATATTAAATCAATATTGGCCTCTTATAAAGAAACACATGAATACTCAGTTAGATAAAACATTGGGAAAAGTAATAATTTCTTGCATTGAATTTAAATCCTTAATACTTGATTAGTATGAAAATAAAATGTAATGGATAGGATATATTAAGTAATAATTTTACAGATAAGGATAAAAGAAAATTAGATAGTGTGTAGCCTTGTGCTAATAATTATAAACATCCTATTATAGATGGGTATAAGCATCTACCTAAAGGAGGAAAAGAAGGACAAGTTTTAACACATGATGGCACTAATGCTACTTGGAAGAATTTTATGGATTTTATCCCTAATAAAGATGATTTATTTGCTTATGGTGTACAATTTGATACAACTATAGGAGACCCACATCTTACACGTATAGGTAATTTGTCTTTACATAAATCTTTGCCAATACAATCATAGTTAAAAGGATGTATTGCTAAAGGAGGAGAAGTTCAATATTGGCTAAATGAAAATGATTGGAGATTTAAAAAAGATCCAGAAATTACAACAACAACTATTAGTTCTACAAAAGATGAATACGCAATTACTATAGCTGGAGAAAGTATAAATAAATTAAAGAATTAGTGGGTTAAAATAAATGGTGTTCCTGGATAGATAGTAGGTTTATTTATTAATAATATATATTTAGTAGCAAAAAATACAGCTCTGAATAATCTTGGACTTGCGGAAGGTCAGTCTGTTCAGGTAGAATTAGGGGCTATTTTAAATGGTTATGATGGAACTGTTAGGGTTTATATTCCTGAATTTTATATAAAATCTACTGTTATAGATAATATATGTAAGGTACTTATATCTACTATTAAAATTGACGATACTTATACTAAACAATCTGCAGCTTTAGTAGATGCATATAAATGTACTGTTTTAAATACTGTTCCATCTAATATGGGTTATTTAAGTACTTTACCAGTTAATAGTGCTGTTTCAATAGTAAATACAGCTACTTATTGTAGAGGATATACTGGATATGATTTATATCTTAGTAGTGATATTTTTAGAACTGGATTAAATAAACCTGTAATAAATAGAGGACTATCTTTTTGGATAACATATTCTAAAAATGCTAAATCTAACTTATTAAATTATTGTGAATATAAAAATATATTCTATTGGTTATATGTAATTGAATATGCTAATTTTAATTGTTAGGAAGATTTTATTGAAGAACTTGATTCTTAGGGGTTTAAACAAGGAGGTTTAGGAGGTGGAGTCTCTAATGTATCTAATATACACAATTATAATAATTCACAAGCATTAACTCCTAATGGATTTGGAAATTTAATAGGAAATGGAACTGGTTTAACTAAGATGAATATTCCTAGTTTTACAAACACTTTAGCACAAACAGTATATGTACCTAGATGGAGAGGGTTTGATAATCCATTTGGGGATATTGGTACAATTTTAGCAGGTATTTTGTATAGAAAAAATGGCGATAATGATGATATATATATATGTAAAACACCTAGTAAATATTCAACTTTAACATCTCAATATGATTATATAATAAACACTAAGTTTTGTAATAGTGGTTTTATTACAGCTTTTAATTTAGGAACCGAAGCTGACATAATTCCATAGGAGGTGATATCTTCAAGTTCTCAGTTTATGTGTGATTACTACTTGGGTACTTCTGATTCTATTATTAGATCTGTTATGGTTGGCGGATATGCAAATTTGATTTAGGATAGAGTTGGTTTAATTTGTATGTATACTAATAATAGTTCTGGTGCATAGTATCCTGCAGGATGTAGAACTATTTCCAACTTTATATCTGCACCACAAAATAATTAATAATTTCTTAATTAAATTAAAATGTTTATAGCATCTAGAACAACTTCTTCTTAGTGTCCAGATATTTTTGAATCTTTAAATAATGGTATTTGGTACTATAATTACGATATAAAAGAAGAAACAGTTACTGTTTGGCAACCAAAAGAAAATGAAGATAGCGAAGAAATTACTTATGAAGAAATGGAAGAAACCAGATTTAATTATGTTCAAGTTAGAATTACTGGAAAACCTACAGTATCTAAATGTTTTGAAACTATCCTTAAAAAATATAAAGATGAAAATAATACAAGTCTCTATGATGTACTTTTATCTGAAGATAATAATGATTAGATAGAAGATATTAAATATAATATAAAAGTAGATTTTAATATTGTAGATAAGAAATCTGATTTAGAAAAAGCTAAAGAATGTACCATAAAGAAGATTGACCAATATGATACATCTTCTAATGTTAATAGTTTTTTACTAAATGGAGAATCGGTTTGGGTTGATAAAGATACTAGAGTAGGATTAATGAACTCTATAAATATTGAAAAGAATTCAGGAAAAGAAGAATCAGTTTTATGGTTAAATGGAATGTGTATTACTGTTAATTGTGACGCTGCAATATAGATGCTAAGTTCATTAGAGCTTTATGCATTAGCTTGCTATAATAGAACAGCAGAACATAAACTAGCAGTAAACCAATTAACAGATGTAAAAGAAGTAGAATCTTATGATTACACTACTGGGTACCCAGATAAATTGTCCTTTACAATATGATGTTTTCTTTAATTTGTTTATTAATTTCTATTATATTATATATAGGTTATATTACTTGCATTTATATTAAATATAAACCAGATTGTATATCTTAGAGTTATTATTTATTAGATAATGGAAATATATTTACTATATGGATAATATTAATATCCTTATTTATATTTCCAATTTGGGTAGAAATTAGTTCTATATATTTTTAGTTTTTACCTTTTTTATCTATAATAGCGCTATCACTAGTAGGGATATGTCCAAAGTATATTAAGTAGGATAGAATACCACATATAGCAGGTGCTATTATGACATGTGCTTTATCAGTAATATGGAATATGGTATCAAATACACTAATTATTCCAATGATATTATTACCTATAATAGCATTATTATATGTTTCCAATGCTAAAAATAAATTATTTTGGATTGAATGTTTAGCATTTTTAAATATTTATTTATCAATCATTATTAAAGTAATCCTAGTCTTATGACTAGGATTTTTTTTTTTGTTCCATTAAAATATTGAATCTTTTTTAACATTTATTAACATAATTTTATATTGTTAAAAATAATTTATATTTTTAATTGTTACAAAATTGTAACAAACTAGTTACGAAGTACTTCAATTTAAAACCAGATTAATTTTTAGTATTGTAGATTTTTTATTTTAACAATTTTAATTCATATTTATTATGTCTGATAGTAAAGTTTTTATGTTCCCAGAATAGGGAACAAGTAATAGCGGACTTGTATCAATGTTAGCTCCTTTACTTCAATAGCGAGGAGTAGATCCTAATGTATTACTTGCAATGAAAAACAACAGCGGCTTCGGTGGAGAAGGTGGTTGGTTTATTTGGGTAATATTCTTATTCTTCCTCATGGGATGGGGTGGAAATGGCTGGGGAGGCTTTGGAAACAGAGGAACTGGTCAAGTAGGAGCAGATTTAGGTAATTTAATTAACAATGATTCTGGTAGAGAACTTTTGATGCAAGCTATTCAAGGAAATGGTAACGCTATTAGTCAGCTTGCTACAACCCTTAATTGCACTCTTGGTGATATTCAAAGTGCCATTAATGGAGTTATGTCACAAATTTAGGGCGTAGGAAATTAGGTAGGTATGTCTGCACAGCAAATTATTAATGCAGTTCAAGCTGGTAATTGTCAGATTGCTAGCAAAATTGCAGATTGTTGTTGCGAAAATAGATTAGCTACTTGTCAACAGACTAACACACTTCAAAATGCAATAAATACAGTTGCAAATGGACAAGATAGAGGTTTTTCTTCTATTGCCTATGAAACACAACGTCAAACTTGTGACATTAGAGATAGTATAAAATCAGCTACTGATTCTATTTTAGCTGGACAAAGAGATGCAGAGATGCGAGAAATGTAGAATAAAATAGATGCTTTAAGAGAGTCAAATTCTTAGAAAGATGTTGCAATTAATAATGGGCATCAAACAGCAGTATTTAGTCAAATGATTCAGTCTGCTACAGCTCCTTTAGCTGGAGCTTTGGCTACTCTTTAGAGTGATATAAACGGAGTTAAATGTAAACTTCCAGAAACGGTAACACTTCCATATAGTTGTGCAACAGCAGTTCCTACTAATTTAGTTTATGGATATGGTTTAGCAAACTATGGATTAGGAGGATGTTCATGTGGAAGTAACTCACTATGGGGTTAAGAAAGGAGGGAATATGATATTACCTGCTTATATTAATGTAAATATTGGTGGTATCCCTGCACTTCGTTCATTATCTGTAACTGTTACACCTTCTAAAGTTCAATATGATTTTAATAATCATAGGAATGTAGGAAGACCTTATAGGGGATTACTTATTATCAATTTAGCATAGGCTATTCCTACGGGCACTACAACTACACTCCCAGTAGTATTTACTACTGCTGGAGTTGATGAGTAGGCTCTTACTAAATTAAATGGAACTCCTGCAACTGTAGGAGATATATCTGGTACTGGAATTTATTTAGTTTGGTACGAAAGTCAAACTAATACATTGCAATTAATTAATCTATAAAATTTATAATATGTTTTCAGCTTTAAGGTAGGGTAGTGTAGTTTATATTTTAGAAAAAGGAGAAAATCCTGTTTTAAAAGTAGGACAAGTAGTAAGTATAACACAACCCAGCTATAGTAATAATTTTTTAATGAATGGATCTACTATTGATATTAATGTGAAAGTTAATGATTAGAATATGGATTTTAAAAATGTTCCATCATCTCAATCTGTTGTAACTTATAATAATGCAGTTATAGCAGAAACCAAAGAATTAATGTCAAATGAGGTAGATAATATGTTGTAGAATAGTAAGAGTATTGTGGATAGTGTTACTTATCATAATAATATTATATCTTCTTGCGAAAATATTCTTAAAGATCTTAATCCACGATTTGCTAAAGAAAAAGAACGAGATGAGGATATTAATAAACTTAAAGATAAAATGGGAGGAATAGAATCTAAGATGGATAAAATACTTACTTTACTATAGAAAGAGGAAACTAAATAATATTATTACTATGAAAGGATTTATTGAAATAAAAGAAGATTCTTATGAAGATACTATTGAGCATCTTCATAGAATAAAGCTACTTGCATGTAAACTTATAAAAATGCTTTCTTAGCACTCTGAAGTTTATGATAAAGATGATGATTATGAAGATGAAGATTTAGATATGAGGGATAGATATTCAGACAAACAGTCTAGAAAGTCTAGAGGTAGATATAATTATTGATAGTTTAGGTAAGCGACGGCAATTAAAATGTCGCCGCCTATTTTATTTATTAACATATGAAAGAGGATTTTACTGAATACGATATTAGACCAGAAGGATTTATTAATTATCTAAGATATTATGGTCCTCATTTTAATAAAAAATTATGTGAATTTGCTTGTAAATAGATGCAAAATAAAGAATATTCTAAAGAAAAATTAGATATATTATTATAGTCTTATAACATGGAAATACCTAATGCAAAATTACATGATGCAGTATATATTGCTAATTGGTGTAAAAATGTTTTTTATGGGTCTAGTATTCCAGATGAAAAACATTTTGTTCTTTTTATAAAGGATATTTTTGAAAATGAGTATAATCTTATATTTAATAGATGGTATGCAGATATGGCGAAACAGGGAATTCCTATAGAATGGGAAGATATGATTTAAATAAATGCCTAGTGTTCATTTAATTTGGACATTAGGCATTTATTGTTTATACTTGCAGTACTAACTAAATTATATAAAATTAATATGAGTAATAATAAAAATGATTACATTATCTGTTTAGATAATGGACATGGAATGGATACACCTGGTAAATGTAGTCCAGATAAAAAACTTAAGGAATACTAGTATGCAAGAGAAATAGTTAAAAGACTAGAAGCCAAATTAAAAGAAAATGGCTACAAAGTATATATAGTTACTCCTGAACAAGAAGACATTTCTTTAAAAGAAAGATGTAAAAGAATTAATAAGATTTATAAGGATAATGGAAATAAAGCAATTTCAATATCTATACATTGTAATGCTGCTGGTTCTGATGGAAAGTGGCATAGTGCTTCAGGATGGAGTGTATTTATTTCTCAAAATGCTTCTCAAAATTCAAAGAAACTTGCTAAAAATCTTTATGATGAAGCACTCTTATTAAATCTTAAAGGAAATAGGTCTGTACCAAAAGAACATTTTTGGGTACAGAATCTTGCTATGTGTAGGGATACCAATTGCCCTGCAGTATTAACAGAAAATTTATTTCAAGATAATAAAGAAGATGTTTCTTTTTTACTTTCAGAAAAAGGAAAGTAGGCTATAGTTGATGTTCATTATAATGGTATTGTAAAATATTTAGGTTAATATAAATAATAAAAATTTGAATTATGGAAATAGGAACTAATGATGACATTGATTTCATCGACGATTTGAACGATGAATTAGAAACTGATGAACAAGATTCTGAATCTGGAGATTCTCAAAAACCAGATTCTTAGGGACCTCAAGATTCGGAAAATGAAAATAGTTCAGATTTAGAAGAAAAAGACTTTCTTACTTCTCTTTTAGAATCTAGGGGAATTGAGGATAAATCTAAGATTAAATTCGAGACAGATGAAGGTAATGTAGAAGAAGTAGATTGGGATACATTAAGTAATTAGGATAAACTTAATATTCTTAAATCTTCAGAAAATACTCCTGAAACTGGGCTAGATGAATCTGAAATTCAACTTATAAATGCTATTAGAAATAGTGGTATGAGTCCTTCTGAATATCTTCAATTTATTGGAGATGGTGTTGTTAAAAATTATATCCAAAACACACAAGAACCGCAATTTGAAATTGATAATTATTCAGATGAAGAATTGTTCCTCATGGACTTTATGAGTAGAATGGGAGAAGTTACTGAAGATGAAGCAGCTGAGGCTTTAGATAGAGCTAAAGCCAACGACAGTTTGTTTAGAAAACAAGTAGAAGCTATTCGTAATGAGTACAAATAGGCAGAATAGGAAAATCAAATGCAAGAACAACTCGAACAAGAATAGATAGCTCAGTAGCAGTACGATTAGTATTCTAATTAGATTGTAGACGAAATCAACAACCTTAAAGAAATTCAAGGATTTGAACTAAACATGGAAGATAATGACATGCAAGAGTTATATGACTTTATTACAGGATATGACGCAGCAGGTAATAATTATCTAGCTAAAGCTTTAGCTGATCCTTAGATTTTAGTTAAAACTGCTTGGTTAGCTCTAAATGGTGATCAAATGATCAGCGATATTACTAATTATTTTCAAAAGGAAATAGCTAGTGTTCGTAAAGAAAGTTATAAGAAAGGAGTAGCTGATACTCAAAAGAAAGCAGATAAAGCAAATAATGTTGTATTTAAAGATACACATAGTAAGTTACCAAGAGAAGTATTTGACGACCTTGATTAACTTTAGTTTTTAATTTAATTTTTATATATTTTAGTAATATGTTAGTTGCAAATTTTACAAGTAGAATCCCTACAATGGGATAGACAAAAACATACGAAGACTGGTCTAAGTATCTTGGCAGTAAGCCTCATCGTATTGGTGTAGTAGCCCGTATGTATACAGATAATACTCTCAATTTTATTACTGATGGTTTGAGAAATATTTTCTATAAGGATGAAAAGGCTGATCAATTCCAACTTTCTAGTTCACTCTTGTTTGAATGGGTGGTTGAAACAAATAATATTAAGAAGGTTGAATTTGCTGAGCTTCCTACAGAGACTGGTGAAAATGGAACAGAAATTACTATGGCATTTAAGGAGAACTATTATCAGAAGTACGATATTTTCCGTATTGACAAGACAAAACAGCAATGCCAAGTAATAAGTCGTCCAATTCGTAAGCGTGATAAGCAACCCCAATTAATTGTCTCGCTATTAGTAAAGTAATGCTACTAAGAATAAATTCTTTAAATTGCTGGAAAGCCTAAAGAGGACAATCAGCAGCATATCTATGATGATAGAAATGTTCAACGACTAGGGGAAACCCGTAAATTTATATTATATAAATTAAAAAATTGAATTACTATGAAATATATTGTATATCTTACCAAAAATAAAGAATCCAAAATAAATGGAATAAATAGAATTTATATTGGAGTACATAAAACAGAAAATCCTAATGTGTTCGATGGTTATATAGGTTGTGGAGTAAAAATACAACAAGCTAGTAGCTACATGAATCCCAAATCTCCATTTTAGTATGCGGTTAAGAAATATGGAGTTAAAGCTTTTGAGAGAATTACTCTATTTGTATTTGACACTCCAGAAGAAGCATATTAGAAAGAACATGACATTGTAACTGAAGAATTTATAAACAGCCCACATGTTTATAATGTAGCTATAGGGGGAGAATATGAAAATAGATATAAACCTTTATATCAATTTGATTTTCAAGGAAATCTAGTAAAGAAATGGGAATCATCAGAAGAATGTTATGATTTTTATGGGTATCCAGCTTCTAAATTTTGTGGTCCAAAAAGAAACAAATGTGCATTTCTGGATTCTTATTGGTCAACTTCACCAACAATTAATATAAGTGAATATTCTAATAAAAATGTAATATCTACAGTTTATCTGTATTCTAAAGAGGGAAAGCTCCTAAGAGAGTTTATGACTCAGGCAGAATGTGCTCGATACATATAGTATGATAAAGGTGAACTATCAAGGGCTATAAGGTACTAGAATTTAATAAAAAAATAGTATTATATATCTGATAAGCTCGTTGATTAGTTTATTCCTAAACCTAGGAAATAGTATATTACTTAGACATTTTATGTATACTGTAAGGACAATACTTATGTAGGTAAATTTTATGGGAAGGAGCTTATGAACGTAATTGATTTACATTCATGGGATTATATAAGTAATATTTTCTCTCATAATAACGGATGGTATAAGGATTTCTATATTAGTCTGGATAAAATTGAGAAAGTTCCTAATAAAAGAATTGGAAGAGGAATTTCAATAGATATTTATGATAAATATGGAAACTTTATAGAACACATGGATTCTATTAAAGCTGTTAGAGAAAAGTACAATGTCCCTTCATCTAAAATAAAAAATATTCAGTAGGGTGATAGATATTTTGGTAATTATATATTTAAATATAGTAAATGATATAGTCTATATAATGGATTATTGGGAAGTTCAAGTACGTCTAATCGACAATGATTACGATACAACACTTGATACTGATGGATGCCAGGTAGGTGACACTACTACATTCCAATCTGTAGCTATGCCTGAACTATCAGAAGAGGGCTACTCAAAGTTCCAGAGCCAAATGGAGCGTCACCGCAATTTTATGACTACATTCCGTGCAGATGCTAGTTGGTCTAGCTTATATGCTATTCAGGAAAATGTATTCATGAGTATTGCTGATGATAAGGACCAAACTAAGTCTGAGGGTGTATATAAAATGCTCAAGAAAGAGAAAGAGCTTCTTGACACATTTATGTACGCAATGAATACAGGTCTTACATTTAATAAAGGTAATATTGATGTAAATGGAAAGGCTACAATTTCAGAGCCAGAAACTGGACGTCCTATTTATATTGGTGAGGGACTTATCCCTCAAATTGAAGCAGCTGCTAATAAGTACTGCTATAGTAATAAGCCAAATTTACCCTTATTTAATATGATTATGTCTGATATGGCTGACAAGGCTCAATCAGATACTGGTAATAAGTTTGTGTTTATTGTTAATAGAAAATTCTGGAATGATGTCCAGATGACTCTCGGAGAATACCTTGCTAACTATAAGACAGATGGTACTTATATGTATTCTAAGTCTGCTAACAAGGGACAAGGTGGCTATGTTAAGGTTGGAGCCACCTTTGATACTTATGAATACGCAGGAAATCAAGTAAGTTTCGTTGTAGATCGTGCATTAACTCGTGAATATCCTACAAAGGGTTATGGTGTATGCATTGATTTGACAGCAGATAAAACAACAGGTAAACCTGCTATTGCAAAATTCAGCCTTACTGGAAAAGATTTTATGACAAATAAGATCGTAGGTGTGGGCGGTTACGATGGTAAGAGCTCAGGTGAGGTTGCAAGCAACGTAGCTGGTAGTAAACTGGTTATGATGGGTTGAATGATCGGCACGATCCATCTTTAAAAAATTCTTTTAATTGCTGGAAAAGCTCATAATTTATATTGACTACAACATAATCCGAAAGGATAGGTGTGAACGTTCTAAAAACAATATAGATGAGAAAATCAGCATCCAAGTACTATTTGTAATACCTTAAGGTAGTAATAGTAAAGGTTCATCGACTAGGCGCAAGCCATAAATTAAATTATATAATTTAAATTGAAATGGAGAATAATTCAAAACTAAAATGGATAGTATATTGTACTACATGTACTATCAATAAGAAAATTTATATCGGAGTGCATAAAACAAACCCAGAAATATATGATTATTATTTAGGGAATGGTTGTTATGCTAATAATGCTTCTACATATGAGAAATCTAAAACACGATTTCAGAAAGCAGTGAAGAAGTATGGACCAAAGAATTTCATTAGGAATACTATTGCAGTATTTAATAATGAAGATGATGCATATGCTTTAGAAGCTGATATTGTCAATGAATAGTTTTTAACAAGAACTGATATATATAATTTAGCTTTAGGAGGCAAAATAGGAGGACAAGTTATACAAAGAATACCATGCTATTTATATGATGATTAGGGTAACTTTGTAAGAGAATTTAAATCTTATTTAGATGCATCTATAGAATTATCTAGAAATTTACGATCTATATAGAGGGCAATATAGGATAAATGTAAGTGTGCTGGTTACTTTATAAGTAATGTAAAATATAATACATTGGATTTAAGTAAAATGCATACATATGAAGGTCCTTATAAAATACCCGTATTTTAGTATAATTCTAATGGAAAATATGAGTGTTGTTATGAATCTATTAAGGACGCAGCGCAAGTTCTAAATTATGACGATGCTAAAATAGGAGAAGCTATTAAATTAGGCATTAAGTATAGAGATAAATACTTTTCATCCGTATTTGATAACGAGTATAGTAATGCAAAAAGCACTCAAATTATTTCTCAAGAAATACATTAGTATTCCTTAAAAGGAGAATATATTTCTTCTTACAAAAATATGCAAGAAGCTAAGAATAAGTTAGGTATTAAAGCTAATATTTACCGAGCTATTAAACTTAATCAAACTTGTGGTGGGTTTCAATGGAGCTTTGAAAAATTAAATAAAATAGCTCCAGTCCTTCCTAAAGCTGGCAGAGCTAGATAGATAGGAAAATATGATAAGAATTGGGCTTTAATTAAAGTATATAATTCTTTAGCAGAATGTAAAATGGATAATGGTTCAGGAATGTAGCATGTATTATCTGGTAGAGATGAATTTGCAAAAGGATTTCGATATAAATATTTGAATTAAAGATATAGTCAGCATATCCATAGGGATAGATGCCGGAGTAGCTGCATTTACTCCTTATCGTTCAGCTATTGTTCGTGAGGCGTAATAATTAAAAATAAAAAAAAAAGAATATAAGATAAACGGAGGAGAGCCGTAA
>ERZ1034897.184-NODE-184-length-35082-cov-8.496703_pt1 | contig 35082 bp, 48 predicted proteins | sample MGYA00520629_ERZ1034897 | MGnify/ENA primary metagenome ERZ1034897 (study PRJEB33766, sample SAMN09781789) | gut metagenome | biome: gut microbiome | host: Homo sapiens | place: Madagascar | study: EMG produced TPA metagenomics assembly of the PRJNA485056 data set...
AATAAAAAGAGTGTTTCGGACAGGAGAATGACATATGACCGGAAATGAGTATCAGAAATTAGCCATGCGGACAAATGACCGTAAGGCAACAGACAGAATGCTCGAAAATATTTTAACGTGCGATATGAAATATCTGCTACAACAAAATTTGATTGCAGAAGACGAACGGCATCTTGATTTTGGCGGTATCTTTAATGCTTGCCTTGGATTATCCGGCGAGGTTGGCGAGTTCAACGACATGATTAAAAAGTGGATTTTCCATGAAAAACAGCTTGATATTGACCATGCAAAGAAAGAGGCAGGAGATATCTGCTGGTATATGGCAATGCTTTGTGAATCCTTCGGATGGAGCCTTGATGAAATCATGCAAATGAATGTAGACAAGCTTAAGGCACGTTATCCGCAAGGTTTTGACATCGAAAAAGCAAACCACAGAGCGGAAGGCGATGTGTAATGGCATATAGCAAAGAATGGAAGGAAAAGAAGCAATGACAGTAATTTCGCAGAAAAGGGATCTTGCGTTTGAACTCGATTCACACGTTATTGCGCAAAGAAACGAATACATATACCTTCACATCGATGGAAGAGATATTGAGATTGGGAAATATAAGTCGCAGGAACGCGCAAACCAAGTCTTTATTGAAATGATTGAAATGAACGTTTTAGAGGTCACTTATTATATGCCGGAGGTGTAAAAGATGGATATTATCAAAGCAATTATATCAACGCTTGATTTTTTGCTGATCACATTATTTTTAAGTTTTACGATAACAGAACGAGAAAGCAAAGCACAAACAGTTGGGTTTACTTCTCTTTCCCTGTTGATTGGTTCTAACATACTTTTGATGTGGTGCTGATATATGATTGGGCTATCGCCAAGCGGTAAGGCACAGGATTTTGATTTTTGCATTCGTTGGTTCGAATCCAACTAGCCCAGCTTGACCGGCTATCGGTCAATATATGCTATTCTTTGGTATATGCGAACCCATTGACACTGTTTCGTTCGTATGGGTTCTCCTTTCAACCAACTAGGACGCTTTCCGTTAAGGACGGTGCGAGACCGTCCGGTTGGTCTATATCATGTGTCTATCCAACGATGCATGATCGTGTAACGCATAGCACGTAAAACATATTGCTAACCGCCTTGTGACGGTTATGATCGGTTAGTCGAGCGGTAAGACGCCACCCTTTCACGGTGGTAACACGAGTTCGAATCTCGTACCGATCATTATTGGGATTTAATTCAGTGGTAGAAGACACGGCTTATATCCGGGTTGTCGCGGGTTCGATTCCTGCAATCCCAACGACGGTGGTCTTGCGTATTCTTTGACAGGAGTATGCAAAGTGGTTATAAAAGAAACGCACAACAAACAGGCTGTGAGTAGGAAGTACAACAAAAGCAGTTCAGATAGGACACTCGAAAATATCCCTATTCGTAGGTGCAGACTAACTGACGGAATCTCATGCATGGTGCAAATCCATGCCATATCAATTCAATTATATTTTTTTACACACAAAAGACACGGAATCTCACGAGGATTCCGGTTTTTTGCTATGATGTGGGGGGTACAAATATGACAAGTTGCTTAAATTGCGGGATGCTAATACTTGACTCCGAAGTTGATAGCTGCCCTTATTGCAAACTCCTGCTTGCACAGACCCAGAAAAGAAATGCTCCAGAAAGTCAGCCAGATAAGGCAGAAACGGCAATATTTGGAAATGTGGTATTTAATAAGGGTAAGGGGTGGAAGAATGTGTGAATTTTGCGAAGAAAAATTACCTATCATAACAAATTATGGAAAATTCAAGATTGACAGATTGTCAAATATACATGTAATTACATGCAATTTGAATAAATGTCCGCCTTTTGCTACGTGCAGTAGCAAAGATATGAATGTTGAAATGGTAATGAAAATATCTTATTGCCCGATGTGTGGTAGAAAGTTGGTGAAATGATGGCAGAACCTTTAAGTAAATTAGCAGAAAAATGTAAAAGTTGTCCTAAATCTGAAAAATGTGAACATAAAAGAATGGAGTTATGCGCTTTAGCGGATTTGCCACCACAAAATCTTACGAGTGCTACACAAGGCATTTTGATAGATGCGGCAAGAGATATATCTACTACAATTGCTTCGCAGAAAGCATTGCAGATATTGATTAAGTGATATTACCGGCTAACAACAGGAGTTAGTCGCTACCCTAAAACAATTATAGGCAGAGGTCAAGGCACTTCTGCTTTTGCGGAGGTGCTTTTTATTTGGCTTCAAAGCAGTTAATCAATGCAGTAAATGGATATGAAAACTACATACAGAGAAAAGGTGTTGATGAACAGGTAATAGATGCCTACATACAAGCCGTGGCAGTTGCCTTAAGGACAGAGCGTGACGTTGATTATGGATTAAAAATATCCGCAAGGGCAAAGCAACTTATAGCAACCTATGTCAAAGACCATACAGGTGGCAGAGTTGCAGACTTAGAAGTATATGCCGGGGAACATGATACGACATATAAGGCGCTTCAACAATTCTACGATGTTTTGATGTATGAATCAGCCTATCTTGTGGACAGCTTTTTTTATTACATTGAAATTGATGAAAAGGATCCGTGGAAAAGATTTTATTTCCCAAGAAGAAAAGTATTGCAACCTGTAGTCGGAGCATACCAGGAGATTTATGATGGAAAATTAGATTTTCTGTCTGTATCGCAACCGAAAAGAACCGGAAAAACAACAGGCGGTTTGAAATTGGCACAGATGATGGGCGGACGCGACCCGGACGGAAGTATATTCGGTGTTGGAAAAGGAGAAGGGCTTGTTAAGCGATTTTATGGTGGCTTATTGCAAGGCTTTGAAACAGAAAGCACGTACAATAGATTCTTAAGTGTTTTCCCAGAAGCAATAAAGATAGGAGAAAAAGATTACAAAAGTGCTGAAAATCTATCAATCGACCTTAAAAGAAAAAATATCTTCCCGACATTTACCTGTAGACCTATTGATGGTGCAATCGTAGGATGTACCGAAGCAAATGTGCTTGTCTATATTGATGACTGCGTTAAAAACCATGAGGAAGCACGAAATAGAGATAGATTGGAGTTCCTTTGCGAGAAAGTAACAGATGATGTTCTCGGTAGACGATTAGAGGGAACACCTATTATCATACAGGGAACGAAATACAGTTTGTATGACCCAATTACGTCTTTACAAAATAAAGCTGATGAATTGGAGTGGAGATGGAAAGAAGTTGCGATTCCGGCACTTGACCCGATCACAGATGAAAGCAATTGGGAGATTTATCGAAAAGATAAAAAAGGATTGCGGAAGATATTCACAACCGTTTACTACCAAAAGGAAAGAAAACTTGTTTCGGAAGAAACGTGGGCGGCAGAGTTTCAACAAGAACCATTTGAAGCAAAAGGGCGAATGTTTGCAGAGAATGAACTTAATTATTTTGAGGAACTTCCTGTTGATCGAGAACCAGATGCGATTATGGCTGCTTGTGACAGTGCGGATAAGGGAGAAGATAGCTGCTCAATGCCGATTGGCTATGTGTACGGCAACGAGGTTTATATCGTAGATGTAGTGTTTGACAATGCCGGAACACAGTTTACCAAGCCGGAATGTGCAAATATGCTTATCAAGCACAATGTTAAGACGGTTACGTTTGAGAGCAACAGTGCAGGAGAGTATTTCGGGCGAGATGTAATGGAAATTGTAAAAAAACAAGGCGGAAGATGTAGTGCGCGGTTCAAGTTTAATTGCTCAAACAAAATAACTCGAATGGAAAATGCGAGAGATAATGTCATTCGTGATTATTATTTCCGCGATTTCAAGAAAATGGACAGGCAGAGCCAATATTACAAGTTTATGAAAGAACTTACTACCATGACAAGAAGTGGAAAAGTAAAGCATGATGATGCACCGGATTCAGTTGCTTTGTTTGAAAACGAGATGCGAAGCGGAACACAGGCAAGGGTAGAAGCGGCAGTAAACCCATTTAGGAGGCATTAGGATATGACAACAGACAAATATCTTTCACAGATAAGCAGAATTGACCATGCAATTGCGAATAAGCTGGAAGAAATTAAAAGGCTATCCGATATGGCAACCTCTATATCAATATCTCCAAAAGAGGTAGACGTGCAATCATCCGGCAATCCCGATAAAATGGGGAGTGCGGTGTCAAAAATTGTTGATCTGCAGAACGAAATTCAAACGCTTGTTGACGAATTAGTTGATAAAAGGCGAATTATCATATCGCAAATTGACAGTATGGATAACACAGATGTATATATTGTGCTTTCATCGCACTATGTCAATGGAAAAGATTGGAATCTGATTTCCGTGGAAATGAAATATTCCTACAGGAACATTATGAAGCTTAGGAAAAGAGCATTGCAGGAGTTTGAAAGACGTTATGGACGGCTTTATTCCGAAAAGAGTGCATAAAAGTGCACAATAGTTCACACTCTTTCACAACATTTCCTAAAATTTGCATGGTATACTAAAAGAGTAGAAAAGCAAATTTCTACACCCCCATGTACCCAATTAAAGGCACTGTCAGAAATGGCAGTGCTTTTTTGTTGCAAGAAAGAGGTTGCTATGAAAAAAGTAACTATATATTGCCCGAATTGCGGAAGAATTGCCGGACATTATGACGGAAGATCTACGATAGATCATCCGTGCAAATGTAAAAAATGCAATCATCTTGTAATTTATCGCGTGGCAACAGGAAAAATTGAAACAAAGCCAATACCGAAACGTACTTGCAGTAGCGGAGTCTTATTTATATGAACACACAGTATTTTCACGACCTTGTAAAAGGCAGATACGGAAGAAAAATTGCATACGCTGACGTTGAACAGATTACGGCAGACAATATCGTGAAGGTTGTTGGAAACTGCATTGGAACATTCTATTTCAACAAGACGATTATCCGGTATTTGTGGCATTACTACAAAGGAGATCAACCGGTATTGTACCGGACAAAGATACAGAATGCGGATATAACCAATAAGGTATCTGAAAACCATGCCTACGAGATTGTTCAATTCAAGGTTGGTCAGACTTACGGTGAGCCAATTCAGCTTATCAGTAGGAAAGATGATGATCGGATAAATAATGCGGTTGACGAATTTAATGATTATCTTACCGATGCTAATAAGCAGGAAAAGGACATTAAAGCAGGAGAGTGGCAATCAGCAACCGGAACATCATTTAAGGCAGTGCAGATTACAAAAAATGGAGATATGCCATTTAGAATTGTTGCACCGACACCAATGAACACGTTTGTTATCTACAGTCGTTCCACAGAAGAACCACTTTTAGCAATCCAAGAGCTTAAGGATGCCGATGGACAGATGTATAAACTCTGCTACACGGACTCTTATGAATGCAAGATTGTGAACGGAAAGGTTCGAGATTGGAAATTACATGGTTTTGGTGGGATCCCGATTGTCGAGTTTCCGAACAACCATGAGAGAATTTCTGATATCGAGTTGGTTATCGGTCTTTTGGATGCAATCAACACGATGCAGTCAAACCGAATGGACGGAGTTGAGCAATTTGTTCAATTTTGGGTAAAATTCGTAAATTGCGAGGTTGATGATGAACAATTCCAAAAGATGCGTATGTCACACGCGCTGACCGTAAAATCCAATAATGCCGAAAACAAGGCGGACGTGGATATTATGACGCAGGAACTGAATCAGACCGAGTGTCAAGTCGCAAAGGATGATTTGTGGGAAAACACCTTATCTATTTTAGCGATTCCACAACAGAATAAAGGATCTGACGGAGGCTCTACAATGGGGGCGGTGTCTTTGAGATCTGGATGGGATTTTTCAAAGACTAGGGCAAAATTAAAAGATCCAATAGTTAAAACTTCTGAAAAAAGACTTGCGAAAGTTGTTTTGAATGTGATTCGTATACAGGATCACGATCTAGGGTTGAGTTTGCGCGACTTTGATGTTCAGATTAACCATAGCCCACAAGACAATATGTACACCAAGTCGCAGACACTATATCAGTTGTTGCAAGCCGGCATTCATCCACTTGTGGCGATTAAATCTGTCGGACTTTGGGGAGATGCAGAAAAGACATTCCTGTTGTCAAAGCCATACTTGGATAATTTGTGGAAAACGATTGATGATGTAAAAGCGCAGGAACAGAAAGCACAAGAATTGATGAATAAAATGAATACAGATGGCACACAGAGCCAGACAAACAAAGATAAGGCAGTCACCGAGTAATTGGTGGCTGTTTTTATTTTATAAAAATTCGCAAAGTTGTGAGCGTAAAAATCAACAATGTCGTTCGGTGTCGTTGCACCGTATAAAAATTCGTATGACATATCGGAGGTAATGAATGAAGAGAGAAGATCTGATTGCTATGGGATTAAGCGAGGAAAACGCGGACAAGATCATGGCAGATTATGGAAGTTCCGTACAGAAAGCCAAAGCAAAGGTTGACGAGTACAAGACAAAGGCTGACAAAGCTGAAGAGTTGCAGAAGCAACTCGATGATATCGAACAGGGAAAGCTCACGGAAGTCGAGCAGGCAAATAAGAACCTCGAAAAAGCCAATGCGAGAATAGCGGAACTTGAAAAAGCGCAGGCAATAGCCACGCAGAGAGCCAATGCCGCATCTAAATTTAATGTTACCGCAGAACAGGCGGCACAGATTGTAAAAGACGATGGCAGCTTTGATTATGACGTTCTTGGAAAGATTATCTCTGAAAAAGAGACCGCCGCAGCGCAAGCCAAGGAACAGGAGATTGCAAATGGCAGTACTAATCCGGGCGGTGGCACGGCTGGCGGAAATAAAGACAACGAAAAGACAGAAGCGGAAAAAGCCGCAGAGTCGATCGGAAAGACTTTAGCCGGAACGAATCAGACGGCTAAGTCGGTAGTAGACAGTTATTTATCGTAAGGAGGTTTTAAAGATGAAGTTTACTGAAAAAAGTGTAACCACTCAGCTTGAAATTCTGAAAAGAAAATTAGGCGGTGAGCTGTTCGAGGAAATCAAACTTGATGATACCGCATTCACAGAAGGCGTGTGCAAGGCAGGAAGTCCAATCGCCGTAGATGGAAAGGTTGATAAGGAAACAAAGCCAATCGGAATTTTACTTACAAATGTTTATAAGGACGAGAACCCTAACGGAACAATCCTTAGAGCGTTTGGAGTTGTAAATTCTGCAAACATTCAGACAAGCACAGGAGAAGCTGTTGCAGAAGCAGTTAAGACAGCACTTCCGTTAATCGTATTTGAATAGGAGGTAATACAGAATGAACATTAGAGATGTGTATAGTGCAAAAGCAATCGCGCTTGTAAACACAGAGGTAGCAAGCAATAAAATTGCGTATCTTGGTTCGGGATTATTTCCGGCTAAGAAGAAAATGGGACTTGATCTGAAATGGATTAAGACTTCCAAAGGACTTCCGGTTTCTCTTGCGCCATCAAATTTTGACGCAGTATCAACATTAAGAAGCCGTGAAGGATTTAAACTGACAGAAACAGAAATGGCATTCTTCCGTGAATCCATGCTGATTAAAGAAGCTGACGAACAGGAAATTATGCGTGTACAGGACAGCGCAGACCCATATGCAAGTGAGGTATTAAGCAGAATTTTTGATGATGCGAACACTCTTATTGATGGTGCTAACGTAGTGCCGGAGCGTATGATTATGCAGTTGCTTGCACCGTCTGATGGATCCCCAAAGATTTCTATTCAGGCAAACGGAGTAACCTACGCTTATAACTACGATCCGAGCAACACATACAAGACCCACAACTTTGCAAACCTTGAGACCGCAACAGATAAGTGGGATGACCACGAAAATTCTGATCCACTTGACGATGTTTCTGTTGCTCTTGATGCAGTCGAATCAGAGACAGGAGAGAGACCTTCTATCATGATTGTTTCTCGTAAGACTATGGATCATCTTAAGCAGAATAAGAAGATCCGTTCCGCCATTCTTGCGCAAAATGCCACGGCAAACATCTTTATGAACGACAACCGCGTTAAAGAGGTATTCTCCAACGAACTCGGTATCAGCATTATTGTTTACTCTAAACGGTACAAGAATGAAGCTGGTACGGCATCTAAGTTTTACCCAGACGGATTTGCAACGCTTATCCCAAGCGGAGCACTTGGAAATACTTGGTACGGTACGACACCGGAAGAACGTACGCTTATCGGAAAGCCTACAGCAGATGTTTCTATCGTAAACACAGGTGTTGCTGTTGCCGTATCTGTATCGGAAGATCCTGTACAGACTAAGACAACGGTTTCTGAAATCGTACTTCCGTCTTATGAAAGAATGGATAGCACCTATGTCATTAAGTGCTATTAGGAGGTGATCCTTTGGTTTACGAGTGCAAAACAAAATATAATGGCAAATGGTATATGCCGGGAGAGGAAGTGCCGGAGGAAAAATCTCCGGCACCTTCTGATTTTATGAATCCACATAATATCACTTATACAAAGACCGAAATCAACAGAATGAGTACCGCAGACTTGCAAAAACTTGCCACAGAGCAGGGAATTGAAAATGCACAAGCAACAAGTGGCGCGGAACTGAAAGAAATTCTGATTGCAAAATTTAATCTGTAGGAGATCGCTTATGTCATACACACTTGTCGAACAGGTCAAGATTCGGTTAAAACAATTTCATATAGAAGAGGTAGAGGACGAAGTGACCGGGGAAAAGTCCGATAAAGTTGTGTTTGACAACAAAGAAGATAACCCACTGATTGAACAACTTTTAGAACAGGCAAGGAAAGAGATTATCAGCAGGCGGAACTATCCGGACACATACACGAAAGACCAAATTGACGGTGATGTTAAGAATTATGAAAACATTATGGTCAATTTGGCAGTGTATGACCGGTCACAGGCAGGAGAAGCATACATGGCAAGCTATTCTGAAAACGGCGTGAGCCGGACATGGAAAGACCGTGAAAGCCTTTTTGTCGGCGTATTTCCGTTTGTAAAATCTATGTAATTAAAGAAGATTGAGCGTGACCATTATGGTTGCAGGCGGCGCGCATTAAGCGGTGGTGGGCGGTGCGCCAATAAAGGAGATTCAAATGAAAAGTATTTTGATTCAAACTTATCTTGTGGCACTTCCAATAGTGCTTGGGTATATAGTTTGGCTTCTTAAACAACAGAAGAAAAGCAGGGATGCGAATAGCAAGGGAACAATGCTTCTTTTGCGCGTCCAACTGATTGAATACCATGCAAAATACACAAAGCTTGGAGAAATACCGTCATATGCCTATCAGAACTTCTGCGAGATGTATGATGCGTACCATGCGTTAGGTGGAAACGGTATGGTTACAAAAATGAAAAAAGAGATTGAAGAAATCCATATAGGGAAAGGAGATAAAAGCCATGAGGAATTGGAAAGATTGGACTAAGAAAGCCGGAATCCGAGCAATCAAGACAGTTGCACAGGCGGCAGTTGCCGGAATTGGAACTGCTGCATTTATGGGCGCAGTGGATTGGAAATATGTTCTTTCCGCATCGATTCTTGCAGGAGTGTTATCGCTTCTGACAAGTGTTGCAGGAATCCCGGAGGAAAACGTCAATGCTTGACATTAACAAGCAGGAAATGAAATATTCGCAATCCGGTCAGAAAATATTTATCCCACAAACCGATGAAAATGGCGATATTGTCTATGAGGGGTACAGAGATTCCGATGGAAACTTTGTACCTTATTCAGATTCCGATGGTAACAAGATTCCGAAGGGTGAAGAAGTTGAAGGGTTTTCAGAACCTACGACATTCCAAGCCAATATCAGCAACAAGCTGTCGGAAGTCCTTGTGAAAGAGTTCGGTATTGATGATAGTACATCATACTGTCAGCTTGTCACGGATAAAGGATATTTGCCGCTGAAAGCCGGAGATGTGGTGTGGAAACGTTCGGAAGTCGGGCGCACCGATGATGGGCTTGTGGATTCAGAAACCGCAGACTATATCGTAAAAGGTGTTGCGGATGAAGGACTGACCACGGATTTGTTTCTTCTTAGGAAGAATATTAAGTAGGTGGTCGCATGGCAAAGAAAACCATTTCAATGACACTATCATCTAAGTCCATAAAAGCTGCCATAAAGGAATTGGAACAGTACCGCGATAGTTTACAGGCTAAATGCGATTTGCTTGTTTCTAGGCTTGCACAGATAGGTCAGACAGTGGCAATCAAACACATATCGGAATCTCCAATAGGAAATACGATAACGGTAAGGGTAGATAAAGCACCACAGTTAATGACCTCGAACGCGATTCTGATTGCAACCGGAAAAACGGTAACGTCAGAAGATAGAGAACCATTCTACACGTTGCTTGCGGTAGAGTTTGGAGCCGGTATTTTTTACAACTCCACGGAGAACCCAAAAGCACCGGAACTTGGATTCGGTGTCGGCACATATCCGGGGCAAATACACGCTTTTGAAGATGGTTGGTACTATTGGGATGATAAGACCGAAACATGGCGTTATACCCACGGTATCAAAGCCACAATGCCTATGTACAATGCGGAACAACAGATTATCCAGCAGTATGTAAAGATTGCAAGGGAGGTATTCGGTGGAAAATGAGTTAAACAGTTGGGCACTTGATTTTGAAGATACCTTATTTTCCCTCTTGAAATCGTACATGGAAGGCAAGGTAAAGGGAATCAAGGTAACGCAAGATGAAGAATCGGGCGGAACCGCAACATTCCCGACGCTTTTAGTCAGACAAATCGGCGGCACAGAAGCTGGGCGAACGAATGAAGCAAAGACAATCAATGCAATTCGCCCAACATTTCAGATTACAATTACAAACAAAGGAACAAGAAAAGCAACTAAGGACATCGCAGCATATGCGGTGTCTTTTTTTAAGCAACAAATGTTTGAAGTATCAAATGTAGTTCCAACGATTTCCAAGCAAGTACGCACGGTTACATTCCGCGCAACTCGCGTAATTGGAAACGTTGAGCATTTAGATCAGCTATAAGCAGAAAGGAAGTAGAAAATATGGCATCAACAAGCTATAAAACGCGTGTGATCGTCAAAGAGCACACAGAAAAACAGGCTGACTTTGCGGGCACATACAACCTCTTGGTTGCAGCTAAGTCGGTTCCGAGTCCTGCATCACCGCCAAATACGGTTGAGTCTACCACAATGGAAGACGATCAGCAGACTTTTGAAAAAGGAATTAAGACTTCTGATTCAAGAGAAATCACAGGAAACCTTGATAAAGAATATCTTTCAAAGGTAGACGCATACGGAGATAAGAAACTTGATATTATCCACCTGTATGGAACAGACGGCATCGGTGGAGTTGCAAAGTACGCATATGTGGGAACTGCAACCGCTACGCCGAATGATGTTGGTGGAACCGATGAAATCCTTGAAATGTCAGTAACAGTCATTCCAAGTACGGCATCGGAACTTGTTACCGACAAGCTGAAAGTCGTTGATAATAACGATGGCACATTTACCGTAACGGTGGTGGAATAAAGAGCCTATCGGACGAGCAATCGACTGCACCGGTAGGCGAGGATGAACAGTCGATAGCAGAACTTGAAGCAATAAAATAAGCAACAATGGGGCGGTGGAAACACTGCCCCTTGCCAATATAGGGCAGAAAGGCAAGGTAAAACATGAAAGCAAAATTAGGTGGAAAAGAATATACAATTCAGTTTGCAACAAGACCATCATTAAAAGCGCATATCTTACAAGATATTATGAAGACGCAGGATGTGGAAGATATTTCTTCTATGGAAGATATTCTTCTTGAAACACTTCCTAAGACGCTTCTTGTAGGTTTGCAGATGCATCACAATGATGAGTTTGGATATGATTACAAAACAAACAATGGCTACGATAAGCAGTTTGAGAAGGTGTCCGGCATTCTCTATGATGCGATTGATACAAACGAGATTAACTGCATGGACCTGTTTGCTGGTATGCAGGAGGAATTGATGACAAACGGTTTTTTAGCGCAGATGATGGAGTCGTTGGCGAGAGCACAGGAACAGGAGAAGAAAAAGACCCCATCCAAAGCGAAAACCAAGAATTAACATGGGAATATTACGTTGCGGAAATCCGTCCGTTTTACCTTATGGCAACGAAAGGCTACGGATTTTCCGTTGATGATATAGATATGATGAATCCAGAGTTGCTTAAGCCTTATGTGGATGCATATAAGGCAGAATGGAAGCAACGCGACATGGAAATGTATATGTGGTTTGGCAGATATGCAACGTCGGCACTTGTGACCGCAATAGACGCGACATTCGGTAAGGGTAATAGTAAGTACGTGAAAGAAACTTGCTATGATTCCATAGAAAAGCATAATACGGACGATCCCGATGCAGAGATACGAGAAATGCTTAAGGCAGAAGAAGCATGGGCGGCTAAATCAAGGCAATCACATTTACCAAAGCCAAAGATAGTTTAAGAAAAGAGGTATTGCTATGGCAGTAATTATCGGAAGTGCGAGACACGATGAACACGGCAACTGCTATTCTGGTGGAAAAGCCGGAGATCAGACCGGACAGGAAGTATCTACACAGAAGTTTTACAACCATTCTAAGGGATGGTACGTGTTAAGAGCAAAGAATGATAAAGTTGCGGAGAAGTTAGCAGAAGGTATGAAGATTGCGTGTGGCAACAAAAATATCGGCTACGATCAATCGGAACGATATGGAGTCATTAAGCATGGTATCAACACAAATGTCAAGACGGAATGTGATTGTTCTTCTCTTGTACGCGCTTGTATTATCTATGCATCCGGCAAGGATGTGGGGGATTTTAATACATCTAATGAACGACCGGTAATTTTGGAATCCGGTTTGTTTGATGATATGGGTTCCTATCATGCCGGATTTGTTCTGCATAATGGAGATATTCTTGTTACGCGCACAAAAGGGCATACAGTGATTGTTGTGAGTGGCGCGAAGAAAAGCAAAGATAAGTATTATCCGAAGTATACCGGAAATTCCGGTTCAATCGTAGAAGCGTTAAAAGCGGTTGGGGAAGATGATGTATCGAAAGAACATCGCGCGGAAATCGCAAAGAAGAACGGATTTTCCAATTTCAAGTTTACATCAGAGGAAAATTCAAAGATGCTTTCTCTTCTGAAAAAGGGAAAACTGAAAAAGTAATTCAAAGGCGGTAGGGGTCAAATCCTACCGCCTTTTTCTAAAATTACATAAAGGAGGTGGAACTGTTGGAATTAGAAACCTTAGAGGTCAAAATTCAAGCGCAGGCAAGACAGGCTAACGGTCAGATTGATACACTGATAACAAGGCTTGAAAAACTATCTTCATCCTTGCAAAGTATAGATTCTAGCGGAATTAACCGGTTAGCGACCGGAGTAAACCGATTGTCAAACTCAATGAGTGCTATGCGAAGCGTTGATTCAAGGTCGTTCTCGACTCTTGCAAGAAATATCAAAACGCTTGGCAGTATTGACACAGGGAAGACAAATGCCGCCGCCGGAGCGATGCGGCAGATTTCAAAGTCTGTAAGCTCGTTTTCCGGTATGTCAAAGTCGGTTCAAGGGTTATCAGAATTAGCCGGAGGAATCAAGCAGCTTGGATATACAAGCTCTACAAAGGCTATTGAGAATATACCAAAACTTGCGGTTGCAATGCGTCAGCTCATGGCAGAATTGTCAAAAGCACCTATGGTAAGTCAAAACCTTATCAATATGACAAACGCATTGGCGAAGTTGGCAAGAACAGGAGGGGCGGCAGGAACGGCAGCAAGAAGCATCACAAGCTCATTTGGAGGTTTTACTTCCGGTGCTTCTAGTGCTACCAAGAAGTCATTTTCTCTTGCGTCAGCAATCGGAAAGTTGTATGCATCATATTTTCTATTGTTCCGAGGATTTGGAAAAATAAGGGATGCAATCGACATATCATCAAGTCTGACAGAGGTTGAGAACGTAGTTCGTACTACATTTGGCAAGTATGAATCACTTGTAAATGACTTTGCGGCAAATTCGATTCAGAAATTCGGTATGTCCGAGTTATCTGTAAAACAGTTTGCAAGCCGATTTCAAGCAATGGGCGTTGCTATGGGATTTCCGCAAGGAAAGATGGCTGATATGTCGGTCAATCTCACAAAGTTGACCGCAGACATGGCATCATTCTATGATGTGGAGCAATCGGCGGTCGCTGAGGACTTGACGGCTATCTTTACCGGACAGACCCGACCTCTGCGTACTTACGGTTTAGATTTAACCCAAGCAACACTTAAGGAATGGGCACTTACGCAAGGCATAGAAGCTAATTTTAAGACAATGACGCAAGCCGAAAAAGCCATGCTTAGATACCAATATGTTATGGCTAACACGGCTGCGGCACAGGGGGACTTTGCCAGAACAGCCGATAAACGAAACTTTTGTTTCATGTGTCGCGCGGCATAGTAATATGTCGATGAAAAATCGGGTAAAATCGGTGAAAGCTAAGTTGATTTTTGGTAAGTCAATAAGCTAATACCGAGATAAGGCTATAAAATAAAAGATATAGCACATTGTAGAGCGTAGGGATTGAACCTATGCTTTTTTCTTATGGAAAGAGTGTAGAATATAACATCCCCAAGAGTATCCGACAACCGCAGACTAGCGGTTGAAAATGTACGCCGAACTTATGGGAAACCATAAGAAGTAGAGGATAAAAAGCCTTTACGATAACATAATTGACATGGCATAACCAAGTAACCATTCTAAAACAATCATTCCAACAGTTAGCCGGCATTGTTGGTGGGGCTCTGATCAATGCTTTCAAACCGCTTGTAAAGACTTTAAATGCGGTTCTACAAAAGGTAATTCAGTTTGCAACGATGGTAACAGACGCGCTCGGTTCAATCTTCGGATGGAAGTATGAAGCAAGTGACGTAGGCATTACGGACGATTTAGCTGATAGCTATGGAAATGTAGCGGACGCGGCAAATAACGCGGCAAACGGTACAAAGAAAGCCGCAAAAGAAGCAAAGAAATCAACCAGAGCATTTGATGAATTAAAAGTAATCAGTTCAAATAAAGATAAAGGTTCGTCTGGTAGCGGTAGTGGTTCATCCGGCGGCGGTGGTGGTGCAAGCGGTTCAAGTGGAAAACTTGTTGCGGCTGACACCATTTTTAAAGACTATGAAAGCAAGATCAAAGACCTTGAAGGACTTGGAAAAGCAATCTCTGGTGCACTTATCAATGCGATGCAAGGTATCAAGTGGGATGAAGTATATGCTAAAGCATCAGGATTTGGTAGTGGACTTGCAAAATTCCTTAATGGATTATTTGAAGGTCAGAAAGGCACAACACTTTTTGGAGAGACCGGAAAGCTGATAGCAAATTCATTAAACACGGTGCTTCATGGTTTGGATTCATTCGGCACAACGTTTGATTGGAAACAATTTGGAAATTCAATCGCAGACGGAATTAACAAGTTTTTCCAAAACTTTGACTTTGCATTATTGGCACAAACGCTTAATACATGGGCGCAAGGCGCGTTTGATGCGGTCACTACGGCATTAAGCAAAATTTCTTGGAAGGATGTATGGAAAGGTGTCAAGGAGTTTTTAAGCAACTTAGATGTAAAAACAGTTGCAATTATCATAGGTGCGCTGACAATCAAAAAAATCATTGGATTGCATTTAGCAAAAACCGCACTTGCGGTAATTGGAACTTCTATCTCAAAAGCTATAGCTAGTTCGATTGCATCAAAGCTTGGCGTTGAAATAGCCGCAAATCAAGGAATTGGTTCGGTATTGTCTACTGCTTTATCTGGAAAAATAACGACGGCATTTGCGACGGTTGGAACAACCATTTCAGCAGGATTTAAGGCTTTGTTTGGAAGTAAAGCGGCAGAAGGTGCGCTTGCATTTATAAGCCCTGTTGCAAAAGCAATAACCGGAATAGGCTCCGTTGCGATTGGCGCATTTACTGCAATATCAAACTTTGTAACCATGTTAAAGAACGGATTCAGTTGGCTTAATGAAGCACTTATGCTTGTCGGAATTACGATTACGGCGGTCGGAGCGGTTATTTTAGGGGTAGCGGCAGCACCGGCAGCGATTGTGGCGGGTATTACTGCGGCGGTGGCAACGGTTGCAGTATTGCTAAAGGATAATTGGAAAACTGTTGTTGATACATTTTCCGGCGTTGGGGATTGGTTTAATACAAACGTAATTACCCCTGTGGTCGGATTCTTTAAAGGAATGTATACGAAAGTATCCGGATTTTTTAGCAATTTGTGGAAAAGTATATCCGGTGTGTGGGGAAAAGTATCGGGATGGTTTAATAAAACTGTAATAGAACCGATAGTCGGATTTTTCAAGGGATTTTACACAAGAGTCCATCAAATTTTCCAAGGACTATGGATTATTGTTCAAGCCGTTTGGAAAGTGGCGTCTGAATGGTTTAGCAAAAATGTTATCGAACCGATAAAGAAAAGGTTCGAGTTTATGAAAACCGCAGTATGCGCCACCTTTAAGGCACTTCGGTCTGCGATAAAAATGGTTTGGTCGGTTGTTTCTGCATGGTTCAAAGATCATGTTGTAGATCCGATAAAAAAACATTTTGACGGAGTAAAAGAGAGAATAGATAAGGCGTTTAAAGAAGCAAAGACGGCAATTACAAACGCATGGAGCACAGTTTCTAATTGGTTTTCAATAAACGTGACAACCCCAATAAAGAATGCTTTTTCAACAATGAAGAAGAAAGTCAAAGAAATCTTTGGTGACCTTTGGAAAAGCGTCAAAAATGGGGTTTCCGGTGCTATGAATACTGTAATTGCCAGAATCGAAAGCGCAATAAACTCGCTGATACGTGGAGTAAATAAAGTGCTAAGCGGATTTAATAACGTTGTGTCGGTTGCCGCAAAAGTCGTTGGAGTTGATTGGAGTGGCGTTGATCTTGTTAAGGAAGTAAAACTTCCTAGAGTGAAAGCCTATGCAACAGGCGGCTTTATGGATAAATACAGTATTGCAAAAGTTGGAGAAAACGGCATACCAGAGCTTATGGGAACGGTAGGCGGAAAGCCAGCCGTTGCCGGAGGACAGGAGATTACCGGAATTAAAGATGCTATCAATTCTACTTCCGCGAAAGAAGTTTCCTTGTTGCGACAACAAAATCAGTTATTACAAGCTATTTTGCAGAAAAATTTCGGAATTACCACAAACGACATAGGAAAAGCTGCAAGGGATTATGGGAGAGAGTATTACAATCGAACCGGAGACAATGCCTATGTTTTTTAATGACTTCTATAATAGAATGTGATATAATTCTAAATAAATCATATCACAAGAAAGGAGTCATTATGAGAAGTACGAAAAGATTATTAGTAGCAATGGGGTTGGCATTTGCCGTTTTGATTTCGGCTATGCCAATCCAAAATGCAGGTGGGGGACAGATTGTTGCACAGGCGGCAACTATCAAATTAAACAAGAAAGCAATTTCGCTTTACGTTGGAAAAACACAGAAATTGAAAGTTTACGGAACAAAAGCAAGAGTTAAATGGAGCTCAACCGAACCAAGCATTGCAAAGGTAGGCAAAAGCGGAATTGTTACGGCAGTATCATCCGGAACGGCAACGATCAAAGCTAAAGTAGGAAAGAAAGTGATGTCTTGCAAAGTAACCGTGAAAGAGAAAATCAACAGGCTTGCATACGAAGATTCAAGCATTAGGGTTTACTTTACAGGTCTAAAGAAGGGAACATATCCGGACGAACTTATAGCTTGCTTGACAATCGAAAATATTACAGACAATAATATTACGGTTAATTCTGACACATCATCAGTAAATGATGTTATGGCGGAAGGGACGTTATATCAAGACCTATCTCCGCATAAAAAAGCCTATGTAACGTGGTGGACAATGGATGATAACATTGTGAGTTTACCAATAAAGAATATTGACAACATACAAATATCCCTAGTTGTCTGGAATGAGGACTCGGAAGATTTCGACTACTACGTGACAGATTCTTTTGGGTTACTGAAATAGTTTAAAATATTTTTTAGGAGTTATTATGGGATTGATTAAGTGTCCGGAATGTGGAAAAGAAATATCGGATAAAGCAGATGTTTGTATAGGGTGCGGATTTCCGATTAAAAAATATTTTGAGAATCGAGAGAGTTATTCAGAGCCCAAGAATGAAGAACAGACAACGGTTGACGATGGAATAATTGTATGTAAATCGTGCGGAGAAAAGAACAACAAGGGCGATACTTACTGTAAGTCTTGTGGAACAAAATTGACCGATTCGGATAATATCATGTTTGAATTGACAGACGATAAAAAGAAAGTATCGAAATTAAGTGTTTTAGCTGTTGCGTGTTCTTTTCTTGGAAAATATAGCTATATCGGTGCGATATTGGCATTTATAGATATATGCATACGAAAGAAAAATAAACAGTATAAGTTTTCTTATTTTGCAATTTGCGCAAGCATAGTCATAATGTTGGCTGTTGGGTCTCTTGGTTCTTCCGACAAAAATGATTCAAGCGATGAGCCTACGCAGATAGAAACGCAGACGCAGGATGAGTCGCAAGCAAGTGCTCAAAAGAAGGTCGGATTTGTTGAAAGTATAACAAAAGACGGACTTGACAAAAAGGTTGCTAAAAAGGCGAAAAAGATTCTGAAAGAGAAAATCGGATTCAAAAAGATAGAGTACGTTGAAAGAATGGACGATACATCAAATTATGAAATTACTGCAGACGGAAATGACATTGTAATGACCGCAAGTGATAAGGTTTATCGTATTTTTATACCAGAATCCGATTATGTATTTTACGAAGATGGAAAAGTTAAATTGACCGCCAAGCGTTTTGATGAAACAACGTACACGCAAAGCGAAGCTTCTGCTTATTACATAATGGCTCAACAGATTATCGAGGAAGGACTAGACGACCCGAACGGAGTTAAGTTTCCGTCGCAAACCTTTAGTCCGGAAGACATAGCAATAGCAAAAGATGGAGATTTGATTGCGGTTAAAAGTTATGTCGATGTCAAAAACTACTATGGAACAAAAGTTAGAATTGATTGGATGGTGCAATATACAGTAACAGATATTGATTCTTACGCCTGCAATCCGAATTATGTAAAAATCGGCGATGATTCAGCCGGAGAATATATTAAAATGAAATAAGATTTTTAATCCAAAAAGTTGATTGACACAAAATCAAAAATAGTCTATCTTTATTACTAAGGAAACAACCTTATCCGTGAAGATGCGGATTACTTACTCGAACGCCATACTGTACGAAAGAGGAAACCAATGTGATTTCACAAGCGGCTTCCTCTTTTTTATTCCGATAAAAGCGCATGGAGGTAGACACGAATGAAAAAGTCACAACCTATGCTTAAGATTCAAAACAACATTGAGGTATTTGAAAATCCGATATTCGGACAGATCAGAATTGTCATGGTCGATGATGAACCTTGGTTTGTTGGAAAGGATGTTTGCGAGGCATTTGGAGACACAAATTACAGAAGAAGTCTTTCGAATATTGATGATTCCGATAAGGGTGTGTCACAAATTGATACTCCCGGTGGAAAACAAAAAATGACGATTGTTAATGAAAGCGGTTTGTATTCCTTGCTTTTTCAAATGCAACCACAGAAAGCAAAGGGTGTGTCACAAAATGACACCCTTATAAACGAAAGAAAAGAGAAACTTCATAAGTTCAAGCATTGGGTAACATCCGAGGTACTTCCGTCTATAAGGAAGCATGGCGCATATGCGACAAAGGATACAATCGACAAGATTATAAGCAATCCAGATTATGGAATCGCGCTTTTGCAAAGCCTGAAAGAAGAAAGAGAGAAGCGAGAGGAAGCAGAGAGAAGAAATGCAATTCTTAGTCATGTAAATAAGACATATACCATGACGGAAATTGCAAAAGAGTTAGGACTTCGGAGCGCAAACGAACTGAACCGATGGCTTTCAGATATGCACGTTCAGTACAAAGTAAACGGAACATGGGTTATGTATTCTGATTATAGCGATAAGGGATATGAAGATATTAAGCAGGAAGTCCTCGACAGTGGAAAGGTTGTATATCACAGAAAAATCACACAGATCGGAAGAGAGTTTATCATAAGCCTTTTCCAATCAAGAAAATACGCATAATAAAAACCATTAGCATCTACCAAAACGGTAGGTGCTATTTTTGTACCCATTTTTAGGAGGTAAACGATGGGATATGGCGGTTATTTAGTAAAGTTTGGGAATTACACCATACCGAACAGTTTAATAAAGCAGGACACGTTTAGTTCCTATGTAAATATGCAGGACTTAGACCCTTGGACGGACGAAAACGGACTTGAACATCGTGATGCCGTGGAACTGAAAGCCTTAAAGGTAGAGTTTGAAACCAAAGCCATGCTGACTGAAAAGCAGTTTGATGATTTTTGGAAGAACATCGAAAAGAACTATACCAAGGCAAAAGAACGTGGCGGTTACATCACGGCATACGTGCCGGAAAAGCGCGGATATGTCACGCAGTACGGATATATTGCTGATATTCAGCCTACGTTCTATTCTGTGGCGAATGGGAAGGTTAAGTACGACCCGATCAAATTTTCATTTGTAGGTGGTGTATATGATAAATAGCAGTTTAAAAGAAAAGTATTGGGATTCCGGTACAGACAAGCAGATGGTTATATCTATTGTCGGAACGAATCAGAAAATAGACAATTCGATGCTCGAAGTCGGCACGTTTGCACTTGAAGAAAGCCTTTGCTCGGAATCCGAGTTAAAGTTTGGTGCGTGTGAAGCGAATTGTGTAAAATTCACGGCACGAAACACCGCAGGAAGTATTACTGGAAAGACAATCTCTATCGAAGAAACAATTGACGGAGATAGCGAAAATCCGATGCCATACGGAGTTTTTAAGGTTGCATCCGATGTTCCTACGGCTGACCGGACAAAACGGCAGATTACGGCATATGACGCTATGTATGACATTATCAATGCTGATGTAAAGGCTTGGTATGCAGGACTTAGCTTTCCTATGACACTTAAGCAGTTCCGCGATAGCTTCTTTGCACATCTTGGAATTGCGCAAGTCGAAACAAACCTTGTCAATGACTCCATGACGGTCAATAAGACGATTGTAGCCACGCAGACGGACGATTCAAGTGCGGTCACAGAAGAGCCCTCTATCAGCGGGAAAACCGTTGTAACGGCAATCTGTGAGATTAACGGATGCTTTGGAAACATCAACCGTGATGGCAAGTTTGAGTATGTGATCTTACCGAACATTATCAGTGCGGTTTATCCGGCTGATAATTTGTTTCCTTCGGATGATCTGTTTCCTGCTGATGCGAATACGGAATCCATGAGCGGTCATTATATCACATTTGACTACGAGGATTTCCAAAGCAAGGCAATCGCGCAGCTTGAAATCCGCGCTAGCGACAATACCGCTGGAGCGGTTGTTGGTACTCCCGGCAATAACTATGTGATATCCGGTAACTTTCTCGTATCAGACAAGACCGGAGCGGAGCTGGAGCAGATCGCAAACAATGTACTTCCGATCATGAAGCAGGCGGCATACACGCCGTTGAAAACGTGTACATGTGTCGGCAATCCGTGTTTGGAGCTTGGAGATCCAATCAGATTTAATACGACACGCGAGATCGTAGAGACATACATCCTGCAGCGAACATTAACCGGAGTGCAAAGTAAGCGTGATTCAATCTCGGCACAGGGTACGGAAATACACAGTGCAAAAGTTAATTCCATGCGTGAAACATTGGAAAGCGTGCAAAGGCGCACAGGAAAACTTGAACGTAATGCAGATCATCTGTTGTCGCAATACGAGGATTTAGAGGAACAGACAAATACTAAGTTTGAGCAGACCGCAAATAGCATTTCCGCAGAAGTCGATCGTGCACAAAAAGCAGAAGGGCAATTAGACGCATCATTGGAATTGAAGTTAGGAAGAGATGAGAACGACCAAGTTGTTTCTATGATTAACGCAAGTGCAGATCAAATCACGCTTCGAGGAAACAGACTCATAATCGAAAGTAATAATTTCCAGCTTGACGCGGGCGGAAATGTTTATATCGTACAATCTCTTGGATTTAAAGATTCGTCTTATGGGCAAAATACGGATATTATCGGCTTGGACGGAAGGGGAAATCCGGTACTCCAAAACATCGATCTTGATTTAAGCTCCGTGCACGCGCAGAACGATGAATACATAGCTACAGAAAGTTATGTAGATCAAGCAATTCAAAGTGTTCCTATTCCTGATGTTCCGGTAAAAAAAATAACGGCTTCTCCAACAGGAACAACCAGCGGATCGATTAAAAAGGCAATTCGTTTTTTAAATGTGATTGGTGGAAGTGGAGGAACATATCAAATTCATGGCGAAGTATATACGATTGACACCGGATCTGATAGAAGAATCAAGGATCACATAACTGATTTGCCGGAAGAATTAGAAGCCGCTTATCTAAACTTACACCCTGTCAAATTTAGATATAAGCCGGGACTTAAATCTTCCGATAGCAGGCAATACCATTACGGTTTTATCTCGCAGGAATTAGAAAAAGCCTTGCTAGACGTTGGCATTAGGGAACGCGACACGTCATTATATGAGTATCTTCCGGTTGATACGGACGAACACGTTGATTTATATGTCGATGATAAGTTGCATCACGTTAATTATCGAGAGCTTCATGCTATGCATGTTCAGATGATTCAAAAGCAGCAAAAGGAAATCGAAGAGTTAAAGCGAGAAAACAAAGATTTGAGTGAACAGATGAAAGACTTTAAGCAACGATTGTCCGCGTTAGAAGGGAAGTGATTAGATGGCATATCAGAAAATCTATAACCGTGAGCATTGGGAGAATTTTCCAAGCGAAAAAACCGCGATCAACCGAGATAGACTGAACAACATAGAGGGCGGAATTGATGCAATCGACGATCGTGTGTGCGCACTCGACACCACGAAAGTTGATTTGACCAAGGCTAACGAGCTTGTAGAGGAAATCCTTTGGGATGAATCCAATGGGACACTGACTGTGGTAAAGATGAACGGTTCCAAAGCTGTTATTGACACTAAGCTAGAAAAGCTGGCGGTGAACTTCACATACAATCCGCAGACACAGAAGTTAGTAATCACACTTGACGATGGCACAGCGCAGAACGTGGATTTATCATCTCTGATTACAGAGTATGAGTTCTTAGATTCTGATACGATTGCATTTGAGATTACAGATGGCAAAGTTAAGGCTATCGTTAAGAACGGTTCAATTAAAGAAGATAAGTTGCAACCGAACTTTTTAGCGGATGTTAAGGTTGAAGTGGCAAAAGCACAGGCGGCAAGCGAATCGTCAAGCAAATTTGCAGATGCTTCGAATGCATCTTCTGTGGAATCTAAAAAGCAGGCTGACATTTCAAAAGAATATGCAGATAAGGCGAAAGAGTACACTGATAATCTTGATAAAAAGGCTCAACTTGCGACATTTGATGTGAATGAGGATGGCGAGTTGGTTTACACGGATAATTCGAGAGATATTTTTACTGTTGACAATGACGGAAATTTGAATTGGGAGGTGGCTTAATATGGCAGTAGCAGGAAGAGTGGCAATTGTGCCAAAGGGAGATTGGAGCGAAAAAGCTACATATAAGAGATTGGATGCAGTGAAGTACAACAATGCTCTTTTTATAGCAAAGAAAGTAGTTTCCGCTGGAATACTTCCAACAAACATTGAGTATTGGATGAAAGCGATAGACGGTTCGCAAAAAATACCGAATGCAACAAAAACGCAAGACGGACTTATGTCAAAAGAAGATAAAACAAAACTTGATGATTTCAAGCAATACAAACCGGACGGAGAAACGATTACTGCTGATGAAGATGGTACACTTCATGGAGTCGCTAAAGTTACAGTAGACACCGCTCTATCCTCGGCATCCACCAACCCTGTACAGAACAAAGTAGTAAATGCCGCAATCACAAAGAAGGCAGACACAATTTTATACGATAAAAGTGCAAACATTTTGTATCTAAAAAGCGGATCAACCGTATTATCTTCTGTTGAAATTAAAAGTGGTGGTGGTGCTACTATCACTCCAAAGCCGACAGTAAATCCACAAATTAAAAATGATGATAAAAAGGTAGTAATTACATGGGAAGACCCGACCAATACAGTTATTGATGGTTCGACCTTTTCTACCTGGGCAGGAACGAAACTTGTAATGAAAGAAAGTGGGTATCCGACAAGTCCCGATGATGGAACTGTGCTTGTCGATAATACAACTCGTGACAAGTACAAGACTACAGGCTTTGAAAAAAGCGGTCTTACAAACGACAAGCAGTATTATTTTGCGCTCTTTCCATATTCGACAGATGGTGTTTACAATTACGATTCGGGCAATAGACTTCTTGGCGAACCTACTGAATTAAAAATTGTAACTTTCGCTGGCGGTACGGATGCAGAAATCGCAAAAATGATTCAAGCGCACTATAACAACAAAATCAATATCGCTGATTATTGGGCGGTCGGCGATACTAGAAGCGTGTCATTATCAGCGATGGCAGCCACAGGAGTTGGCGAATCGCATAGAGCGCAGACAGTTCAACTTGTAATTTTAGGTTTTGAACATGACGATTTGGCGACCGCTATCAACGGTCATTCAAAGGCTGCTGTGTCTGTAGGATTAAAAGACTGTCTTATGGATGCTACGAGTGCATCAAATTCAAACAATGGTTCGGCTGATACTGAAAAAGGCTATATGAATAGCACAAATACGAATAATGGAGGTTGGAAAAACTGCGCTAGACGTACATGGTGTAATAATGCATTTTTTGCTGCCTTGCCTAGTACATGGCAGTCAATGGTTAAGACGGTTAACAAGAAAGTGTCTGTTGGAAACAACTCATCTACTATTGAGACAGTACAAGATAAGATTTTCTTGGCTGCCGAAATTGAAATATTTGGTTCAACAACCTATTCGTTTTCTGGTGAGGGAACACAGTATCAGTATTACAAAAATGCAACCGCAAATAGATATAAGATGCCTAAGTGGAGTTCATCATCGGTGTCAAATGTTTATTGGGAACGGTCTCCTTATAGCGGTAACTCTGCGTACTTCTGCACTGTGTACTACAACGGTGCCGCGAGCTACCGCGGCGCGAACGACGCTAGTGGCGTTGCCCCTTGCTTATGTATCTAAAAATCCGAGCAAAGCCAATCTACCGCCGTTAGGCGGTTACAGGCTTTGCGACTTATTAAAACAAATAAAAAGGGAGTGGATAAAAATATCTGTTCCAAAATCACAACAAACAGATAAATCAGATGTATGTTATCTCGCAACACAATTAGAATTAAAAGTAATTCGTATGGTTATGAATGAAAAATACTTTCCAAAGCGTGCAAGATTTGTTATTTCAAACAGACTTGTTGATTTGGCTATGGATGTTTCTGAAAAATTTGACGGTGCAAATGCTATTTTCCCAAGTTCAGAGAAATATTTGAGCGATAGAGAAGAACTTCAAGTATTAGGAAAGTCAAGTTTCGTATCGCTAAAGAAACAGTTGAATGTTGCATATCAATTATTTCCAAATATTCCGAGTGGCGTAATGGGCGAGGTATTTGATTTAACATCATCAATAGATAGTAAATATAATAATTGGTTCAAAAGTGGACGTAAGGTTTTAAAGCGTGAACTTTTAAAACAGGAAGCGAAAAAGTCAAAAGAAAATGATAAAAGCGAAAATCCTAATGAAGAACCAAAATTAGAAAAGGATGATTCGTCATCCGAAAATACTTAGAAAGGAATTAAGGCACTCAAAGGTTATATTCTATGTCTCCTAATAGCGGTAACTCTACGAACTTCTGCAATGTGAACAACAACGGTAACGCGAACAACAACAACGCGAACAACGCAAATGGCGTTGCCCCTTGATTACGAACCTCATGCATTCTTTCCGACCTAGTAAGCATTTTATATGCCGAACACTGTACTGTTGAGGTTTCATAAGGAGAATATGACCGTCACGTAGGAAAATTTACGTGTAAATATGGCAATTATCAGTTCTGTAGTGTCGGGCGCTAACGTGCATGGTATCAGATGGCTACTGATATTTCATGGCATGAGGATATGCGGAATACAGCCGGATTCACATTTCGCCTGATAATTGCACGCCTTATAATAAATTTGACAAACAAAGAACGACAGCAAGCGAGATTTGAACGTGATCGCAAGAAGAGACTTGAAAAGCGTTTACAGAAAGAAAGAGAATTTTGTAACTATGATAAAGCAATATCCGTAGATGAATTGATTAAAGCTTTTTACGAATGCAAGAAAGGCGTTTCATGGAAAAAAAGCGTGCAAAATTACGAGATGCAGCTATTTCAGAACGTATCGGACTTGCATAGAAAACTAGAGAATTGTCAAAATGTGTCTCGCGGATATGTCCAATTCTACATATGGGAACGTGGTAAGAAACGTAAGATACAGGCTTGTCACATTTCGGAACGTGTTGTGCAGAAATCTATAGCGAACAACATTTTAACACCAATGCTCGAATCAACTCTGATCAGAAACAATTGTGCAAGCCAAAAAGGAAAAGGAACTCATCAAGCATGGGATTATTTCGAACAGGATTTAAAGAAAGCGTACAAAAAATGGGGACGTGATTTTTATGTAATTCAAAGCGACTTCCATAGTTATTTCGCTTCAATTCCGCACGATAAATTGATTGCGTCATTGGATAAATATTTTTGCGATGAGCGTACAAGATGGTATTACAGATCGGTTATCAATTCATTTTATGAAAATGGAGAATGCGTTGGACTTGGACTAGGAAGCCAGATATGCCAAAACTTTGCTATCTTTTATCCTAATCTTTTAGATCATTATATGGAGCAATTCGGAGACTACGGTCGCTTTAATGATGATCTTTACCTAACAGTTCAAACAAAAGAAGAAGCAAAACAGATATTAAATAGTATGTATCGCATTGTTGATTCTCTTGGATTGGAAATTAACAAAAAGAAAACTAGGATTGTAAAAGCAACTCATGTTATTACATTTTTAAAAACAAGGTTTAATCTATTGGACAATGGCGAAGTAATCAGACGACCAAATCATAAAAGCATAACAAGGGAACGTAAGAAAATTAAAAAACTAAAGAAGAAATTAGATGATGGAGTTTTATCATTCGAAGATGTAAGAACATCGTATGCTTCATGGCGTGGTTCTCTTAAAGACAAGAAATGTTATTTGACATTAAAAAGCATGGATGATTTATTTAACAAATTATTTATCGAAGATTGGAGGTTAGACTATGAATCATAAAGAACGAGAAGAAGTGTTTAAGGCGATCAATGATGTTGCTAACAGAGTCAATGATGTATCTCAGAAGCTTGATGAGGTTATGCAGATGCTTAATGCTAATGCCAACGAGAAAATCACTGTGAACAGTGGTGGCATTGATGGTCTTGCAGATATGGTCGCTACACATGATGGAGCGATTGAGGAATTGGCTACTATGGTAGCAGAAATGGAGGTAAAATAATATGGTAAACTTCTATGTATATCGGGTAAAGAACGGTCTTAAGAAGTGGACGGATGTACCTACTTTGTGGCGGGAAGAAGTCAAAAAGGAACTTGTTGCGCAAGGGTATGTCTTAAATGAAGATGGCACTGCGAGCAAAGTGGATGATGAAGCATTGAATAAAATCTGACATTGCAGAATGCTTGAAAAATCGACATTTTTTTGTCGAAACTTGCGACCGAAAAATGTTGAAATCATGCGCATTGCAGTGATACTATGGACTTGTCCGAAAGGACACTTCAAGTTCTGGCATGGGTGGGGCTTGGCATGGCTCCGCCCATAATTGGGGATTGACTATGCCGAACATACGTTCTATAATGGGGTATAAGGATTGGGGGTTTTGTTATGGACTTTAAAAAGATGATAATCGAATTACTTGATAAAATCGATGATTCAAAGATTTTGCGTTATATCTACATAATAATTTCTGACATTGTAAAGGAGATTGAGAAATGAAAAATTCAAAACTTGAAATCAGGTCAATTGATGAAGATAGCATTTATTGCGAAGTTTTGATTGACGGTCATGTCGTGCATGGAGTGCGCAGTATACGATTTGAAAAGAAAGCGCAATCCATGCCTGTTGTTCACCTTGATTTTAATTGCATCAATATGTCAATAGACTCTCCGTTTGTTACAAGATTAGAAGGAAATGACGGAGAGGGCGAGATTGAGATTAAATTTAAGAATCAAGACCACGCCATATAGGGCAATCGTTTCTTTCGCAATGATACGTTGTGTCGCTATAACCACAACGTATCTTGCCTTTTGCGTATACAGTTCCTTCGTTGCTATTGTATGGAACTTGTTCAACTTCTATTGTAACATTTTTATTAACCAATTCACAAAATCCATATTCTTTTCTAAACATAACTATTCCTCACTCAATAAATCAATCAATTCAAAAACGTGCTTTTTCTTCTTATCTGAAAGGGCAAGTATCTTTTTAATGGCGTTTTCCAAGTCCGCATCGTTCCTTATTTTAGATATAAGATGAGCCGATTCATCCGAAAATTCAGAGCTTTCTTCGCCTGTCGTGAGGTATTCCATTGGTAAATTTAAGTATTGAGAAATCTTTTTCAGCCTATCATTTGGGATAGAGCCTTTTTTAAGTCCTGCTATATATGCATTTCCAAATCCACATTCTTTTTCTAACTTTGATATTGCAATTCCACGTTCACTACATATCTTTCTTACTCGTTCAACCGTATTCATATAATATCCTCCAATTTTTTAGATAAAACCCTAAAATTAGGGTTGACAAATTAGAGAACAGTCTATATAATAGGCTTATGATTTAGAGGAAAGCCTAAATAAAAGATGTTCTCTGATAATTTTCTTAGCAGTTATTATTTTAGAATATTCTCTAATAAAAGTCAAGCTATTACTCTAAATATAAAATTTTATGAGTAAGGAGGTATGTAATTTGCTTTACGACAAAATCAAGCAACTTTGCAACGAAAAGGGTACAAACATTATGAGAGTCGAGAAAGAAGCAGGACTTAGCAATGCTACAATCCGCAAATGGAACGAATCTTGCCCTAGTGCAGAAAACCTTAACGCCGTTGCAAAGGTTTTAAATGTAACTGTTGATTCTCTTCTTAATTAGAAAGGGGCGAGAGATTGAAAGAGATTAAATCAGCAAATGACATAATTGTTGTTCCGGTTTCCTATTTTAATGGAATGGAAAAGGAATTACAGAAGATTTTAAACAAAGTGGACATTCACGATATGGATGTCATGGAACAGGTTCTCCATATGCGGAAGTGGCTGAAAACCAAAACCGTATATGAAGAAACAAAGAGATTATATCCTAATCTCCGTTTGGAAAATATTCATTTGCTTTTACCACAAGAAGAAGAGAGTTCTTGTGAGTGTACTGATAAAACAGACAGTGAATAGATTCTGCTGTTGTGTCGCATAGCGGATTGCCAAACGTTTCAGGAACATTTAGTTCCCAACAGAAATTATTTATATTTGCGAACGTTATTTCATTTTCGGCTAATATCTTTGCCATCTTTTCTCGGTCGCAGGATATTGTAGAAAAATCGCAAAACAAAAAGTATTTCAAATTGCATCGCCTCCCTTATTTGATGATAAGGGAATTATACCACAGAAAGGAGAAACATGAACGAATTACAGATTTTCAATAATGAAGAGTTCGGAGAAGTCCGAATGGCAGAGATTAATGGAAAACCGTATTTTGTAGCAACAGATGTTGCAACTGCACTTGGTTATACGAACCCACGTAAAGCGATTAGTGACCATTGCAAGGGTGTAACAAAACGTGACACCCCTACATCTAGTGGAGTGCAACAGATGTCATACATAAATGAGGGGGATTTATACCGACTCATTATGAAATCAAAATTACCTAGCGCAGAGAAGTTTGAAAAATGGGTAATGGAAGAAGTCCTTCCGTCAATCCGTAAGAATGGTGGCTACATAGCGGGGCAGGAAACCTTGTCTGATGAAGAGTTGCTTTCCAAGGCTCTTATGGTGGCACAACGAAAGATTGACGAAAAGAACAATATCATTGCCATGCAGGACTCGCGTATACAAGGGATGATACCTAAAGAGATTTTCGCTGATGCGGTATCAGCGAGCCATACATCAATCCTTATAGGAGATTTAGCAAAGCTTATTTGTCAGAACGGTGTGCAGATAGGACAGAAGCGGTTGTTTGAGTGGTTACGAGAGAATAACTTCCTTATTAAAAGCGGTTCATCAAGGAATATGCCGCAACAGAGATATGTCGAGCAGGGATTGTTCGAGGTTAAGGAAAGCAACATTCAGAATCCGGATGGTTCGGTAAGAATCACAAAGACAACGAAAGTTACCGGAAAAGGACAAGTTTACTTTGTAAACAAGTTTCTTCGCACAAGCTTTGCATAAGTAACTTCCTTATTTAAAAGGAGAACAATATGGTTTACAGAATTTTAAGAAAATTAGGCTTTTTAATTGCTTCGTTGTCGTTTTGTTGTGTTGGTACAGAAGATGTTCGCGGTCTTATCTTTGGAATTACCGGGATTGTGGGATTGCTAATGATTGCATTTTCCGAAAAGATGCTTCGAGTCAATTATGAACGCCGCAAACTTGACAGAAAAATCGCGGAAAGGAGAGCCCAAGCTATTGAAGAGAGTAATTGCACTTGCGATGATTGCAACAATGCTTGTTGTAAAGCCGTATAGCACGAATGCTGCAGAGACATATATCGGCTATTGCGAGGAGATCGGTAAAAAGTACAATATCTGTCCGGAACTCATTCAAGCAATCGTTGAGCAGGAATCGAATTACAATCCGAATGCTCATGGCAGTTCTGACGATACAGGACTTATGCAGATTATACCAAAGTGGAACAGAGAACGCATGAAACGCCTTGGCGTAACGAATCTGTATGACCCATACCAAAATATCTTGTGCGGTACAGACTTGATTGCGGAATTAGCGGGAAAGTATGGAGATCCTTATCTAGTGCTGATGTGCTACAACGAGGGCGAATATGGCGGAGCGGTCAAAAGGTACGAGAGCGGAAATTATTCAGATTACGCAGTGTCAATTATGGAAAGGGCGGCAGAGTTAGAAGATGCGCATGGTAAGCATGATTATTAGTGGCATCCGTTGTACTGATTACGAAAGAAAAGCTTTAGTTACAATGATGCAGGGCAAGAAGAAAAAGGACGATAAAGAGGACTTTGAAAAGGTTCTCGGAAGAGAAATGGAAAGGAGAAGTAATGGAGAACAGGATAACGCTGATCGGTGATGTTGTATCAGCACCAAGGGAAAGCCATACAACGTCAAGCGGTAAGAAATTTTATAAATTTTTCATCGGAGTTGAAAGAAGAAGCGGAGTTGCAGATATTCTTCCGGTACTGTTTGATGAAAAAATCAGCGATACAGAAATGAGCGGAACGGTATGTGTCAGTGGGAAGATAATTACTAGACGCGTAAAAACCGGATCTGGAAAAGCTATTCTTACATATGTTATGGCTGATGAAATCGCAAAACCAGAGGATGATAGCCCTTTGAATGAAGTAAGCCTTGATGGAATCATCGAGGAAAAGCAGCTTAGAGAAACGCCACTTGGTCGTAAAATCTGTGATGTGAAACTCAAAAACATAAGAGAAAACGGAAAAGAGGATTTGATCACTTGTATCGCATGGGGAAAGTGTGCAGAATATACGGACTCACTTGCTTTAGGCGATAAGGTAAGCGCGTATGGAAGATTACAGAGCCGGAGATACGAAAAAACATGCAAAAATGGTCATGTAATGGAAAAGGTTACATATGAGTTGTCAATAAAAGGAATCGTGGGGGTGTAGAATAATGCAAATGATTTTGAAAAAGTTACATATGGAGAATTTCAAAGGTATTAAGAGCCTTGATGTGAATTTCTCCAATAAGACAAGCATCAAAGGGAAAAATGCAGTAGGTAAAACCACAATTTTTGATGCGTTTACATGGCTTCTGTTTAACAAGAACAGTGCCGGCGAGGAAAAATTCAATGCGCGTCCGTTGGATGAGCACAACAACAAGATTCACAACGTGGAAATCAAAGTTGTTGCAGTTGTCAGTGTTGATGGAAAAGACGTGGAACTTTCCAAGACTCAAAAGGAAAATTGGGTTAAGAAGCGAGGCACAAATACCGTGTCATTGCAAGGAAATCCAAATTCATACGAGATTGACGGTTATCCAAAGAGTGAAGCTGAATTTAAGTCTTATGTTTCCGGCTTGGCGCAGAGTGAGGAAATGTTTAAGATGCTGACCAATCCGCAGTATTTCTCTTCTCTGAAATGGAAAGATCAGCGCGATATTCTGATGAAACTTGTTGCAGAGGTTTCAGATGTGGAACTTGCGCAGACAGATGCCAAGTATGCACCGCTGATTGCGGAATTGGAAAAAGCACCGTCTACAGATGATATTCGTGCCAAGTTTTCTAAAGCGTTATCCGAATGGAAGAAGAAACAGGCTGAAATCCCAGTGCGCATTGATGAAGCCGAGAAATCCAAGGTTGATGTGGATGTGGCAGAGCAGGAGTTGTTAAAGACTGACCTAGAGCGGAAGATTGAAGCGGTTGAAGATTTAATGGAGAAATCCGATGTGCGGATTGACGAAATGCGCAGTGAAGAAATGCATTGTCAGTTTGAAATGTCAGCGATCGCGCAGACCATGAATAATGAGCTTTCAAGCAAGAAACGTGAGATTGAAAATCATAAATACGACCACGAGCGGAAGTTAGAGGATGTTCGTTCATCCATCAGAAAAGCGCAGGATTCCATTGAAAGCAATAAGAAATCAATTTCTGAACAGACTCTTAAGAAACCTGACATTGTGAAAAAATACAATGATGAAATTGCAAAGAAGTTTGATGATTCTAAGTGGGTATTTGACGAAGCTACAACGGTTTGTTCGTTATGCGGACAAAGATTGCCGGAAGATAAAATAGACTCTTTAAGAGCCGATTTTTCGCAGAGAAAGGCAGATGCAATCGAAACATTTAATGAAGAACACGCAAAAACACTTGTTATGATTATTGATGATGGAAATGCGTGTGCTGAAATGATTAAGAAGCTGACCGAGAATAACAAGGAATTGGAAAACACAATTAACACCTTGAAACTGCATGAAGCGGAAGAAATTGACATTATCAAGGGATTTGATGAACAGATTTCTAAGATTCCGGCTTGTGCTTATTATATGCAGAACGCCGAATATGCCAAGTTAAAGGCTAAACAGGACAAGTTGCTTGCTGATATTGCAGAGTTAGAATCCAAGGGCGCAGATAAGGTTGTAGAGGACGCAAAAGCTGATAAGGCAAAATTAAAGAGCCAGCTTGATGAAGTAAATAAGATTATTGCACAGGCGGCTAACAACGTTATGATTGATGATCGCATCGAAACGCTTCGTGACGAACAGAAAGAAATCGGGCAGAAAGTTGCTGATCAGGAGCAGATGCTTTATCTCTTGGAAGAGTTCATTCGTTTCAAGCTGAATAAGGTTTCTGAATCCATCAATAGTCATTTCAAGACAGTAAACTTCAAGTTGTTTGAAATGCAATTAAATGGTGGCGCGAAAGACTGTTGCGAGTGTACCGTAAATGGAGTCGGATATTCAGATCTGAATAACGGACACAAGATTTTAGCCGGACTTGATATTATCCGTTCTCTTAGCGAGTTATATGGTGTTAGTTGTCCTATATTCGTAGATAACGCAGAAAGCCTGACAAGCAATTACACAAGCGATTCGCAGTTGGTATTACTTATCGCGAAAAAGCCGCAATACATGGACGAGTATGGCGAAATCCATGACGTTGATGAAAATTACGATCCGAAGATTCATAAGCTTGTATATGACGGTTCTTTGAAAGTGGAGTCTATGTGATATGGACTATCCAATAAATGCAAATGCAATCGAAATCATTGACAAATACATGAAAGCAAGGGAACCACTTGACCTTGGGGCTGAAAGGTTCTGCATGGGAACATTCAAAGCTATGTGCGAAGAAGTATTCCATAAGAAATGCGTTAAGCGTTTGGTTCATAGAAAGGGCGAAGAGCCAATGTTTACCAAGTGGGATACGAAATACGACACATATTTTCAAGGCAACACATGGTATTCATTTTCTTGGTTTAATGGCAGATGCGGTTCCGGGTATCGGTACTTTTTGAAAGCTCGTTGCGAATTATATTTTGAAAAGCACGCAAGGCAGATAGTAAGTATGTTTCTATCTGAAAGATACACTAACATCGAGTATGCAATACTTGAAACCGATTGTTTCTTGGAACTGTGGAATGCGTTTGAAAAATGGTTCGATGATAGGAGAAATAAATTCATGGAGAATATGAAAACTGATATTCAAGAGATTAGAGGCTTATCAGCAAGGAAAACTCCACAATCACATGGTGGTGTTGCTAATCTGCTGAAGGTTTTGACAAAAACAATGGAAAAGCAAGGTTCTGATATTTCGAGCATCGCAAAAGTGCAGTATGCAATATGCGTACAGGCAGGAATCTATATTCCGGACGAGTTTATTAGAGATGTTGCGGTTACATTTGATATGCCAATCAATAATGCAGAAAGTGAGGATGTTTAGATGGGAGAAATTATTAAATCCTACAAGGGATTTAACAAAGATATGACTTGCCGCGATTTTCAGTACGAAGAGGGAAAGGAATACGAGGAGCCAAGTGTAGAAATTTGTGATCACGGATTTCATGCTTGTGAATATCCTCTTGATTGCCTTGGATATTACGCGCCAAATAAGAGCGTATATCATGAAGTGGAACAGTCCGGAACTATCCGGAAGGAAACTGATGGTTCAAAAGTTGCTTCTACAAAGATTAAGATCGGAGCAGAAATCAGCATAGCCGGACTTGTGAAAGCTGCTATTGAATATACGACAGAAAGAACGAAAAAGGAATCTGATAACGACGATCAAAGTGGCGCATCTTCGGCAACCGGATACTGTGGCGCATCTTCGGCAACCGGAGACTGTGGCGCATCTTCGGCAACCGGA
>ERZ1034897.189-NODE-189-length-34649-cov-44.889750_pt1 | contig 34649 bp, 55 predicted proteins | sample MGYA00520629_ERZ1034897 | MGnify/ENA primary metagenome ERZ1034897 (study PRJEB33766, sample SAMN09781789) | gut metagenome | biome: gut microbiome | host: Homo sapiens | place: Madagascar | study: EMG produced TPA metagenomics assembly of the PRJNA485056 data...
TTTTTTCATTTTTCCATAAGTGCCTGAATTCTGAAAAGCTCCTTTATCATAATGTCCTGCTTTTCTTCCATATTAATATCTTCATTCAGCAACTCAACTACTTCGTTGCTAGACTCGACACCAAGTTGACTACAAATTAGAATATAAGTTTTTAAAAAATCTTCAACATTATTTCTCTCCTTTGCATTCAATAGCTGTAAAAATATACCTTCGTGTCTCATATTTTCCACCTCCCTTCCATAGCATGTAATTATTATATCTTATTTAAGCTACCTTTTCCAGTGTTTCCCAACCTTCAGATATTATTTCTATATCTTCATTCTCCCTATCAGCGACCTGATTGTAAAACATATAATAGCTGATCACATCAGCTTCCTGATCATCCTCATCGTATAGTGTAAAATATATATCTTCTACTCTATCTGATATAGTAGTATCAGTGCTGCTCGCTGAATCACTCTGTATATATCCATTTTGTTCCAGGTATATTTTACCTTCTTCAAAGGTCATATTATGTAATTTATTCATATTTATCATAATTCTACCTCCATAATAATAAAACCTGTGAGTAATTTTTTACCCACAGGTTATTTCTTGTATTTACTCAGCGTCTAAATAAATTTCCGATTCATTGTTTATTCGATTTCCTCGTGTATCATAAGAGAATATCCGTCCCATAATTCTACATCAATAACCTTTGACAATTCTTTATACAATTCGGGATGATTTATCTCAATATTTTGAATAGCTGCTATAACTGGTTCGTTTCTATCACCTTTAATTGCAATTTTATTTATTGCATTTACCTTACTTGCCTTCATATTGTTTACCTCTCTTTTCCAGTAAATCAGTTCTTTCCTTTGGATTTATCCAACTGCTTTCCAATCAACTATCTGCTTATATCCATCTGCCTGTAAGATATGAATTTCTTCATCTTTATCAAGTTCGTAATGGTTTCTGAAAAATTCTTTTAACCCCTCTTCTCTTTCTGCTCTCCACAGTTCATCGTGAGTGATTACATCTCCAAATTCTTCCTCGTCCGTTGTTACGGTAATATCAGAGATCTTTCCAAAATACATTGCTTCAAGTAAATCTGTATCAACATTTCCCTTGACAATGTAATCTTGCCAATCTCTCTGATTGTACCCTCTAATTGTTCCAGTTTTAAAGGTATCTTCTGGATAAAGAATTCTGATTACATCAATGAGGATATCTTCTGTACATCTGCATTTATCATACATTTCCTTTGCTGCTTTATACTGTTCTTGTGTTAATAAATAATCATCACATATGTCTAGTGCATCAAAATCATTTGCAATATCATCTAATAGTTCATTTGCTTTCTGATACCATTCTGCCTCCGTACATCCTGTAAAATCTCTGTTGCCTGTAAGAACAACCTGTTCATCAAAATTTTCACAACCGCAATAATCTTTCCAACCTTGATTACTGTTATATAACCACCATGTTCCATCGCCCGTGTTATCTATTTTGATTTCTACCATATCAATCAACCTCACTTTCTATGCTATCTGCCTTGCTATATCTTCAATATTTCCATTCATTACAATTACTGCATCTTTGTTATCAGGATGCTCATTCATAAAATCTCTTAATCCTTCAAACTGCTTATTATCTGCATTTTCAATCATCTGCCTTACATTTTTGTTGTGCAGCTTAATCAGATAAACATTTTCATAATATTGCTTGAATAACAGATTTTTCTTTTCACAATACTGCTTAATCAAGTCAATCTGTCTCTGTTCCTCTTCTCTGATTGCTTCAACTTTTGCCTTCTCATTAGCTTCTGCCTGTTCTTTTCGCTTTCTGTTTCCAATCAGATGATTGAATAATGAGTTTGTTTCACACAGATTCTTAATAACTGCGTTGTCAATGTCGTATGCATCAGGATTGTCTTTATCAATCCACCATAAGAAATTATCAATCGTTCTATTAAAATTCTCTTCAAAGATACATCTGTTGCCAAGATTTCTGTTGTATATTTCCCCTCCGTTTCGCTCAATCCGTAATGATGTATATACATTTTCATCTGGCTTATTGCTGTAGATAGTCCACTCATATCTATCCTGTCTGCCATATACAGTTAATCCATATGCACTGTATAACTGTTTTTCTTCATTCTTTAAATATAAAAGTCCCATTTCACTTACCTCCTACAACAATTCATCAACATGTTTCTTTAACCATGCATATGCTTTTATCATTGAATCAAATGGTTCAATTCCAATCCACATCAAAACACCATCTCTAACAACTGCCGTTGTCTTTAAACAATACTCTTCTTTATTGATTTCCCATCTTCCATCATGTCGCTTTTCTACAACATATTTACCTATCCGTGGTGTAAGCTTCCCAAGACAATTCCGTGTAATCATTTCGCATTCTCCTTTCCAATAAATAAGACAGACACATATGTTTGCGTCTGCCTTAATATTCTCTGTATTAATCTTTAATCTCTACAATTCCATTACCCTCAAGAATTGTTTTTACCTTTTCAAATTGCATATCTCTATCTTCTGTAGTTTCAACTGCATCTACAATAGATTCAACTAGCAACTCCATACTTTCACTTGTTAATCTAAATTCCATTTATAATCACACTCCTTTTGAAAAATTACTCTGCTTTCTCTTCCTTTGGTTCGATTAAACTCATAAGATTGTCTCTAATATATCCACAGAAAGCATCAATACTTCCATTTCCAATAGTCCAACAACTATCTTCGTCATAGTTCCAATGAATAATTACTTCATGCCCTGCTGTGATATTATGTAAATCAACATCTTCCTTTCTCGCATATGAATTATTTGAAAGAGCTTTAAGATATACATATCTTCTGATGTTTTCAATATCTCTTTCTGTTTCAGCAAAGTGCTGATTCTTCGTACTTCTCACATTCCTCTTCGCTTCTAAATACTGTGCCGTCCTCTGCAATGTACTCTGTTCTTACCAACTTCTCAATTGTTTCTGTTTTTCTTACTTCGTTTACTCTCATAATTTTTACCTTTTACCTTTCTTGAAATTCTTTGCTAGTTACACTAAAAAAGCAGATGAATTTTATTTATCCATCTGCCTTATTATTCTCTGTTTGTTGCACTAAAAAAGCAGATAGCTTTTAACTATCTGCTCTCCTCGAATATTATAAAACTGCATTTTCTTATCATTTCATAATTAGTACATCCTTTATAATTATCACACATCCAATTATAAATCTCTGTATCTGACATATTATGAAATTTTAAAATGTTTTTTCTACATTCATTCAAAATATATTCTTCCATATTTTTATTCCTCTATTTCTTCAATATCACTTTCGTCATAGTGAGTATCTGCGATTGGACGACACCTATCAGATCTTAATTCATCTTCTGCAATTCTAAGTGCCTCTGTTTCATTTTCTGCCTCAACTTCATATTCTTCATATGTTGTAAATGTCACATTATACTTCTTCATAATCATTCCTCCATTCTTCAATCCACGATTCTAAACCGATTGATTTAATTGTTCTCATTTCATCCTCTGATAACTTAAATTTCCGTTCTATACAATAATTTCTTACTGTTTCAAACTCTTCTTTCATATATTTCTGGTCATCTTCAATAGATTCAGATAAATCTTTAATGATCCTATCTAATTCGTTCATACATGTCAACCCTCTTCCTTATAAAATTACAATTTCTTCTGCTTCTATAATTCAATCAATATATCAGCACACCAACTTTTTGACATAGCATTGTATGCATCCGTATAATGTTTCGGACTTCTCCATACATTTTCTCTATGACTTCTCCCATCATATGTATTAGGAACATTTATCTTTACACGATTACCATAAGATTTTCCATACTGTTCTGCTTTAGTCAGTGTATCAACAGTAATTTCATACAGTGCATCTTCGTTACAACGACAACCAGAACCAAAATCTCTTGAAGGTTCATACTCATAAGTAATATTAAATCCACCAAAATCTCCATTATCTACATATAACCATGAATTATTCGGAGTAATAATATATAACCACGCACTTGTATCTTTGTTATACAAGAAACATCTGAAACCATATGGTTTAATTTCTTTTGCGAGTTCCTTATAAAGTTCAATTTCATGTTCTTTATTCATATTAATCGTCAATCCTTTCTCTCCACTTCTTAATTCGCACAGGATAATTTACGTTTTCTCTGTATGTTTTCAACTGTGCTTTTGCATCTGCATAGTCTTCACAATTACATTCAATATCCCATCCATAACCACAATTTCCTTCAATTGCATAACAATCTTTTGTCTTTCTCTTATATACCATGTTTTATTCCTCCGTTTCTGTTTCGTGCCACTCTAACCCTCTTGCCTTATATAATGGAATCCAATGTTCTGTATAAAAATCATAACCAGCTCCATCAATTCCAAAGAAGTAACCAAACTCTTCGCTTTCATAAATTCTAAATCCGCACTGTGACATCAGCTCAATTCCGTTACCTTCTTCTAACCACCAATCATCACAACTATCTCCAAAGCTCCACATTGTTCCCCACATTGGAAGATAACCATCGTGATTAATTTCAAAATCTCCATTTTCGCATCTAATTTCTTCTCCGTTGTCAAGTGAGATAATGTATTCTTCCGTTTCTTCGTCAATATCTGTAATCTCTCCATAGTCTCCGTTATCAAATACATATACTCTGTCATATTTACTTGGCTTTGTAACTTCTGTCCAATCGTCAGGATGATCCTGGAATAACCGTAAAATCATTCCCTGTGGAATTGCATTCATTTCATGTACCCATGCTTCAGTTGCTTCTTTAATTGTTTTAAATCTGCTCATAATCGTTTCCTCGCTTTCTTGTAATAAAATAGGCAGCTAGGTATTTATTCTCCTAACTGCCTTTGCAATTGCTATAAATTTATTGCATTTCCATCTTTATCATATTCAATTGGTGCAATATGAACCGCATATCCGATTTCTTTTTCTTTGTCATAAATTTCCATTGTACCACCTGCACAAAATTCAAATGAGAACCGCTTGTCATCCGATTCAAGTAATTTAATCAAGTGATCTGTAAGTTCATTTAAATTCCTTACATCTTCTTTTGACTTTTCAATAGTTGTCATTTTACTTCACTCCTTTTCATAAATTTCTAACTTATGTAACAAATCAAACATTGCTACATATCTACCATGATTCCGTTCTTTGAGTTTATCATTGTCGTTCTGCATTGCATCATCATAATCTTTATTTACTTTTCCAAATTCCTCTGCAATAATTTCAAGAATTTCATCCTTTGTCTTACTACATGTATATTTTGCCATTTCGCTCACTCCTTCCTAAGAAATCTTAGTTTCAATGCTTCTTTTTCCTGCAAGAATAACATCTGCAAGGTACTTTCATATTCCTATCAGTAAACCAGATTCTTTCTTCGTCTGTTTGCCAGAAATATTCTCCACATTCCTTACACTTTTTTACATTCTTTAAATTATTTGCATTATGATGTTCTACAGCATCTACTGCGGATTTCTTGTTCGCAAACCACATCGTAGTTGAATCGTCTGGCATAGTCTGTACTTCCGTTGCAACCTCATCTACTGCAAACTTGTCACCATTAAAATAAATTCTATATCCTAACATAAATCACTTCCTCCAATCTGCCTTTGAAATGCGAATTTACTCTGTTTCTACCTCATATATTTTCCAATCAATATTGTATGAATCCGTCTGAATGTTCGCATCATATTCACCAATGGACGCTTCATCTCCTTCTTCTACTAAATTCTCATATCTACTTTTCATTTCATCATAAGCTTCTATATAAGAATCATATGTGTCCGGTTCATTTATATTTTGATTTTCAACCTCTATTAAAATCCATTTACTCATTTCTCTTTCCTCCAATCCTATGAAACACGCATTTACTGTTCCTCAACATTTACATTTTCAATGTGATGAATTTCTGGATAACTATCCATATCAATCGCATAATCAATATGATGCTCCCATTTTTTGATTTCCTCTACATCTTCATCATCATTTAATACAACTGTCATTGTTACTTTTACTTTTTTCATGCTTATCACCATCTACCTTCCTATGAAATATCTGTTTACTCTGCTATTACATTCATCGAGATAATAAAATCCTTATCTTCCTGCTCATTATCTTTTAGGAACAATTAAATTTCCTGTCAATGTAACTTCGATTCCATTTTCACACTTTCTAAGACTTCCCATTTCGACCTCAAAATTATTGTATTTAAGAGATATACTATCTCTCCCATTGTATTCCGCTACAATTTTTCCATCCAACCATACACAAACGTTTTCATTTTCGCTTATATATGATAATAAATCACTTAATCGCATAAACTATACCTCTTCGCGTTCTTTTGTCTTAATCAAACTCTCTTCATCTACAATACAGTAGCATCCAAGTGCGTCTCCAACTCTGTCATTATCTATATCTAATGACTGCAAGATTTCCCTAAACGTGCCTTCATTATAATCTTCTCTGTAGATTTCAAGATATTTCTGACCTTTTGTCACATAGTTCTCTTCTGTTCTACTTCTGAAACAATCTAAAGCATTCTGTAAGCAATCTGCTTTTCTATTTGCATCATTCCAATAAGTAAAATATGTTCCATGTGACCACTGTTGATCTTCAGGCTGCGTTGGATCGTAGCCACTTACAACCGCATACTGTGTATCACTTTCGCTTTGTAGTAATGCATGGTCATCTTTCCGTAAAATCTCAATCCATTTCATGCATATACCTCCTATTCAATCACTTCCACTTCTTCGCTTGATCCTATGAGCATTAAATCTTTCATTGGACAATTTTTATTCAAACAATCTGCCTCAAAAATAAACCCATCATTTGACGTGCAGATCCATTCCTCTTTCATATGTTTGAATTTTGTTCCCACTTTAATATCTCTTGTCTGCATAGTTTTATACCTCCACCAAGTTGTTCTCCTTAATTAACCTCTCACGAACCATTTTGTTCAAATCCTTATTGACTGCTATAATTTTATGAGAAGTTCGATTCATGTAAATAAAATGACTTCCCTTGCACCGTGCGAATCTGTATCCATTCCGTAACAGAATCGGTTCGAATTCACGCAGTTGTTTTGTCTTTCTATATGTCATAATTCATCTATCCTTTCCTTATTATAATGTGTTTGCCCGTATAGTCTGATAGCACATCTTATTTTCGCTTTTACCGATGTTTCATATTAATCACTCACTTTCTAATATGTTATTCTCTTAAATTGCCTTTACCATTGAAGATTTCTTAGTAGTCTTTGCAGTTCTCTTCTTCTCTGTAAACGGACTTTCCATTTCGTAGCGAACAATTTCGGACAGATAATCAAAAATCTGTGCCTGTGTTTTATCCATAATATTCTCTACAAAATATTCAGTTCCCTTACAATGTTCAAGTAAAGCAGCTTCCATTTCGTCTGTTCTTCCGTCCGTGTAAGCATATAATGCTTTTAAAGCACGAATAATTTTCGCTGTATATGCTTTCCCATTATACGAATCTGCATATCCATTCCATCCGAGTTCGCCGAGTAAAGTAAGCATGGAATCAAGAAGTTCTGGCTTTGTCTTTGTAAAACCGATTCCATCAGAGATTGAAGTCAGTACACCAACTGTATTCTCCGTTTCATCGTCTCCCTTTACTGCTACGTTATGCTTATGACAAATATCACGCAAAGCAGTATATTCTGACTTACCTGCTGCAAGAGCCGCATGGTATATATCCATTGGCTGCATTTTCGCACGATCCGTTGACTGACTAAGGAACAAGTCAATTGCTTCTTCCAAACTACATTCCATTACTTCGACAACTACGTCTTCTTTCTTTGCCTTGAATGCTCCATATATTCTATGCTGACCATCAATACAAAGTAAAATCCCCTTGTATGAGAGTACCTTCGGCTCATCCCATTTGTACGAGTTGTAGTTATTGCCTATTGAGTAAGCTCTTGCAAGCTTGATTCTTCTCTGCCACTCTGGAATATGAATCTGCTTTGGGTCAACAACCATGAGCAGTTTATCTCCAATCCTGGAATTATTCTTGGCTGCCTTTATCATATTTGCAATCAGAAGCTTCTCTGTCTTACCTACGAATCCCTCTGCGTTCCGTGCTTCCTGCATTTCCATTTCTGCTTCCTTTGCCTTTAAATAAACTCTCTTACACATAATTTTATCCTCCTTATATTTGCGTATAATAAAAGCGACCACATTATTTTGCAGTCGCTTTGCGTTACATTACTATTTCAAATACTCCACTTCTTGTCATATCATCAAGCCATGAAAAGAATATTGGATATTCTGTCTTATCAGCCATGTCTCTGTAGACCTCATGCATTTGTTTTTCTGTGAATGTTCTACCTTCGAATGGCTCTTCGTATGTTATATATTTTGGCATACAAATCATCTCCCTTCTATACATTCAATATTATTTTATCTTCACATAATACATATATGAGAAATGGCAAGAACAGAGTCATATATGCCCATGCCTGATATATAATTCCTATCGTAGTTATAATTGCAATCAGTGCAAGTGCAATTGCCTTCTGTTCCCGTAAACGCTTTTTGTACTGTTTGCTATTTCTCCTTTCCTTTGTTCTACGTACTAACTCCCTTCTTGCCTCAGAGAGTGTATATAGTTCCTGTTCGTCCTCTATGTATTCATAGTTATTTGCTACCATTGTTTGCCTCCTATATTGCCATTATCATTGGCACTATCATTGAATGTGCCTTGTCATATCTCCATGTGTCTTCGTTTGCGTTGTTTGGCACAGACATATTCTCTACATTCCGTACTATTTCCTTTGTTTTTACAGTATTTAAGCAAAAATCATTTGCCAGCCTCATTATTTCTATTCCCCATGTCGCCATAGTTTATACCTCCTATAAAAATAGTCTGCCTTGTGCAAGCAGACTTGTAATTTGTATGAGTTCCATGATATAATCATAGTAAAGCACAAACTCATTTGTGTTGATACATTACTGTTCTAGGCAGACTGTCGCAACCAGTTTGCCTTTTTATTATGTAATATTCTACGTTTGCTTTTTAAATCTGCATCCGTAGTTGTGTGAGTTATAACCGAACCCACTATCCGTACACAGATTCTAATTTGCATATGTAATTGTAAATCCTGCATACTCTGCCTTGCGGATCTGCTCGGCAGACATCTTCTCTGTACCTACATACATTCCCTTCCATACTACGTTTACCTTTGCCATTTTCAACAACCTCACTTTCGTTTTTATATTTTTGTGCTAATAGTATGCACTAAAAAAGACAGAGTGTTTTTGCTCTGCCTTTTGTACTGGACACTATTCGATTTTTGGGTATAAAAATAGCACCCATTTGCATTTTCGCTTTTTGGGTGCTATGTGTTACATATTCTTTAATTTTGCCTGAAGTTCGGCTATTTGAGCTTCTATTTTTGCTTTTTCGGCATTTTCGTCATCAACATATCCCATAATGTCTCCTGGCTGACATTGTAATTCTTTGCATATCTTATCTATTATAGACATTGCAACATATTTATTTTTCCCAAAATTTGCCATAGTTGTTGGGCTAATTCCCAATTTGCGTTGCAGGTCTATTCTTTTAATGCCTTTTGACTCCAATAAGGAGTCTAATTTATAATATATCATCTAACTATCTACCTCCTTTTATCACCTCCAATATATCATAGTTGACTTCAATTTGTCAATTATAGCATCTTCTGAAATCATGCAAAGGATTTTTTGCACATTCATAGTCAGTAATACTATTATCATATATTCGAGATCCACCACTTCCACATTTTTTTCTTCTGTCGTGACGCATCATATCTTCGTAATTTGCCTTATATGCCTTACGAGTGCGGTTATTAGTATGTGCGTGGTAATAATCCCACATTATTTCTGTGAGTGAATTTTTCTCATACGCCTTCGCCCACTTATGTTCATTAGACAGCCATACAATTAATTTCACTTTCTGTTTACGTGAATGATGAAAGTCATTGCAGACTAATATCATTTTATTGTCCAGTTCCAATACAATAGAGTCCATTGGAAATTCTTTGCCATGAATTAATTCTGTGGATAATGTTTTGCATATTTTCATATTGATTCACTCCTTAAAAATAAAGGGAGATAGATTTTCTACCTCCCTAGTTTCTGTGTACTTAATATTTATGCAAAATAATGCTTGATTACTATGTTTGCAATAGTGCTTGCGAGTCCAGAATAATCATAGGTTATCTCGCCTGTTTTACGGTTCTTCTTTGCCTTTACAAGTGTATTGACCTGACGCTTCTTGAATGACACTGTTCCCTTCTCATCGTCTACATCAAACTTGTTACTGAAGCCCTTAATATAGCAGTCATTCAGAAGTTTCTTGTCCTCTGCTGTGAGCTTAACCCTTGTTTTGGTTGTATATGGAGTTTCAAAAGGCAAAGAGAAAGTTGTTTTGATAATTGTTTCTAACTCCTGTGAAGCCTTCTTATAAGCTTCCTTTACTTCCTTGCTCATAACAATATTGCCATCGTCACCAGCCTTTGAGTTTACATGGATAGCTTCAAGTGCTTCATAAAGTGTAGGTGACTGAAATGCAGGAATGATAGCATATTTCACTAGCTTAGAGTTATCCCATGTTGCTAATACTCTGAGAACTGTCCGTACTACATCCTTAGAGTTACCGAAGTGGTCGGTGTTCTTCTCAGACATAGCAGATACAACCTTGTTGTATGCTTCGAGAGTCTGAGCCTGTGAATCTTCAAACTTCGTCCGTGATTCCTTGGCAGAAGCTAACTGAACCTGGAATGCCTGAACTTCCTCTGCTGAGTAACTATTGTTCTCGTTGAGAATCTTCTTCTCAAGTTTAGCAATGCTGTCATTAAGTAACTGGATATTCATGTCTGCTGATTCGTGAGAAATAGCCTGTGTAAACTCGTTCTTGAGTTCATCTGTGATACCTTCTGCATAGAAATTAATTGATAATGTTGTATTTTTCATAATATACCTCTTTTCCCCTATTTGTCGCATAGGTGCGATTATATATATTTTTTAGTTGTAGTGTTATGCACACTATGACAGGCACACTTTTATTGTGTACCTGTTTACTATGTATAACTTTTGTAACCTCATAAGGGAGTTATATATTTTCAATAGATATTTTTAATATAGGCATTACCCTATTAATAAAAATAAGCGGAGGTGTTACCCTTTATCCGCTTGAAAACATATGACTATTATGTTTTTATTTTTGAGATACTATCAACTTGATTATCGACTTCGTACCTTTTCGCCGTGTTACTCGGTGAAGCTTTTATTTTAATTCAAGGTTTTTCACCTTGACGCCCTGAATACACTTTATCGTTGACCACTCCTAGAAAATAATCTAAAAATATACGCATGGCATTGTGTCTATGCTGACACCTTCCATCTATTATATAATAGCGTGGGTGAGGACGTACCATTAGAATGATACAAGGATTGCTAATCCTAGGACTTTATCAAAGTATTTCAACTTTGAATTGTAGCCGTTCCCATAGGTTTTTACGGGTTGAATCTTATAACCACTTTTATTTAATTTGTATGATAAGAAACATTTAAGAAACCTTACCAGAACTTAATATCCTGTTATAGTCTTTAGTGCTGAAGTCTAGGACTAAAACACTGTACCTATTCAGTAATATCAAGTTGTTTTGACCTTGTGGGAATTTAGCGGATATGCTAGAATAATGAATGGAGATTTTATTTTTCTAGCTTGTATCTGCTAACAAGAATTGCCGTTCCTGTTAGTGGGTACTTGCTTAAATTCCTTTATTAACTTGTTATGATGCTATCATGTATCACCTCCTTGGTTATTAGCTTAATTGAATGATACTACAATAAGTTGTAGTTGTCAACAAGTTTTTTAAAGTTTTTTTGATAACTTGTGTGTCTCATCAACTTGTATGTCTTGCTGTCAAGTAATACATTACTACAGGTTGTTGTTAATGTCAACAATTTTTTGAAAGTTTTTTGATATAGATTTTATCTATCATTTTGTATGTTTTATAGTTTAAAACTATAATAATGTTTTGTATTAGTTCTAATAATACAAAAGTTCAAAAACACGATAACCAGTAATCTATAATCTATATGTCATAATATCAACGTCACATCATGTAGTATTCAAAACTATATCCACGGTAAAATGTAGAAATACCGTACTTTTCAGGGTGTAGGGGGTAGTAAAAACTAAAATAAGCCTTATATTTCCTGGAATTGCAATAAGCTGATTCATCTACACACCAACTCGAAAATTCAACCCCTCCAAATTCCTAAATCTCCCAACAAAATCAACTCAAAATCCAATCTCATCCATTCCAAACCCTTTATCGTATCTCATATCGTAAAATCCCTTATTTTACCCACAAATTCACTAGTCCAATCCTCAAAATTAACAATTAAACATTCCTAAAACCACACTCACCGATCCTAGTTTCTTCCTTATTAATAAGCACTTTTTACGATACGCATTTTCCTATCAAAACACTATATATCCTACTAGCCAACGCCTACCTACTAGGGGGTACATTAAAACCATTACACTATCCTCTTCCCAAACGATCTATATCATCAAATTTAACCCTAAAATTCTATCTAACCCTTCACCCTACCAATTTACCGACCATGCCATCAAAAATAAAATTCACCCTTAAAATCATCAATTTACTCCACAGATTCCATATAGCAAACTCAATATACAGCAATAAAAATAGTCCCTATGACTAGGGACGGTATTTTCGCAGCATAGCAAGAAAATAATTTTGGGTAGACATATAATTCTATCTATAAAAAATTATCAAACAGAGAATATATAGCTAAGAAACCACAAAATATCAAGAGAAAGGGAAATAATATGAGCAACTTAAAATTAATTACAACAGAAACATTTAATAACCTGCCATGTAACTTCTATGTCTCTTATATACAATTATTGGACTTACAGCACGATTTTTAATTTAAATTTGAAAGATAACCTATTAGACGACCAATTTATCATTTGATAACTAAAATTAAAAATAGGTGTCATTTTCGTTAATTTAATCCCACAGATACAGAAAGGAATATTTCATGAATAAAAATATATATGCAATTGCACTCGTTAAAAAAGAATTATTACATAATAAATATTTTATCCTGGCACATGCTACAACAGAAAAAGAAGCTTATGAATTTGTTATTGCACAACTCAAGAAAAATCCTCAATATAAAAAATACAAATTTGACAATGTTAATAAATTATATTTTGTTGTACCTGAAACAGAGAATAATAAAGATATGATCACCAATTACCCAATATCTACAATTATATTAGATGAAGTATTAAGTATGTTGTGCAGGAAGGAATAATTATGAATAATTTTGATCAGGAAATACCAAGGTACAGAAAAAACACAGGAAGTAATATATCCAAAATTAAAAAGAAATCAAAACATAAACACCAATATGAAGAATGTATTATCAGATATAAATTTTCTTTCATGGGAAAGGATAATATTCACACGGAATTAAGTAGCTATTGTTCTATTTGTGGAAAAATAGGTGATAGATTCAGTGAAGAAAAAAGTATTGTAGATGATGAAATAACATATGGTGTATTAAAAAATGGCATGAAATATTTCTCTCATATGTCTGGTAAAGAAATATATGAACAGTACCATGATAGATTACCAGTATTCTATTCTGAGTACAGTGATAAATATGTGGATCTTAATCAGAGAGAAAATAATTGATGATAAGAGAATAAGTATATAAGTACATCTCATATGCACCCAAATGAAAATCATCAACTATTAACCAACAACATTCAATCAAAAATTTAAAGAGTAAATGGGCGTTAGACCATTTACGAATTTATTATACTTTTTTATATATTTAAGCTTTTTTATATTATTAATTAAGCTTTTATACTATATACCTACTTTTTGGGAAAATTTTCACACAGAATTAAGTACCCCTTTGGGAAAATTTTCCCATAGATTTAATACATGTGTTAAGTTTGTGTGAAAATTTTCCCAAAGAATTTTAATAAAAAAGGAGTGATTAAAATCGACAATTATATTTACTTATCTGAAGAGGAAAAACAGATAATATCTGTTGGATTTTCTAAAAAGGAAATTAAAGATCACAAAGGAATTTCTGGTTTAAAATATTATCTTATCATATTATATCTGAGAAAACATGTACAAACATTTGGACAAGTTACTCTCACATTAAATGATTTATTAAAAGAATGTGGTTATTCTACAAATTCAAACAATAAATCTATTTATTCTGATTTTCGAGAAATTATTAAAACAGAAATTATTAATAAAGGATATGCCAATTGCAGTACAGATATATTTGTAGTTAAACCAAACGATCTATTTTACTTACAATTATCATATGAGAGTAATATTTTTTTTACAAAAGATAATTTTGTCCAAATAACAATTTCTGAATATGAAAATATCTGTTCGATTTCATCTAAAATTAACAAATCCATTTTACTAGGTATTTATCTTTATATTAAGCAATTTATCATGGACTATCCAGGGAATATTGCACCTGCTAAAATTTCATTTCCATCCAAATCGCAAATTGCAAAGGGATTGGATACTTCTATTCCAACAGTTGAAAATGGATTGTCTGTATTAGAGTCTCACAAATTAATTTATATTAGAAGAGATATGTTTGTGGAGAATAAAAAAGAAGAAGGTGTATTTGTTCCTACACGAAATGTATATGCTCTTGATCCAAATGAACTAGAAGGTAAAAGTGTTTTAATAGAGTTGGAAAGAATATACGGAAAGAGAATATATAACAAAGAGGATGTTCCTGGTGAAATAAAATATTTAACAAAAATGAAAGGAGAATAAAATGTACTTTACAAGTGGAAGACATTTAGCAAATTATTTGCTAAAAATATTTAAGAATAATGAGATTGATGTTCCTGAAGAATGTGTTGATGACATTAAAGACTTATCAAAAATATTTACATATATAGAGAATCTTCCCAAAGGTATAAAAGATATTCTTGATCTATCAAGTGAATATTATAATTGGATTGTATTATCACAAAACGGAAAATATCAAGATTTATCTTCTATATCTAAGGTAGGCAATACAAATATTGCAAAATTTACCAATAATCCATCAATTATTTCTTTTGATGAAGTATTTGAATCATTTGGATTAAATATATCATATAATGTTCATTATTTACGCCAAAGACCAAAACAAGATGATATTTATTATCCACATCATTTTAAAATATTAGATGGTACTCATAAAATGGCAAAATGGAATATTACATTCTATGACAAGCCAATAATCCCAAGAGAGGAAAATTTTGGGTGTTATTTTATATATGATAATAATGAACAGTTAGTTTATATTGGTAAAAGTAATCTTCATCTTCTTGATCGTGCTTGTGAATCTGCAAGAGAAAGAACAAATGGCAACTTTTCAAAAATAGAATTATACCCAATGAAAACACAAGCTGACACAAATATATATGAGTTATATTATATTGCACAATATGATCCAAAATACAATTCTGATTGTCGTTGCTTAGATAAACCATCTTTTACTCTTCCAAAACAGTCCCCCAAATATTCAGTAAATAGAGTTGGCACAGAAACATTTGATGTTGAACAAATATATATTAATCCAAAGTATATTTCAGTTGAAGAATATTGGAAAGAGCCACAAAAATATTATTTACAACTTAGAGAAAAAATTAATATGGAACATTTTTATCAATTTCATTCTCAGAATAAACATGGAATTATAAATGTTGAGGAGTTTAGAAAACGTGTTACAGAATTACAAAATAAAGGTTATTTGACCTATGTGTATAAAGATAAAGGAGATTGCTTTAGACAATTCTCAAATTTTTAAATAAAAACAGAGAATAAACATATGTAACAAGTAAACGCAACACTACGAAGGAGCGATGCGAATGAACAAAAATAATTTTAAAATCAGAAGGAGAACAAAAACACATGACAAATTACATAGGAAATTACGACCATAGCACATTTGGAGGAGTTCTTTACGACTCAGATTTTGACATGAGCTATGTTGGTACAAGGAATATTGCTGGCAGAATAATGTCAGATTGGAGATTTGATAGAAATTGTCAAAAGAATATAAAAGACAAGAAAACAAAGGAGAATACACAGGATGCTTAGATATGAGAATTTTTCGAACATAGGAATAGAGACAAACTTACATAACGGCTACTCAATAATTGGATTTGCACTTTGGGATAAGGTTTTGGGTCAGTACACAGCGAATTTTTATATTAAAGATGACCAGGTTAATCATTTCGACCTCATGGAAGATCACTCTTCTATCATTATTAAAACAGATGCACAGAATATAAGGAATGATCTTAATAAGTATATTAACGAGAATTTTGAAGCTGGTAAATTTAATTATTATATCAAAAGGATTAAGTATGAGTTGAACTGTTTCGACTATGGTGATGATCTGTTAGGTGGCATTGATGAATAGATTGAGTAGAGCTGATATGAGATATTTTCAGAAAGCTCATCAAGCCGCCGAAATATCTGATTATAAAAGGACTCATGTAGGGTATGTTGCAGTATATCAAGGAAATATTATTGGGATAGCTTGCAACACGAATAAAACACATCCTATGCAGAAATATTACAATAGATATAGATATCATCCACAGACTTCTTATTTTTATCCTAAACTTCATGCAGAGATCAATTGTATCTCTTCTATCCGACATCTGGATATAAATTTTTCAAAGGTAAAGTTATATGTATATAGGACTCGTTGTGATCAGGAATATGGAATTGCTCGCCCATGTCCTAGTTGTATGGCTGCAATTAAGGATTTAGGAATAAGACATATATACTATACGACCAATGATGGATATGCATATGAAGAAGTAGAGAATAATAGATTAGAGGAAATTATATGAGTAAATGCTGTGAATATTGTGGCGTAACTGGAAACGATCATGTTTTTGGTTGTCCTAATTGTAAAACGCCATTCTCGGCATATAAATGTGAGTTATGTGGAGAAGGAATTTATGATGGTGAAAAATATATAGGTAGGTATTTAACTGCTGGTGGTAATAAATATGTGCATTATGAATGTGCTATGGATGATCCTGAATGGTTGATAAAATTTTTGGGCGTAGATATTGAAACTATGAGGGATTGTGAATATTAGAATTTTGTGAAATCGAAGAGAGAATATAGAAATATAGGAATAAATAGTTAAGGAGGAAATGTATTATAGGACATTTAATAAAGTCTCAAGAGTGGTTTGAGAAAAAAGTACAAGATTATCATCATGGATTAGTTGATATAATAAGCGAATATATGGGGTCAGAAAATCCCATTGATCTTGTTTATCATTGCCCTATACATGGTGATACATATACAACAATTAATGCTAAAAATGTTTGTAAACCATATTTTTTACCATGTAAGAAATGCCAATCTATAAGGAAATCACAATCTGCAAAGAAAGCTGATAAGAAAAATAAGCAGTTCTATTACGACAGATTGGTTAAATACTGCAAGGAACGTGGTGGAAAAGTTTTAGAAACGGAATGGACAAGGGCAAAAGACATATATCATTTTAAATGTGGAAATCCAAAGCATTTGATTTTCACTACTACTGCTGATGCATTATATAGTGGTGAACATTGGTGTCCATATTGTTCAGGTCGTGCAGGTGATTTTCAAAATGAATTAGCCAAGTTATGTGAAGAAAAAGATGGAAAATTACTTAGTGAATATAAAAGCGCAGGTGAATATGTAACTGTACGATGCAATAAACATAATTATATATGGGATATACTGCCAAATAATATAAAGAAAGGTAGATGGTGTCCTATATGTAATATGGGATTTAATGAAAAGGTTGTATATGATTATTTAATAAATACGCATTGTAATTTTGAAATTCAATACTCATTTGATGATTTAATAGGTGATAATAATGAAAAATTACGTTTCGATTTTGCAATTCTAAATTCTGATAATTCTTTAGTTTATCTCATTGAAGTAGATGATGAGGAACATAAAGATCATCATTTTGGTAATTCACCAAGACAAATTCAAAGACAAAAAGCAATACAACGAGATATTCAGAAAAATGAATATTGTAAGAAACATAATATTCCGCTTTATCGTATGGAAGTTCCTTTCAGATGTTTTAAAAAGTGGAGCTATGAAGATTATTACAGATATATCAATACAGAGTTGAAAAGATTTGTTGAAATGACGAATAAACAGGGGGTATAAATGTTAGATACACAGATTAATATGTATTCTGTAGATACAGGTCATTTTTATAGCAATCATGAAAAATACTTACATGAAATGAACTGTAAATACAGACGTGAAAGAAATTATGTAAATAATATGCTTCCAAAATTAGAAGAAGAACTCGTGACGCAAGGTTACAGCAAAGATGATTTTTCTGATTGGAAACGTTGTACCGTTGAAGACTATTATGAACAAGAAAATGATTCCGTAAAAGAATATATGAAGTGGTGTTTGATTATAAAACACAAAAGAGAGAAAGCAAATTTATCAAAAGAAAAACTTCTGAATCTTTTATCAAATAAGACAATTCAAAAAGAGAATCTATCGAATAAAATCGAGTATTGTAAATCGCATAATATTTCATATAATAAAAAAATCGAATTAAGAGAGTTAAGAAAAGACGAACTAAATGATAATAATATCATTTCAGTATTTGAATCTTCCCTTACACGTATTATCGGCATTAAAAAAGACGAATTAACAGATGCTCTTATTGTAGTTCAAGTTTATTATTTTGATGTATTTAAGGATTTATCTTTTTATGGATTTATATATAATGGCGAAAAATACAGATACTTTACATCTTCTGCTGGTCAAATACGTAAGAAAAAAGCTGTTTTTATTAAAGAATCAGTATGGAATGAAGTTGAAAAGACAGTCATGTGTGGTCTTACTATTGATAAAATAAATTCAAAGGGTGGAAACAATGTTAATAAACATCTTGCATATATGGCATTGGCGAATTCAGCTACTGACCAGTGGAATGATTTTGATATAGACAGATGTATTGTTGTAGATGATTTTGAGACGAATGTGCCAGGAGAATTTGATTTTATTGATGAGACTGATTATTCGATTGAGAGAAAAACTGGTACTGTTCCGATTACTCATACTGATGGAGCTGGTATGATATTACCAAGCGTAATGACGAAAAACACAATGTTTCGTGCTCCTTGGGTGAAAGGTTTATTGGGAGTATTTGATTTTAAAAAGTTTATTGAAATAAATAATTGCTCTCCTATTATTACAGATATTTATGGGCAAGATCATGATGTAATTGCTGAAGATATTAGAATAATTTTCACAAAAAGTCAATTTAAGATGTATAAGTTTTACGATTCATGGGATGAGTATAAGACATATTTTAAACAATATCATTGTCAAGCTGGTAGATGTAACACTGAGGAAGACAGAATTAAAAATGCAAAAATCAATTATCAGATGTTACAAACTCTCACAAATGTAACAGACGAAGAGATTGATTTACTTACAAAGAAGTCTGTGGAACGAATCACAAACATCTGTAACTCTGTTGATACCTTGAAAGATATTCTTGGAATTACACCTTATAATACAAATATGACAGCTTTTCAAAAAGCAATAAAGATTTATCCTGCTCTGCTCAATGATACATATGCAAAAGACGTGATCCGTGAAGTAAAGAATAGCCTTTTAAAAAAATATAGAAGTGGAAAACTTGAAGTAAATGGAAAATATACTTTCTTACTTCCAGATTATTATGCAGCTTGTGAGTATTGGTTTGGACACATTGATACACCTAAAGGATTGTTGGCAGACAAAGAGGTATTTTGTTGGTTATTTAAACAATATGATAAACTTGACTGCCTAAGAAGTCCTCACCTTTACAAAGAACATGCTATTCGTTTCAATGTGGCGAATAAAGTATATGAGGAACGAGTTGATAAAATCAGAGAATGGTTTACAACAAATGCGGTATATACAAGTACATATGACCTAATTAGTAAAATTCTTCAGTTTGATGTTGATGGAGATAAATCATTGGTAGTTGCTGATCCTGATTTTGTAAGAATCGCAGAACGTAATATGAATGGTGTTGTACCACTCTATTATAATATGCGTAAAGCTGAACCAAGAATTTTGAATAATCAGAGTATTTATGAAGGATTAAATGCGGCATTTACAGGTGGAAACATCGGTATTTATAGCAACAATATTTCAAAAATCTGGAATAATGACGTATTTATCAATGGAACAGATGAGGAAAAAGGGCATGCAACTAATTGTGTCAAGCGTTTATGCTGTCAGAATAATTTTGTTATTGATTACGCTAAGACATTATACAAGCCTGAGTTTCCAGAAACAATTGGTGAAGAAATTAAAGAATTTACCAATCAGAAACTTCCTGCATTCTTTGAATACGCCAAAGACAAGGAAAAATCACAAGTTGATGATAGAAATGATAGTTTTGTAAATAAACTCTATTCTCGTATTCCTAATAAGTCAATCAATACAAGAGGTATGAAACTTGGGAAATTGAAATATAAGGATCTGATGAAAAATCCTGATATTATATGTTCCAAGGAAGTATCTAATTTGTACGATGAGCTGAATAAAAGGTATCGCTATATGGTTAATATGAAGGATGAATATATAGATAACCTTCATTATGTTGCTTGTTCTATAAGAAGTCAGTTTTCAAAATTTGGATATTCAGAAGAGACAATTGCCGATATGCTTATACAGTATTTATATGGAGAAGAAAAACGTGGGAAACAATTATTCTGGTTTTGTTATGGACAATATGCAGTAATAAATTTAGAGAATAATCCTAATATAAAAAAGAAACCAACAAAATTTATACAATGTATTGATTGTGGAGAATGGATTGAAATTGATTTTATGTCTAAGTCACGCAGATGTGAGACTTGTCAACATGAATATCGAAAACAGCTAGATCGAGAAAGAAAACGAAAAAATAAATAAAATTCCGCATATCTTCAACATCGTTTTACGCCCATTATCAGTGGATTATTTAAAAACACTATTTTGGGAATAACCCATTATATATGGGCTTTCTTTTGTGTCTATATGGAGAATAACATATCATATAGGCACAAGCCTAATTTACAAAGCAAGATATGATTCTATAGAACGAATTCGTGCAGTTGGGAGGAATGATTATTTTTGACAATTACACAGGAAAAGATTATTAAAGAAATCGCAGAGAAGGAAGATATAAATGTAGCGACAGTCCGTAATGTGTTCAAAAGGGCAGAGAAATGTATATTCGCCTACCTATCTTCTACTACTCCCACTGATAATACAGTGGTAAAAATTTTAGATGGATTAAGTTTGGAATGTAAATATATTCCTGAAAAAGAAATTCATACATATGATGATATTCAGTGTGATGCTAAAATCTGGGTAAAACCCAGAATTACTCGTTATTATAATAGAAAATTGAACGGGTATTTTTAATAAATAATAACTTTGACTATCAATATTGTTTACGCAATATTGGACATCTTCGTATATAAACGGAGAATAAATAATTAAGCCTATAGGGCAATAATTAAGCCTATAGGGCAATAATTACATCTATATGTATATGCCGTCTAACACATAGCTATAAACCATTGCTGTGACGCTATGTGAAAAACTTGTATATGGTGCGCCAAACCAGTTTTAGTACAGCAAGCGAAACTGTACCATATACATTCTGTGGAAGATATTTGGATTAATGCCTACGGGCGACAAATCAAGGCGTTTTCAAGCAGAGTTAAACATATCATGATTTCTTTGGCGGTGGTTGTACTTTCTTTCTGAAGGCATGACTACTGCTATCTCTTAGCTGGCGGCTGGCTGGATGTCAGAGGGAGTCCCATAAATTCTCGAAGCTTGGTTCGATTCCAAGGCGAAGCTACTCTTCCACTCTTTCTTCACTTGTGGATGAAACTAAAACAGAAAGGTGGTTTTTAAAATCGCAAGAAAAGCGAAACTAAAAGATGATGGAATCTTATTTTGTGGTAACAATGCAAAAGATGTTACTGGATCAATGATTTATATAAGATTTGCAGATAAGCAAATTTTACTTGAATGTGGCTTATTACAGGATAATTCATATTTGGCAGCTTATAAAGCAAATTCAGAAAAATTCAAATTCAAGCCTGATGAACTGGATTACGTGTTTGTTGGACATTCGCACATTGATCATATTGGATTATTACCTCGTCTTATTAAAGAAGGATTTCATGGAAAAATAATTATGACATATCCTTCTTCGGTTATGTCGAAATATTTATTACTTAATTGTGCTTTTATTGTAAATGATGAGGCACGAGTTTTATCAAAAAGGTATAATAGAGAATACGAACCACTATATACTGAAGAAGACGTATATAAAACACTGGACTATATTCATGTATATAATGAGTATAATCATGTTTACAAATTAGATGATGTGGTTAGTTTTCAATGGTTTAAAAATTCTCACTGTGTAGGAGCTGCACAGTTACAGCTTATTTTAAATGATGGAATAAAAACAAAGAAAATTCTATATACTTCTGACATTGGAGCGTTAAATACTAAAAATCATTATGTTGAAAATACAGAAATTCCACAGTTTTTCAATGATTTCACAATTTTAGAAAGCACTTATGGAATCAATACTAGAGTTACAAAGAAAACTCGTGAATTTGATGTTGAACATCTACGTGTTGCTATAGAAACAGTATTGGAAAGACAAGGCACTGTTATTCTTCCAGCATTTTCATTTGCACGATCTCAGGAATTATTGACAACACTATATTTCTTATTTGGAGAAAATGAAGATTTTAAAACAGATATAGTCGTTGACTCGATGTTAACTTGTGATATATGTCAAGCTTACGAAGATGTTCTTGATTCAGATTTTCGTGAGTTATGGGCAAAAGTGTATAATTGGAAAAATGTAAAATATGTGCGTGAAAAGGTAGAATCGAAAGCATGGGTAAATGACTCTATACCTAAAATTGTAATCTCAAGTAGTGGTTTTTGCACGAATGGGAGAATATTATCTTATCTTGATAAGTATTTACGTGATGTCAATTCTATGATTTGTTTCTCTGGATTTGTAGGAACAGATGATTCTTATTTGTCATATAGAATAAAAAATGGCAAAGCCCATAAAACAATCAATATAAATAAAGTTCCTGTACCTAATAGAGCAGATTGCATAACGATGAGCACGTTCAGTTCCCATGCTAATTTTGATGACTTATTAAAATTTGGCAGTAACTTGAATACAAATCAGCTTATCTTGGTACATGGATCTACAGAAGCAAAAAATTGTTTGAAAGAGCATTTACGAGAAGAAATATCTAAGAATGATAAGTGTTATAAGGTAAAATGTTCTGAGAAAGATATGATTATACCATTATAGGAGGTGTCAATTATAGAAGAATTACTATTTGAAATTAACAAAGATGATGACATATATAACGAAATTATAAAGAATCATCTCAATGATAGAAGAATTATTATCAATCAGGAAATAACTGATGACTTATTAGAGAATGTATGTCTTATGATTCTCAAATGGAATTCAGAAGATAAAAATCTTCCAGTAGATAAGCGTAAGAAAATATTTATATACATTAACAGTGATGGTGGAGACTGCGTACTTGGTACTCAGATATTGAGTCAGATAACATATTCAAAAACACCTGTGGTTACAGTTGGTTTTGCCAAATGTGCATCAATGGCTAGTTATATTCTTGCTGCTGGACATATTCGCTATTGTTTCCCAAATACAATCGTCCTCTACCATGATGGACAGACAGGCTATGTATCTAGCGGAAACAAGGGCAAGGATATCCAGAAGTTTTACGATAAGCTTGATGAACGTATGACAAAGTTTATGATAGAACACACTGATATGACTGCTGATTTTATTGAAGAAATCAAGGACAGAGAATATTACATGTTTTCTGAAGAAGCAAAAGAACGTCATATAGTTGATCAGATAATTGGCATAGATTGTGATATAGATGAAATAATTTAAGGAGAGTACACTACTCTCCTATTTTAGTTGATAAGGAGAAAAAAGGAAATGGCAAATAGCAAGTTAAAATTTACAAGAACAATAACAGATAAATTAACAATTAAGGCAGGTACACTTTCAGAGGATTGCTCTACTATTACATATGAGAATGAACTTGGTGATGAACAGGATGTAAAAATATCTGATCTTCTTACAGCATTCAAGAATCAGGTGATTGATTTTGCGGTTGCATTAAAGACAGATGAGGAGCTGGATGTTCCGTCTGATGAAGAGTAAGGTGGTGATATTATAGAAACCACTACTCTTACACAAAAAGAACTTGATTATCTTGTTGAATTTGTAGAAAGTGATACACCTAACGACTGGGAAAAAGCTAAATATGATTTACATTCTGATATGCATAGAGACTCTTTAAGAAAGTCTTGGTATGTTGGTAAATATAGTGGATATAATGTCTATAAATATATGCAAGATAAGCTTGAAAAAGGTTTTACATCTGATGAAGAGTACATCAGATTAGAAGCCTTACGAGATAAAGAATATAAAGAACGTGTACGTTTACAGGATGCAAATCGTGAAAAGCGTGCGGTTCTTAGAGAATATTCAAGAGTTGAAGCAATTCAGGAATATATTGAGAAGAAATTGGATGAACGTGAGCCACGACCATTTGTAAAATGTGAATATAAAGTTAAAAATGGCAATGAAGCCAGTCTTTTAGTTAGTGATTTACATTGTGGTGCTACTGTAGATTCTATTTTCAACTATTATGATTTAGACGTTCTTAGAGAACGTATGAATGAATTAGCAAATAAAGTTATTGCATTTTGTCATAGAGAAAACGTAAATATGTTACATGCTGAATTTCTAGGAGATCTCCTTACAGGTATCATACATGGATCTACTATCGCTCAAGCACAGGAAGATATAATTGATCAAATTTTTGACGCTAGTGATATTATTGTAGAATTTATTCTTTTACTAAAAAAGGAAATTCCGAACATTAAAACATATTTCTGCTATGGAAATCATGGACGAACCACACAAGGAAAATCAGACGCAGCCAATAAATCAAATTATGAACGTATTATTCCAGCATATGTACGAAAAGAATTAAGAAAAAATGATATCAAGGTCATTGATGGTGGTTATGAAGATTTTGTAACATATAAACTTCGTGATGGAAAATTAATTGTATGTACACATGGGACTAATGACCATCCTGATACCGTCAATAAAAATTTTACAAAGTTATTAGGTGAAAATGTTTATGAAATTCATATGGGACACTATCATTCTGTAAAAGAAGGAAATGGTGCTACTGTTAATGGTAGTATTACGGGAAGTGATGATTATAGTATTAGTAAACGATTTCATAATCAGCCAGCACAGGTGTTGAAAGTATATTATGGCAATGATGATGTTGGTACTTTTAAACTTGTATTAAAAAATTAATTTATAAGTCATTATTTTAATGGTTTAAATTACGACTAATATATTATTTATTTTTGATTATTTTGGGTGTTTTTAGATAATATATAGGTTTTGGCTGACGAAGCCACATGTGAGGGAGTGGACTCATTGAGCCGCTACCCTCTTTTGTTATTGTTCGGCAAATATATAGAAGTGCCGAAATTAATTAAAAAATTATTATTAATTGAGAAAAAGGAGAAATAAAATTATGAATAAGACAGAACTTAATAGAGCAATTGCCCAGAGAATTGATGGTGCAACACAGAAGGACATTAATACTATACTTGAAACACTTGAAATGGTAATTGTAGATACACTCAAGGCTGATCCTACAGAGTCAGTTGCAATCGGTAAGATTGGAAGGTTCAAGGTTAAGGATGTACCTGAGAGAACTGGTACTATAATGATGGGTGATAGAAAAGGCGAAACTTATACTGTTCCTGCCCATTCTGAGATTACATTTAAAATGAGCAAGTCTGCAAAGGTTATTTAGGGAGTTGCTTATGAAGAAACATACAAAGTACGAAGATATGGATATAATCAATGTCGATGAGTATGAGGATATTATAGATATACTTCTTAATAGATTACTTAACACTGAAAAGACTGTAGGAATTGTTGTAAATAAGGAATTTGCTGAATATATCACAAGCATTTTATTAAAAATCAATGAGACAAGCATTAAGGAAATTGATTTTATTGATTGGTATAAGGTTGATGAATATCTTGTATATATTGATAATGATGGTTATGTTACTGCTGTCCCTATTGATGATGAAATTATTCTTAATGATGTTGATATAGCTTATATTAATATGGATGAAGATATAAAGCAGGATGTAATAGATTACTGTATTAATGAAGACAAGGAAGTTATATTGTTTGGATTAACTGATGATTGTGACTGTGACAGTGATTGTGAGAATTGTATAGGTCATGATTATAATGTATACAAGCTTGATGATGATTATATGCATGGATTTACAGCAAGTAAGGTTAACGATGGTTCTTATGTGAGTTATTCATATTATACAACTGAGGATCTGAGTGATAAGGATATTGAGAAGATTCTGAAAGCGTTTAATGTTTAGTCAAAAAATTCAAGGGTAATTTACCATTTTGGTCTTATTTTTGGAGTGTGTAGTGTATAGTGTATGTTGCACACTCTTTTATTATGGGCAGGTAGCCTAGTGGCGAAGGCAAAGAGCTGTAAACTCTTTACGCTAGAAACATCGGTGGTTCGAATCCATCTCTGCCCATTAAGAGGATATGGATAGCACCTCTTTCCCTAGTGGGGTAATAAATATACCATGAATGCTCGGCAATAGGTGATATGTTGTCGCTATCCTTATTTAATGAAGAAACATATAAAATATATTGAATAAATATTTAAAAGAGGTGGCTTAGTGTTTACTACTATTTCGCTTCTTTTTGTTTGAAAGGAAGTGAGATTATTGAATGGTAAAATAGCAGATAAATTAGATCCAGTTACAGATGAGGAATGGGCAGAGGTTAATGAGTTTAATAGAAATATGGTTGAAGATTACCTCAGTAATCAGACTCATCTTTCACCACATAGTTTACATGCTTATAGGTCTGCATTAAAGATATTCTTCGTATGGGTCAAAAATAACCTAAATAATAAAAACTGTATAGAAATTAGAAAGAAAGAATTTCTTCGTTATATGAACTTTCTTGCTAATCGTGGCTTATCAGAAGCTGCAATTAAATTCAAAAAGTCTTCTGTCAGTGCATTGAATAAATTCATCGAGAATTTCTATGATGAGGATTATCCTATGTTCCGTAATTATGTAACTGCGGAGATGCAAGTACCAAAAACAGGCAAGGTTTTCGCAAAAGAACCATTGACTCCTGATGAAATGGATCATTTATGTTCAGTATTAGCTGAACGTGAAGAATGGCAGAAATTAGCATATGTAAAGTTTACATATTCAACAGGATGCAGACATGCAGAGAGCTTACAGTTGCTTAAAGAGGTTATTAATTATGAGCCTAAGAGGAAAATTGTAACAATTGTCGATGAGGATGGCAAAGAACAGGAAGTAGAATCTGTATCTTATAAAACACATGAAATTCGCTGCAAGGGACGTAGTGCTGTTGGCAAGGTTAGAAAATTGCAGTTTGGACAAGATGTAATGGACGCATTAAAGAAATGGCTGGAAGTGCGTGGCGATGATGATTGCCCTTATATGTTTGTCGTAAAAACTAAAGATGGTTCAAAGGTGCGACAGATTGGATATAGTGCATTCAATGATTGGTGTATAAATGAATTTTCTGAAATTGTTGGTAGGAGAACGACTCCACATAACTTCCGAAGAAGCAGAGCGACCAATCTTGTATGTTACGACCATCGTGCATTGGAAACAGCACAGAAACTTTTGGGACACGAATCTTCCGAAACCACTCAAATGTATGTAATTCGTGAAGATACTGAGGATGCCGATGAAGCTTTTGTCTAACGCTTCGTATAACTCCCTCTTGCACTACACAATATTATGTGTTACAATACAAGTCAAAAGAAACAAGCAAATCCCCGTTAAACGGTTTGAGCCAATAATCAAAAATGGCTAAATATAAAACAAAATACTTAACACATTAATGACCGTGCTTTGGCGAGTGGCGGTCATTTTTGTGTATCAATTTATCTATAAGTCTTACTAAGTATGTAGCAATGATACTACCTACTGTTCCGACAATTAATGCGACAAAAATATCTATTATGTTATCCTCCTTTCTCATTATTTCCTTGAAAGGATTTATATAAACAGGATTATCACTATTCCTGGGATAACTCAAAACCGCCTAACCATCTCAATCTAGCCAAAATCAAAATGTTGGGAATTTGCTTGTCTTTTCTATTATAACTCACACGACATTTTCTGTCAAAATATTCCATTTAGTAGAGAATAATTATATACAGTCGAATGCTCTGAAACCATAAGAACTCAACAAGGCTCTGTGAAAATCAGACGGACTAACAGACCGATAGAGCTGTATTATCCTAATAAAGCCCTTATAAACAGGCACGAAAGGAATATATAAAAAGGTGATTATTATGTAGAGAATATATAAACGACAACTACTCGGAAGCGAATCAGAGTATAAAAGAAAGCTATGCGGTCACTGCTAAAATATAAGTGTGATAACAATATAGATCTTGGCATTTGCTATTCATGTAGCATTATAAGACCTATTACTGCATTTTGGTAGAGCCGACTATATAAAGACTCTAGTGCGCACGGAACCTTAATGCTGTACATCTCAGCTTGTACAAGCTACTGAATGCTCTGATGATTCTATAGCGAATTCGTGCTTCTCTACGAAAGTGAGAACCTTTAAATATAAGAAATATCAGTTCGAGTCTGATACTGTCCTTATGGGGCGGTTAGTATAATTGGATATTACGCTTATTATATTCTTATTAAATTTGGAACGTACTACAGTATCCTTCGGGTCTGTGGTCTAAATAAAAAATATTGAAAACTTTCCATTGAGTTTAAAGGGATTATAATCGCTCACTAGGATCATAATGCCGATTTTAGATATGGAGTTATAGTATCATCGGGCAAGAGATGTAAAACCTTGTTCAGTAGACTTAATCATAAGTCTGAAAATATGGAGTATCAATACATAAGCGTAATGTAGTTTGGTTGATACGAGTTGTCACTTACTCTTCTTGTGCGTTGGTTAGCAAGAAAAACAAGTGCATGGAAGCATGAATAAGGTTGCTGATAAGCGACTAAGTTCTGAAAAACTGGATATGTACAGTCCAATATTAGCTAGTTAGTGCTTTATGCTGATTCAGTGGGTGAGATGCCCACATTAGGTCTGTTCGTCTAGCGGTCTAGGACATCGCCCTTTCACGGCGGCAACAGGAGTTCAAATCTCCTACAGATCATTATAATTGCCTTAGTTTATTGAGAAAGACATAAGATAAGCAGGTATGGTGGAATAGGCAGACACAGAGGACTTAAAATCCTCTGGTAATAATACCGTGTGAGTTCAAGTCTCACTACCTGTACTAAAATAATAAAATCTAATTTGTAGAAAGGAAATAGTATATGACATATAAAATTTTAATTAAAAATACACAGGTAAAGCAAAAGAATCTTTGGGAAATATACGGAACTACTTCTACTACAGGTTCTACAGTTACATTTACTGAGTATTCTACCGAAGATGTAAATAAATTACAGAATACAATTGCTGAACTTGATAAGACAATTGGATTTGAGAATATTCGTGTGATCGCAGATGTGACATACAATATTGGAGTTACTGTTGATGAAATTAAGACTACTATTCCATCCGAGGATCATTTAGAAGAATAATAGAATATTTTTACACAATGCAATTTTTATTAACTTTAACAAAATTTTTAAAATAACACATAATAAGGAATAAAAAAGAAAAAAGGAGCAAAGCGGCAACTTTGCTCCCCTACTATGACCAAATAAATGATCACATAAACAATTATAATTTATCATTTGTTTCGAATTTTGTCAACAATCATTTTGATATTTTCTCAAATATTAACTCTTTGAGTTTGAGTTTATATTTGTCATAATGCGAATTCCAGTCGAAATTTTTAGTATTGTCAAGAATTTTCTGCTTAAGATTTTCCAATTGTTGCTTATCAGTTTTGGACTTTGTAATGATTGGTAAATCATTTATCTCGTCTTCGTAGAATAAAATTGTAGCAATTATGCAGAGCTTGTCTGGGAATAAGGCTACTAATTCTTGTTTTGTACCTAGCACAATTTCAGCAATACCTATTACTCTATTTGCGATCATAGCTTTGCGAAGAAGCTCATATGACATTTCTGACTCCATTTCTGGGATTAGATAATATGATTTATCCATGAGTAAAGTTGACAATTCTTTGGCTTTGCAGAAATATTCTATGGTTAATGTTCTATCTCGATCGGTTGTTATTGAATCTATATCAGACTGTTCTAATACAATATACTTATCTTCCGCATATTTATATCCCTTTACGATATCCGAATTTGTTATTTCTTTCTTACAGGATGGACAGAATTTGATATAACGCACTCTTTCTTTAGAGTCTTTACAGAGCTGATTAAGTTCTATGGAATTGTCATGGGATACTTTTAACATTTTTACTAGAATATATAATTTTTTGAATTTAATTGTAGTTTTATATGATGCGTTTATTTGAATCTCCTTTAGTATTTTAGATTAGTATATGGATATATTATGTAAATATGTAGTATTGGCAGAGTTGGTATTGCACCTGATTGCTAATCAGAGGTCATCGTTTATTCGGTGCATAGGTTCGAGTCCTATATACTACGCTCATGCCGTGTGTCCGATTGGTCGAGGGTGCTGTCTTGAAAACAGTCTGGATGTAAAAGTCTTTGGGGTTCGAATCCCTAACACGGCGTATGCACCTATCTTTTGGCAAGAATGAAGTCTCCAAAACTTCTAACCTGTGTTCGATGCACAGTGGGTGTGCTAAGTGAAGTAAATTGCACTTTCATTGGAAATTTAATATTGGAAATTATGAGAAGTCATTTCGTATGAAGTGGCTTCTTTTTATATTGGAATAAAAGGAGGTGGTCGTTAGTTTGGCTACGACAAAAGAGACACAGCCTACAAAATTAACGGCTGCACAATTAAAGAAAAAAGTTGAAACACAGGAAGAGAAAATCAAGTCACTTAAAGAAGGTGCTTGGTGTTACATGTGTGATACACATAAAGCTAAAGATAAATTTTATGTAAGTACAGATCCTATGAGTAAAAGTGGTCTTACTCCAATTTGTAAAGACTGTGCAAAAAAGATAGCGTTAAGAACTACAAATGGTGTTGTTCAAGAGCCTACGAGGGAATCAGTGCAACTTGCCCTTAGATATTTGGGAAAACCTTTTCTTGAAAAGGTATGGGACTCAAGCATTCAGGAAGTTGAAAATCTTGCTTCTGGAAAAGTTAAATCTAATGTATGGACAGCGTATGCACGTCAAATTGCTATGCCAAATTATATAGGATTAACATACTTCGATTCAGACCATTTTGTTAAGGATAAAACTGAAAAAGAATCAGTAAAAGAACCAACTACTGAGGAAGAACTTATTGAATCTCACGCAGGATTAGATACATATGACAGTTTTTTGAAAAATAAAAATGATGTTATTCGATTGCTTAGTTATGATCCTTTTGAAAAGGAGGACGTTGCCGATCAACCATTTTTATATTCTCAATTGTTAGGAATTCTTGATTCTAGTGAAGATGCCAACGAAGATATGATGCGTACTTCTTCTGCTATTTCTATTGTTCGTGGATTTTTACAACAATCTAAAATTGATGATACCATATCAAAGTTGATGTGTGATATTTCAAATATTGAACGCAATTCTGCAACAATTAAATCTCTACAAGAAAGCAAAGGTAAAATTACTTCGGTTATTACAAGTCTTGCACAAGACAGTTGTATTTCATTAAAACATAACAAAAATGCTAAAAAGGGTGAAAATACATGGACTGGAAAAATCAAGAAAATTAAGAGTCTTAATCTGCGAAGTGGTGAGGTCAATGGTTTTGATATTGATACATGTAGAGGTATGCAACAGGTTCAGGAAATCAGCGATGCTTCTATTATGAAACAGTTGGCACTTGATGAATCTGAGTGGTCAGATATGGTTTCTGAAATGCGTATCGTTAACACTGGTCTTCGAAAAGAAAAGGATGCTTACCAAGAAATTAACAGAATACTATTAAGAGAAAATCTTGATTTAAGAGATACATTAAAAGAAAACAATCTATTAAATGAAAAACAGTTAAAAGATTTAAAAGATGTATATTCTGTCTTTGCAGAGTTTGATGAAGTTGAAGAATCTCCTGACGATGAAACAAAGGAGGTCACTGAAAATGAATCAGAATAAGCAAATGATTATGAATTATTATCAGAATGAAATTCTTGATTATGATAAAGATTTTTATAATCAATATGGAATATACGTAAAACCACATGGTTATTCTATTTCATCTCGTAAAATTGAGTCTTATATTCAAATTGCTGAAATTCAAAAATATCTGCAATGCAACCCAGTAAAAGCTATAGATCTTTTTTTTAACATAGAGCTTTTAGATGGGCAGGCACTTCTTGTACAAAGAAGTTGGGTTTGTCCAAATGTACTTGCTGTATGTACTCGTGGATATGGTAAAAGTACAGTTATTGACCTTGAGATAATGTCAAAAGATATGTGTTTTTGTAATGTATGGACATACATTGCAAGTGGTACAGGCGGTCAGGCTGAACAAACTTTTACTACTTTGGAACGACTTGCCAATGATAACATTGATACATTTTACGGTTCAACCGGTTCTTTATTCAAGAACGAGATTGAAATTAAAAATGCAGCAGGTGATGGATTTTCACACTCGTCCAATGGTTTTTCCTATTCATGTTATAACGGATCTATGACTAGGACATTGAACGGAAATATAGATGCCAAAAGAGGTATGCGAGGCACAGTAATTTTTGACGAAAGTGGTTTCTTGTCTGATGAAATGATGAATGTATATGGTGCATTCGCTGTTGTAAATAAAAGTTTAAAAACAGGTAAAGATGTAGATGGTAATTCAATTGATCCTATTCGTCAAAGGTGCTTACCACGAGATTTGTCGTATCAGAAATATTATATAAGTTCAGCTTCTTCAACTGATACTCAATTTTGGAGACTGTATCGTGACTTTTCTAAACAGCAAATTATGGGAAATCCAGATTATTGTGTTTTACATATAGATTGCGAACAAGCATTTAAACCAACTCTTAGGGGAGAATTAGTCACCCCTCTTCTATCTCGAAATACTGTTGAATCGGAAATGAGAACAAACCCAGAAAAAGCAAGACGTGAGTATTATTGTATTTTTACTACAGATGCTGGCACTGATGCAATTATTCGTAGAGGTGTTATTACACGAAACGAAGAAACAAGAAAACCTCTTCTTTACAATGATACAGGCGATAAAAAATTCGTCATCACATATGATCCTGCTAGAAGTCGAGATAATTCAGTAATTCTTGTTGGTGAAATTTATGAATATGAACAGGTAGACGGAAGTATTGATACAAGAATGAGATTGGTAAACTGTATTAATCTTATTGATGTTGGTAAAAAAATCAAATCTCCTATGCAGACACCAGATCAGATTGAATATTTAAAAAAAGTAATTCTTGATTATAACGGTGGAGCTGACGCATATGGAAATATTGTTGGTGTATACATTGATGCAGGTAGCGGTGGATCTGGTGTTAATATAGCTGATTATTTAATGCCAGATTGGACAGACTCTGCTGGCATTGTTCATAGAGGCTTAATAGATAAAGAATACTCTGCCGATTATGTTAAGAAATTTCCAAATGCAGTAGACAAAGTACATCTTATGTCCCCTGCTGGTTACAAATCTGAAATGTATGAAGCAATGATAGAATTGATGAATCAGGATAAAATCAGTTTTACAGCACAATATGACCATAAAGGCTATCTTACTGTTTTTGATGTTGATGAGAAAAAATTGGCTAAAGAAAAAGAACGAATTTCTGCTGAACTCAGAAAACAAAAAGTTAATGAAAAGGAATTTGAAACTAAACTCAATGAAGAATTAGAGAAAATTGAATCCGTTAATACAAAAACTATAAAACTTGATTGGCAGGATGAAATTGCTCTTGCTAACATTGATGCTTTAAAAGAAGAACTTGTAAATATGGTTCGTAAGAAAAGAGATTCTGGAAAAGATTCATTTGAACTTACGCCTGAAAAAGCCAATAAGCTCCACGATGATCGTGCGTATACGGCATGTATGGCTTCTTACGCCCTCATGTGTGAACGTAGAAAAGCTATTACAAATAGAAAACGTCCAACCGAAGATGCCACAAGTTTCATAAATAAACTTACAATTCGTAAAGCAAAATACAATTAAGGAGGTGCATTATCAAATATGCCTAGACCTAAGAAAGTAGATGCAAATT
>ERZ1034897.192-NODE-192-length-34244-cov-34.033198_pt1 | contig 34244 bp, 31 predicted proteins | sample MGYA00520629_ERZ1034897 | MGnify/ENA primary metagenome ERZ1034897 (study PRJEB33766, sample SAMN09781789) | gut metagenome | biome: gut microbiome | host: Homo sapiens | place: Madagascar | study: EMG produced TPA metagenomics assembly of the PRJNA485056 data...
CCATTAATACAATTAGTTATATTTTCAAATTTAAGTAATTTATCAACTATTTTTACAACTTCTTCAGCCGTATAATGACGATAGCAAAAGTCCATACGGAAATAATCCGGCTGCAAATCTTTAGCCTCAGCCGCAATACAATACGGAGCTGCATCAAACATCATTATCTGACAATCACGAGATAACGCTTTGTATTTATGTCCTTTTTGTTCCATATCAAACCATTTTTCGCCATGCGCACAACTACGGCAATCATTATCTCTGATACAGCCAACGCTTGTAAATAAAGGAACATCTTGATAAATTATCAAACTTGTTTCCAAAGATGATTTTTCTATTATTTTACAAATATTTATTTTAGTATCTTCAAGCGATAATGTAACCATGAACGCACCTATTTTTTGAGCCATAGCTATTGCCTGTGTATTCAGCATATACAAAGATGAATCAAAGCTTATATCCAACTGATTCAGCGGCAAAACCTCCAAAGCCCAGTAGTTGGCTACCTCCCATTTTTTATAGCCGCCGGCAAGCAATTTAGCAATAATATCGGCATACAGCTGCGGATGACGGCAAACCGCCGGCAAAGCTATCCTAACTTTATTTTTCGGCAATCTGCTTAAACCGCTCAAATCGCTATTCGGGCTAATTAAATAAATGATTTCACTTATACTATTTAAATCCAAATTTTCCAGATATTTAAGATTATCAACCTTTACCGCAAATTTAGGCTGCCAAGCGTCTTTTATCCGCACTTCTGTTTTTGGCAAAGTCACAATCGGTAGTTCAAACTTAATTTGACTATATAACTCACGGCGCAGTTCATTCAGCAGCGAAGCCGGAGTAAATAAATTATTAGGATTTTCAATATGTAATTCCGCCAAGTTAAAGTTAGTATCACCAATTTTGGCAAACGCTGCTTTTATCGCATCCAAGCTTTTTTGCGGATTATTAGCCGGCGCGAACTGACCTTTAACCTCCGCCATATAAGCTCCGGATTTAGCAATTATGCAATCATTTGAAACTTTAACTTCAACAGATATATCATTATTATTACGATATAATCCTGCTTTAGGTTTTTCATAATGATAAGCGCCTTTCACTTCGCTGGCCGAGGCTAAATAAACAGTCCAACCTTTAGATAGCTGTGGGCATTGGCGTGGCAATTCAATTTCTACCACCGCACCAGATTTGGCCTCAAACACATTCTGTTTATTGACACGCATTTTCTGCACTGCAAAACCAAACGGCTTTTCCATACTCGGAATATCTATCTGCAAACCGTCATGACGTGCGATTTTATGCGTTGTCTTAAAGCGCAGCCAGCCGTGTCCGCTTTGTTCTACTTCACCAACCGGCAAGCCTCTGTGCCCCACAAAATTACGGTCTATAATGTCTTTGTTTTTACCCTCAAAATGGAATTGACACCACGGACGGGAGAAAATTTGCTTAATCCGCTCTTCACGCTCGGCATCTGCACCTTTTCCATCCAAAATCCGCCGATAATAATCAGTTACCGCCGCCACATACAGCGCGGATTTTTTACGCCCCTCAATTTTGAGCGAAGTTACCGGCATTTGCAGCACTTTTTCTTGCAAAGCCATATCTTTCATAGAAAAATAGTGTTCCTCTTTTCCGCCGCTTTTGAAGCAAGCTCGGCACGGATACAAGCACTTGCCTCGATTGGCGCTACGACCGTATTCCATAGCCGAAAACTGGCACAATCCGCTGTAAGAATAGCACAATGCGCCATGAATAAAAGCTTCGGTTTCCAAGTTTGGAATAGCGGCGATTTCCTTAATTTCAGCCAAAGTCAGCTCACGCGCCAAAACCACGCGCTTAAAGCCCATTTTTTGCAAAAACAACGCGCCTTCTTTATTATGCACCGCCATTTGCGTACTGGCATGCCGTTCAATCTGTGGATATTTTTCTTGCATAACCCTAGCCACGCCCAAATCCTGCAAAATCACGCCGTCAATCCGGCAGCGCACGCACATATCCAGCATTTGCAATAAATCCGGTAATTCGTCTTCCTGCAAAACCGTGTTAATTGCCGCATAAACCTTACGTTTCAGGTGGTGTGCATAGGCCGTAAATTCATTTAAGGCAGGCTCATCAAAATTTGTTGCGGTCGCCCGCGCCGAAAACTTTGGTAACCCCAAATAAACTGCGTCCGCACCGTAATAAAGCGCCGCATAACCGGCTTCTATATCTCCGGCCGGAGCCAATAACTCTTGCTTTGTCATCAAAAAAATGTCCTCAAATTAAAAACTTGAGGACAAAATACGGCAATCAGCTTAGCTTGTCAAGTCTCATTAAAACAAACCATCGCGGCAAAGTTTGGCAAACACAGGTTTATTCAAGCCAAAACGTCCAATCAAAATCGATGGACGGCTTTCTACCATCAGCAATTGTTCGGCAAATTTATCGCCTTTGCGAGTTTTCAAAACCGCGCTCGGCAACTCCGAACGGCCGATACATGCCGAAAGATATACCCACGCCTCGTCATTGTCTTGCAGATTTTCCACCGCCAGATGACGCGCATATAAATTCAGTGTCAAATCGGCTTTACTGGCGTCTTTCGTCCATGGCGAGCCACCGCCAATCGGGCTTGCAGCTTCATAAAAATCACACGCCAATTTACGCCCTGTAACACCGCAATCCGCCACGCTTGAATGACAAGTATAGCAACCGGTACCATTTACAATCAGCTTTTCCGGCTCTTGTTCCAAAATTTCCGCCACAAACGGACGCAATTCCTCTTGCTGTTTCATTGGAATTGCCACAACTGCAGTTTTTATTTTGCTACCGTCCATAGTAACCTGAGTTTTAATATCCAAACCCAAGTTATCGCTCAAACGCGCTTTTTCATACAAAGCCTTACACAAACGCCGCGCCAGATATAATTCAGCCGGAATATTGTCTTTTCCTTGGCAAGCATAGCCCACAAACACTCCTTGGTCGCCCCAGCCGTCACAATTCACGCCTTGTGCAATTTCGGCTGACTGACAGCTGATTAAATCCAACACACGCAGTTTATCGGCGTTTATAGCCTCATCGCCCCAAATTTTGGCATAGCGCGCATCATAACCAATCTCACGCACAGCTTGCCGCACGTGTTCTTCCATAAACTCAAACGAAATTTTACCGCTGATTTCTCCGCCCAAAACTACAGTCTGGTTTTTCACCATAACTTCAACGCCATAGCGCACAGACGGGTCTTGCTCTAAACATCTGTCTAAAATATAACTCGAAATATAATCTGCTGTTTTATCAGGGTGTCCCAAAGACACAGCTTCTGCTGTCTTTAACATATCTTTTCTCCTTTTTAGTCCATTTGACTGCTGGACAAGTCGGTTATAAATCCACATTGCGGTTGTCATTCCCACACCGCACATATTAAGCACAAGCCTTGTGCATTGTCAAGTTTTTATATTGCCAATTTTACCGCTGCCTGTTATTTTAAGCAAAAAAGGAGTATATAACATGAAAAAAATCGGCGTTATTTTCGCCATGAATAAAGAACTGGAACTTTTTGCGGCAGCTGTATCAAATTTCACTAAAGAAAAAGGCAAAAATCATACTTTTTATCATGGATTTTTGGAAAATTGTGAGCTTTTTGCCGTTGTTTCCGGTATTGGCAAAGTCAACGCAGCTCTTTGCACCGCCGATTTGATTGAAACCTGCGCCCCAGACTTTATATTGAATATCGGTATTTCCGGCGGTCTCAGCGACAAGCTGAATATCGGCGAATACATCGTCGGCTCAGACATAGTTTATCATGATGTATGGTGCGGTGAACCAAACGCTTACGGGCAAATACAAGAGTTTCCGGCACAATATCACTCAGCTGTGGAGCTATGCTGCAAGCTTGCTGATTATCGACAAGGGCTTATTTGCTGTGGCGATAAGTTCATCACTCAGGCCGACGAATTAGCCGCCATCTGCAAGCATTTTCCAACTGCTTTGGCTGTGGATATGGAAAGCGCCGCCATTGCCCAAACCTGTTATATCTATAACACCCCTCTGCTTTGCCTGCGTCAAATCAGCGACATTCCAGGACATCCGTTTTCTGAACAGCAATATTCCGACTTTTGGCAAAACACTGCCGGTCAAACCATTAATTCACTATCTAATCTGTTAAAAAATCTGTGCGAATGAACAATTTTTTCACTAAAATAAGCAACAACTTTGCTAACCGCTTATATCTGTGGACTTTTAGTCTCGTTGCACTACACATTTGCTGCAACTTTTTTTACCTATTTGCGGCCAAAAAACAAAAAAGCGGTTGTCAGGAATTTTGATTTATCCGGCGCATTAATTCTGCTGTACGCAAAACTTTGTCTGTGTTCTGTTCTTGCTGCTCGCGACGCTTTTCTTGCGACATTTCAGCCATAGTACGCTCTTTATTCAGCAAAATAGCCCGCAGTTTATCTTCAGTATTATCTGATTTTACTTGTTCTTTAATACCATTTTCTTGCACAGGTTTCCATTTATTTGCTTGCTGCACCATAATTTCTCTCAGCTGTGTATCTTGTTTCAATTTGGTTTGCATTTGCAGCTCATCTTTTTTACGCGCCTCACGCTCCGGAAACTTTGGATAAATATTTCTAAAATTATGATGCCATTGAAAATACACCAAAAACACCGCCGGAAAAGCCGAAATCAACTCCTGAGCCATTGTGCGCGGCTTGGTAAGTTCATAAGACCGAGCTGCCATAATTCGCCGCGTATCTTCAATAAACTGTTCCATTTTTTCTTTGGCCTTATCCGGACGTCCCAAACGATACTCACAGCCTTCTATCAAACGATTAAACACCGGATTATTATTTTCCAACGCCAGTTTACGCAAAATTTTCAGCATACTCTGCATGCTGGAGCTTTTGTTCCAAAAAGAACGCATTGTTTTAGCCTCAATACTATCAAAGCCAAAGAAATGCACTCCCTCAAACCCAGCCTCTTTAATAGCGTTGAATGTATAAACATACAAAGCGTTCCAGTTAATTTTGCCCTCATCGGTCAAAAAATCTTCATACATACCGGATTTAAGTTTTTCTAACACATATTTTGTCACCGGAAAGTCAAAATTTGTTATTGATTCCCCTTGTAAAAGCAAAGTCACTTTTGAAGATGAACTATCCATAATAAAGTTTTCGGCTGTGATAACCTCTTTGGTTAAAACAGCTTTCAGATAAATATAGGCATAAGCAAACACACTGGAATGTATAGCCCTCAAAATGCCTATATTTTTGAATGTATGCTGATATTTATCCTTAAAATCAACTAAACGGCGCAAACGTTCTTCACCGGTAAATTGATAATTTATACACTGATACCGATAGCCAAAACGCCTAAACATCTCCGGATGCATTTTTTTCAAGTGCATAGCCATACACCACTCGCGCGCCATAGAATATATAGAAAACAGCGGATTACGCGAATATCCCACCATCACCGTGGCAAAAACCGCATCCATTTCGGCAAAATATGGCTCCATATGCGAGCAAAAAGCATTTTTTCTAAACTCGGCATCAAGCATAAAAGCATAATGCTCAATTTCATCTTCCGGCACATCATAACGCTGCATAACTTTATCCAGCGTACCTGTTAGCTTTTGAAAATTTGTATTAGAAATTTTATTATCATCAACCGGCACATAGCCGCTGCGGTATTCATCATAAAAAAGATTAAGAAAAATATTTTCTTCGTCATCAAAATTTTGCTTAAAATCAGCAACATCTTCCGCCACAAAGGCTTTTACTTTGCCCGCATAAGACGGCTCATACACTTGCTCTTTTAAGTAGCGTATGGCATCTTGTTCTAATTCTTTGTCAGAATATGTTAAGTCAGCAAAGCGCAATCCCATTTGATGACACTCCAATTTAATAGGCTTATAGTATCCCTCAAAAAAAAACGTGTCAATATTTTTTTATTTGGAAAGACTTTTTTGCCAATTTACCGGCTAATGGATTGGCTAATGCTGCTGGAAATAATCTGCAAGAACGCAATGATTTGGCTAGAAGTGTATCGTTAAAAGACCTAAATTCTTTTATACAACGATTTTGTGCAACAAAAACATTTCCTGATATTTTAGAATCTCTAATCAATAACTTAGAGGAATTTAAAATGTATTATGCATATATCAGGGTCAGTACCGACCATCAAAATATAGAAAATCAAAAACATGAAATCATTATTTATGCCAAAAAACATAACATACATATTGACAAATGGATTGCCGAAACCATTTCTTCACGCAAGACATTGACCGAACGTAAACTTGGCCGGCTAATCAAACTCTTAAAAAAAGGAGATGTTTTGATTGCCACCGAGCTATCAAGGCTAGGACGCAATTTGTTAGAAGTGATGGGAATTTTGCAAAACTGTCTGGAAAAAGACTGCCAAATTTGGACTCTAAAAGAAAATTATCGGCTTGGGGCAGATATTCAGAGCAAAGTTTTGGCATTTGCATTCAGCCTAGCCGGAGAAATTGAGCGTCAACTAATTTCTGACCGCACCAGAGAGGCCTTGAAACGAGTAAAATCCGAAGGTAAAAAGCTTGGACGCCCCTATGGCAGCACCTATAAAAAGCTCGCAATCCGACAAAACGAAATCATTGCCATGTTAAAAGAAGGCAAATCCAAAGCGGCAATTGCGCGACAAATGAATTGCAGCTGGCAAACTTTGCACCGCTATTTGCAAAACAACAAATTATAACTTTAAATATGCATTCTAAAGTATGTAGTTGTTTATTATAATCTGTAAAATAGAACTACAGTTAGAATATACATTTGCAAAATGTGTATAATCTACGTTTATTGATTTTTATATATTTATAAAAACAACAAGAACTGATTTAACCAAAGTATAGCAGTTTTCCTTCTAAAAGATAACATCTTGATTTATAAAGAAAAAAAATGCTGCAAGTATGTTTAAACTAAAATGGTACAAGCGGGCGGACTCGAACCGCCTGCCTACTTCTTAGGAGGAAGTCGCTCTATCCTGATGAGCTACGCCTGCAACACTTTTTTGTTATAATGCAAACCCAAATAAATTGCAAGCCATAAGATTAAGCTTTCTGTGCTAAAAATTCTTTAATTGGGCGATAGCTGCGCCGATGCTGCGGTGTAACACCATACAACCGCAAACCTTCTATATGTGCCTTAGTGCCATAACCGGCATTTTTTTCAAATCCATAATATGGATATTGTTTTGCCAAATCGCACATCAGACGGTCACGATAGACCTTTGCCAATATACTCGCCGCCGCTATGGAATACGACCTTCCGTCACCACCAACAAAACACTCTGACGCACACGGAAAATCCTTGGGCAGACGATTGCCGTCTATCAAAGCAACGTTCGGCTTTTGTTTTAGCTGTTCAAGCGCGCGCCGCATAGCCATAAATGTCGCCTGTAAAATATTATATTCATCTATTTCTGCCGCACTCGCCTCACCTATGCCGCACAAAACGTGTCCGGCTTGTTCTTCTTTCCGCAACAAACCATATAGATATTCTCGTTTTTTGGCACTTAATTTTTTAGAATCATTTAATTGAGCCTGCAATTCCGGCGCCACTTCACGCGTCAAAAACACTACCGCTCCAGCCACCACCGGCCCTGCCCATGGGCCACGTCCGGCTTCATCTATTCCGCAAACCAAACCTTGATGTTCGTCTTCTATTTTCCAATCCGGCATAATTTTCTCCTTTGCCGGAAATATACCATAAACCGCGCAAAAAGCAAGCCTTAGTGATGAATAATCGGCACCCCTTCATATTCAGCCTCCACCAAACCGCCGATTATCACCGCCACATTCTTAAATCCGACTTTTTCAAACATTTCAGCCGCCTGCGACGCCCTACCGCCCGACGAACACAAAATATTTATGGTATCATCTTTGCCAATATTGTTCTGTTTGATAAATTCCAGCGGATTCAGTGTTTCCAAATCTGCGTTGATATGCGGCAGACCAATTTCTTCTAGAGCTTTCTCTTCCGGCAACCGCACATCTAAAATAAATGATTTTTTATTCAAATTTATCGGTTTTATAAAGCGCATTTTATCCTCCTTTTTTATACAAAGATAATCCGCGCTCTATAAATTTAAAGCCTCGTAAAACTAAGTTACATTTTTACCAACTCTGCACTTTTTGCAAAATTTTCAGCAGATTTTTAGATTTGAAATCAACACGCACAAACTTATGATGCGACGGCACAATCAAACAATAGCTGTCACTGCAGTTTTCTACCAGCAGGGAGTCAACGCAATCTTTGCCGTAACAAGACGAACTCAGAGAGTTTTGCAAAAACGCCCGCTGCTCATATACATCTTCCAATTTTGCCATTTTCAACAAATTATCCACCGCCTGCTGGCGCATTTTGCTAACCGGACAATCCGCCCCGAACCATACAATTTTTTTGCCGCCGGTAATCACAGAATAAAAAGGACTATCCTTGGCTGTTTGGTCATACACTCCTTGCGGTATATCTTGTATATTAGGCGCAAAAAAATATCTGAAAGCGGCACCGGCTGCAATGACTAACAGCAAATATTTCAGCAGCTTATACGACCGTGGTTTTTGAACTTTGTTATTTATGGGTTGACCGGTGTTTTTTATTTGGTGGACAGACGGCATTTTTCCTCCTATTTATGATTGTGAAACTTGACGAAATGAATAATATTTATGCAATAAAAACGTGACTATAGTCGAAAATACCAAATATACGGCCTGTGCGACCAATGGCTGCAAACCTACAAAAAGCATTAAAAAGCTCAAAATCGGCGAATTTATCAGATATAAAAACAAATACACCGACCACGCTTTTATAAATTCTCTTTTCCAATTCTCGCGGCTATGAAAAACATAGTAGCGCATGGTCAAAAACGATACGTTGATAGAAATTACATACTGCACAAACAGCGCCGCATTTACAACAATAACTTGCGAAAAACCAAGCTCACTGTTTGCATTTATGCTGGCAAAAAGCCAATAAATCAGAGCCAAAATACTATAAGCGAAAACTGTGTTAAACCCGCCGACCAGCAAAAAACGCAGCTTTTGCGGCAGCTCGAACCAAATATTTTCAGCCCATAGATACAGTTTGATTAAAGGCTTAATCATTTATCCCCTCCGGCACTTTTTTATCCAGCAAAGTTTCCAGCTCAACCGTGCGATACGGCGACAAAATATTTTCGTCCCACACATCTTCTGGATATTGCTTGTCAATTTCCGGCATTCCGGGGTGAATCATAATTTCCACGGCTTTATAGCCTTGGGGAATTTTCACGCCGCTAAACTGCTCTTTGGCAATTTTGCAAGTATACATCAGCGTATAAAAATACACATCGTTTTTGTAACCGTTCCACCAACATAAAAATCGCAGCAAAACATATTTTATCAACGCGCCGTCAAACAGCCAACTTTTATTATGGTTATATTTCAAAGTGTTGAAAATATTTTCATTCATCACCCTAATGCGAGGAACTTCAAACTCTTTTTGCAACTTGCGCATAGTTTTGAAAATTTGCGGAATCATATGCACATGGCGATGACTGTCCAAATGTTGCAATGGCAAACCTGTCGTCAGATATTTAGCAATTTGCGCACGCATTTCAATTTCAACCTGCAACCGCAGCTGACGCGGTTTAAAAAACGAAAGTAGCAGCAAATTGACAAAGCCGTTCTTAAGCTTGCCCTGCCCGTCCACCAGCAACGGAATTTCTTGCGCCGATGCGGCCGGATATTCATTGGTCAAGTTAACGTGCAGCCCAATTTCCAACTCTGGCATTTCTTTTGCCAATTTCACGGCTTCGGCAGCATATTTTTGATTTATCATCAAACTTGCGCTGTTCAAAATTCCTTCACGATGAGCTTTGACAATAGCGGCGTTCACACCTTTGCTAATACCAAAATCATCAGCGTTAAATATCTTTTGCAACGTCATTTTTTTCATCTTTCGTCACATAATCTGCCATATACAGCGGACGTTTTTTCACTTCCATGTGAATTTTACCGATATATTCACCGATTATTCCCAAGCAAATCAGCTGCACCGAACCCAGGAAAATCACAGTTATCATAATCGTGGCGTAACCTGGAGTTGGATTATGCATAAAGAAGTGCTCGGCAAGCACATAAATACCCAGCAAAAAAGCTACTGTCGCCGCCATTAGTCCCAAATAAATCGCCAGCCGCAGCGGCAACACAGAAAACTGCACAATGCTGTTAATTGCCAAATGCAGCGATTTGATAAAGTTATACTTTGATTCGCCGCTAAAACGTTCCGGCGCCACAAAATCAATCATCGCCACGTTGTCTTGCGGCATAATCCAGCTCAACAGCCCTCTAAATAAACGATCTTGTTCATTAAAACATTTCAAAAAATCCACATATTTACGGTCAAGCAATCTAAAATCAGGCGCACTTTCCATAATTTTGGTATCTGAAAGCTTGTTTAATATAAAGTAAAAAGTCTTGGCGCAAAATTTATAAAACTTTGAAGTCGCTTTATTATCCAAGCGCTTTGTCAAAACAATTTCTTTGCCCTTTTGCCAAAGTTCTATCATTTTCGGGATATAAACCGGCGGATGCTGCAAATCAGAATCCATAAAGATTACAGCGTCACCTTTGGCATAATCCATACCTGCCGTCATAGCGATTTCGTGTCCAAAATTACGTTTGAGCTGCACCACTTTAACACGGGCATCTTTCTTTTGCAATTTCAGACAATTAGCATATGTCTTATCCGAACTGCCGTCATCAACATACAAAAATTCAAAATCAACATTTTTCACTTTTTGCAAATTTTGCACCAGTTGCTTATAAAGCTCGTTCACATTATCTTGCTCATTATAGGCAGAAATTACGATACTCACCAATTTATTCGGCATTTTTAGCCTCCTTCACATTATAAAATCCATAAAATATATCACGGACCTTCACTTTTCCAAAAAAGTTATAATATGCAACTTTAATATTCTGAGGAAAAGTAAGTTTATCTCCAAATTTATTTTTATATTTCATATATTCATTATAATTTGCCGCCACCACAAACGCGCCTTTTTCTTCAAAATCAGCGGCATCAAACCAAGGATTATTATTCGGGTTTAACCAAATCATCGGCTTAACATCATGGTCGGCATACAACGTAAACATATTGGCAAACCAAACATCGGAACCGATATATTCCAGTTTTTGACCACCGGTGCGTTCGGTCCATTTTTGTTCCAACATTTTAACCATAGTCGGACAATCAGAACGAAAGCGCTCACTGGTCGTCAGCAGACACTGCGCGCCATATGCAAACGCAAAAAGCAAGCTCCAGCCGGCCATAATCAAAGAATAGCGACCAGCTTTGGCCTCATTGAGTTTAACAGGCCAAAAATATACCAGCATCAAACCCACCAAAAATTGGCACGGAAACCCCCACATACTCTTAAGCGGAGTACCGGCAATCAAGCTGATGGTCATAAACACCAACATCGGCATAAATCCGCAAATCAGCAAAAATCTGCTTTTTTCATCTTTAAGAGATGGACGTTCTTCTTTTTCTGAAATTTTATAAAACACTGCATAGCTCAACACGGCTGCCAACACAAACAGCATCTGACTGCCGGCAAATTTCAGCGGATACCATAAATGACGCCATTCGCTGCTCATAACTTTATTGGTATTACGCATCAAAAAATAGTCCAAAGTTTCAAAATTATGCTCCGCCAGCCACCATATATGCGGAACAAATAAAAGCACAGCGCAAACAACCGCTAGATATGCCTTATAATTCAACAATTGCTTCCGACTTTTTTTAGAACTCAGCAAAAAAACGCCCATAGCCGCCGGCAGCAAAACACCTGTATACTTGTTAAGCAGATTAATTCCGCACAACAGACCAAACAAAACCCAGTCTTTCAGCTTGTTTTGCTGATAGGCCTGCCAAAAATAATAAGCGCTCATCGGCCACAAAGATAGTGAAATAACATTTACATTGTATTCAACACTGGAAAAATTATAGTAGATTACCCCCAGCTGCAGCATAGAAGCCAAAACAGCTTTATTTTTATCAACAAACAAACTTGCCAATTTATAAACATACACTAGCCCAATAGCCACAAAAATTTGACTAAGCAAATACATCGAACCGTCGGCTTTTCCAAACAACAAATAAAAATAATAAGCTATAATGCCCGAAAACGGCGGATGTTTAGTAGTTCCCAGCAAGCTGTATTTGCCCCAAACAATGGCTTCTTGCGTATCCATTGGCAAGCTCAGACGCAAAAGAGGCACTGCACTCCACAACAGCAGATTAAGCAACAAAAACAGCGTCCATTTTCTTTTTATTTCCATTTTTTTCACCTGATTAATATATCTTAAACTAAGTTTTTATATCATATTCAACAAAAAAGTATAGTACAAAAATAAATTAGCTCACTGTTTGTCTCAAAAATGTACAAAAAATTTTTTTGTCATTTTTTATTGCAAAAGATAAAAATCTGCGCTATACTGACTAAAAAGGGATTACTTATGGAGAAACAAAATGGTTGAACAAGCTGATAAAAACAAAGAATTATATAATGATATAAACACAGCCTTGCAACAAGAAAAAGAGCAGAAGCCGATTTCTGATGAGAAAAAAAAAGCCATTATGCGTCAACTTAACGAATTGGCAGAAAGTTCGTCTGATTTTGATCCCGACAATTTGGATAATATTATAGCTTTTGCCTCCAACTATGGACACAATAACAACGCGGAAGCTATTTTACGAAAAGCACAAGAACAAAAAGCCAAAATTGACCAAGACAATTTGCAGGCAGAAAAAGAAAAAACTCCGCTGGAACAACCAAAAGAATCTCCAACTTTATCAGCACAATTCCGCGGCGATATTTCTGTTATCAGCCAGCCGTCTTATAATGTTTATAAACACTACACCGAACTAAAAAATCAGAAGGATCCAAACGAAATCCAACAAAAAGAAATTGCAGATATTGAACAGCAAGTTGAAGCTATTCTCGCCAATGTAAGCCCCGAATATATTGATGAAGAAAACGCCGTGGCTTTGCAAGACTATTTAGCCATCAGCAATGCATCAGAACTTAGCAAAGAATCAAAAAAACGCAATCAGGATTTACAAAAAACTGTTACTGAAAAGCTCAAAGAATTTGATAAAAATAACAGCTTGGAAGACGTCAAAAATCTGACTCCCGAACAATTAGAAAAAAATGAAAACCTTTGGGCTGAAGCAGCTAAAAAAGCTGATGTAAAACCGACTATGACGTCTTTGTCTGCCATAATGGCTGCTTTGCCTGACAATGACAAACGCAATGAAATTCTTGGCACACTGCAGCGCACTACTATCTTTGGATTATCGGATAAAGAACCTGATGAAAATGGCGCGGCCGTTTTCCAAGAAACTTTGGACAATAATGCCGAAGAATTTAAGGCCATGGTCAATGCAGAATATTTAAAACAACAGGCGCTGACTGAATTTTGCGAAAAAAATAAAATTTATCCGCAAAATTTGAATGCCATTTTGCAAAATGCAGAAAATGGAATTGTTTTGTCTGATGAAGAAAAAGAACTGCAGCAAAAGTTTCAAAAGCATTTAGCCGAACATTTAGCTAAATTTCCGGATTTTAACGGTCCATACGATAACAAACAGCTTTTAGAAAATTCTGTTGTTATGGCTCAAACTCAGCTTTTAAACCGAACCAGTACCAAACAAAGCCGTATTGCTCGCTTAATAGAAGCACCGTCTGTTTCCAAACGCTTTGCCAAATGGAACAATAATTTTGCGCAAAAACACCCTAAAATGCACAAAGCTTTCAGTTTTGTTAAAACCATTGGTTTGAATATGGCAAAAACAGCAGCTGTCAGCGCACTTTTCGGTCCGGTCGGCCTAGCTGCTTATTCGGCTATAAAAACAACCAACACCATTCGTAAATCATATAAACAATACAAAGAAAAAGAAGGCGGCAGTTTCAAAGATTTTATAAAACATTTAGGCAAAAAAGAAAATCGAGCTCAGCTGTTTACCTTAGTTGGTCAAGTTGCCTCTACCGCAATTTCTGTGGGCTTTACCGGAGCTGCAGTTTTAGACGGTGGTCTGGCAATGCAAAGCGGTATCAGCGGACATTTATTTAATGAAGTTACAGGCAACGCCGGCGAACATATTGCCAATGCGGCAGAAGCTTCACAACAGGTTAATTCTGTCGGCAGCGCACTAAAAGCCGGTTTTGGAAAAATTGCTTCTTCTCCGCGGCGCGCTGTCAGCATGATGTCATCTTTGGGCATTGGTATGGTGAAAGGATTGTCTGAATACAACAATCTCCGCTCTGCCCGCAAAGAGATTAAACGAATTTTAGAACAAAACGGCGTTAAAGCAACCGATGAAATGGTCAAAAAAATTGAAAAAACAGCTTCTCCGGAAGAGTTTTCGGCTGTCCTGCAAGAAGTTGCGCCAAATATTGATGCTGTGCAAGCTAACGCACTTTATAAAAGCGCAGAACTAGCCCGCAAATCTAACCCTAAAACAGCTTTTGTAGCCGCCGTATCCGGTGCGGCCATAGGTTTGACCGCTGCTGCCGCCGCCGAATACATTCATTTAGGCGAACATGACAACACTGCCGCCGGAGAAGCCAAAAATGGTGAAAATATTAGCAAATCAATCTCTGCCGCCGCTAAAGAGATGGGAGCAAACAAAATCAGCGCGGTTGAAGAAAGCTGGAATAATGCAGACAGTGCGGCGCACCGTTTAGATTCTTTTGGCATTGACGCTAAAAATGCTAATGAAATGCTGCGAGAAATGGGGGTTATCAAAGAAGGTGACAATCATTTTTATCGTCAGCATGAACTGGCTAAATTGGTTGATAACGCCAAACTTAATGACGAACAGCGTTCTCAAATCCAAGAATGGGCTAACGACCGCAGCGCCAGAGTGCATAATCTGCAAGTTTGGCAGGCCGAACACGCCCAACACCACAGCGGCGGTCATTCTGCCGGCGATGCCGCTTTCCACAGTTCAGACACCGTTTCCGATACTGAAGACACTACATTGCAAGAAAATCCAGAGGGTCAAACAATGGAAACAGCTGAAGAAATTGTGGAAAAACAAAAATACCACATTCAGGGTCGTATAGATAAACTGAAAGGTCTAAAAGGCGAAGTAGAAGCCGAAAATTCAATAGCTGCTATCTCTGCCTTTAACGAAGCTAATGGTGTAAAAATAAGCAAAAATGCAAACCTGACTATTACCGATGAAGACGGCAATAAAACTGAATACAAAGCAAAGATTGGTAAAAATTCAGAATCCACCAAGGTAACTTATTATGAAGATGACAAAAAAATTGGACGTACCAAAACCAAGTTTTATAAAACCGGAGAAAACGAAGGTTCTTCAAAAACAGTTACAAAGATGGATATTGATAACGACGGAAAAATGGATAAAGTCACAACCGTTCGTCATGCTGATGGTTCATCTGTTTCATACACCAAATTATCCAAAACCGGTGATCGCGTTGTTGAAGTAAAAGACAATGAAGGCAATGTAACCAACAAACTATCAGCAAATGAAAAATCTGCTGCTGATGGTTCTAGCAGATCGCATGCCCGCTCGGTGGTTTATGATAACTTTCAAAAATTCAAACAAAACACTAAATAGACACATTGTTTAGCTAAAATTAATCCCAACCCTAAAAAGTTGGGATTTTTTTATTGTAATTAAAACAAAATCCAGCTACACTTACAGCATTGTTATTATTTTAAGGAGAAAATTATGGAAACTTTAGCCATTGTGCTTATAGCACTTGTTTTTGTTGTTTTAGTTAAATCTGTGGTTATCGTTCGTCAAGGATACGAATACACTGTCGAAAATTTCGGTCGTTTCACGCGTTCTCTGCACCCTGGATTTCATATATTAATTCCGGTATTGGAAACTATCGGCGCCAAAATCAACCGCAAGGAACAGGTTTTAGAAGTTTCATCACAAGAAGTTATCACCAAAGATAACGCCATGGTGACCGTTAATGGTGTGCTGTTTTACCAAATCCAAGACGCCACAAAAGCTGCATATCAGGTAGAAGATTTGGACTATGCCATTATGAATTTGGTTATGACCAACATTCGTACGGTTATCGGTAGTATGGAAATCGACGAATTGCTTTCTCAGCGCAACATCATCAATCAAAAACTGCTTTCTGTTGTTGATGAGGCCACCATTCCTTGGGGCGTAAAAGTTACCCGCGTAGAAATAAAAGATATTACTCCGCCAAAAGATTTGATTGATGCCATGGCTCGCCAGATGAAGGCCGAACGTGAAAAACGCGCCAATATTTTGGAAGCCGAAGGTTTGCGTCAAGCCGAGATTTTGCAGGCAGAAGGTTCTAAGCAATCAGTAATTTTGGAAGCTGAAGGTAAAAAAGAAGCCGCTTTCCGCGAGGCTGAAGCCCGTGAGCGCTCTGCCCAAGCCGAAGCTATGGCAACCCAGCTTATTTCTGACGCCATAGCCAAAGGCGACCCAAAATCACTCTCCTACTTTTTAGGTCAGCAATATATCAGCGCTTTGCAAGGCATTGTAACTTCGCCAAATGAAAAACTGCTGATGCTGCCGGTTGACACAACACAGGTTATGGGCACCGTTGCTGGAATTTCCGAACTGGTAAAAGATGTGATGAACACTAAACCTGCAGCTAAAAAAGCAGCAAACAAGGAGTAACAAACAATGTTTAATTCTCCTGTTGTTAACTGGATAATCGCCGGACTTATGCTTTCTTTATTGGAGCTGATTGTGCCTGGGGTATATTTAATCTGGTTTGGTTTTGCCGCTTTTATCGTTGGTGTAACCGTTTATTTTTTGCCGCTGGAATTTACCACGCAGCTGATTATATTTGCCATTGCGTCTGGTGTTTTTGCCGTTATCGGCGTGGCCGTATACCGCTATGTGTTTAACAAAGCGCAAGTACCTGCCGAATATAAAAACCTGAACAACACCGCCGAACAATATGTTGGACAGCTGGTTACGGTTGCCGAAGACGCTGCCGACAACCGCACTAAAGTAAAAATCGGCGATACCTATTGGCTGGCATCTTGTCAAAAAGCTTTCAAAAAGGGCGACACGGCTAAAGTTGTAGGCGTTAAAGATAGTTTAATTTTGATTATTGAATAAGGGGAAAAAATGCTGCATATCGGTTGTCATCTCTCCATTTCTAAAGGTTTTGCGCATATTGGCAAAGAAGCTTTATCCATTAAAGCCGATACTTTCCAATTTTTTACCCGCAATCCACAGGGCGGCAAAGCTAAGGATATAGACCTCGCTGATGTGGCAAAATTCCGCGCTTTAGCAGCCGAAAATCATTTTGCGCCTGTTGTTGCTCACGCGCCATATACGCTCAATCCGTGCTCGGATAATCCGCAAACCCGAGAATTTGCCGAGATGGTTTTTAGTGACGACCTCAAGCGTATGGAGCTTATTCCGCACAACTACTACAATTTTCACCCAGGTTCGCATGTTGGGCAAGGCGTTAGCATGGGTATAGCAATGATTATTGACTTGCTTAACCGTATTTTGACACCGGAGCAAAACACTATTGTTTTGTTAGAAACCATGTCTGGCAAAGGCTCGGAAATTGGGCGTAGTTTTGAAGAACTGGCCGAAATTCGCGCCGGTGTTAAACTAAAAGACAAACTTGGCGTCTGCCTTGACACCTGCCATGTTTTTGCCGCCGGTTATGATATTGTAAATAATCTAGATGGGGTAATGGCCGAATTTGATAAAATAATCGGACTGCAGCATTTGAAAGCCATTCACTTAAACGACAGCTTGATGCCGCTTGCCTCTAACAAAGACCGCCACGCTAAAATCGGAGCCGGTGAAATAGGTGCAAAACCGCTATTTAGCTTTATCAATCACCCTGCCGTAAAAAATTTGCCGTTTGTTTTAGAAACACCAAATGATTTGGCTGGATACGCTGCCGAAATTGAACTGTTGCGAAAAAACTTTGATGAGTAACAAAAAAAGCTCTCCTTAATCAATAAGGAGAGTTTTTTTCATTGAATAAAATTCTAAATAGCCTCATCAAGAGCCTTACTCAGACAACTTGCATAAGTTTCACGGCTGGCAAAGCTGGTAAAGACAGACGGATAATCATTCACCACCGCCTTAAAAGGCTTTTCCATTTGTGCAATCAGACCAAAACAGTCTTTTTGCATCAAAAAATCAAGTCCCAGCGGATGCATGGCAAAAATGCGGAAGTTTTCGATTTTATTCGGACTAGCCGCAGCGCCATATAAATATTCCATCATCTCTTTAGCCGGAATCTTGGCAGCCCAACGGCAAATCACCGCTTTAACCTCTGGCGCAGCGTTCACCATATCAAACTTATTCAAATAATGAATAACATAGTTGCTCTCGCCTCTCTCAATCAGCAGGTCAATTTCCCCGCAATGCAGCAGCATTTCGTCCGAAAAATCACTCAGCAGCTTTTGCTTTGGAAAAATTCCCTGCCATGCGCCAGCTGTCAAAACCGTAGTTTTAGTAACCAGCTTAAACACATTAGCATCGCTCATATGTTTATTTCTGAGATCTTTCCACCAGTCATAAATCAGACTTTTTGCAACCTCTTCATCAGCAGCGTCCGTATTACCGGAAAGCTGCATAAACCAGCGCAAAAGATAATTCCAATCACGCACATCGGCTGCGGTTTGCAGTCCCTGCGGAATAATGTTGTGGCTAAAAATAAAAGCTTCAATACCCGCGGCGGTTTTTGCGGCGCTCTTTTGTTTCTGTGTCCGCTTATATATGCTTATCAGCACCTGAAAAGCTTGCGGGCTAAGCATTTGCTCTTGAGCGCAAAAATTATCTACCACAGACCACTTACGGGTACAGCTCACAGACTTTAAAAAAGCCAAAGTAACATCACTCTTTTGAGATTTTTTGGAAATTTTAGAACCCATACGCATAAAATTTAAATTAATAATTAAGATTTGTCTTTGAATATAGTTTGTTTTGTATTTTTTGTCAAGAACAATATAAAAATAAACACCTGAATTATATAAATACAGGCGTTTAAGCGGTCAGAAACTGGAATTGCTCACTTTAATTTTTTCACAATTTTTTCAACTTCTTCTTTACCTTTATCATTCAGAGTTTCGGCGCTAATATTATTATCTTTAGCAAATCCCGTAGCTTCAACTATAATATTTTCACAGATTTTTTTATCCAAAATATCGTTTACCACCAATTCATAGCGGAAAATATGTTTGCCGGAATCAAATGCCGGATAAGTCATATCATCAATTCCCTGACCATATTTAACCACGCCCAAGCCCAAAAAATAATTTACCATAGCCGAAGCAGTTTCAGGTTTGGAAACAGACATTGCTCCCATCGAAAACGCCGCACAAAAATAATATTTCTGCACATCATTAAGTTGTTCAAAAGCTTTTTCAAAATTAGCAGGTTCGCCGTTGATATTTTCCCACAGCTCATTAGAAACATTATTTTCTGTTTTCATATTTGCGTTTGCAACCGGCTGCGGTGTATTTTCGGTGTTTTCTTCTGTTTTTTTATTGTCGCACGCACTCAAGAAAAAAACTAGACAACTCAGAACCGCGATTAACTTTTTCATATTCTCACTCCTTTGTAATTTTAATGAATTTTAGAACCAAAAGTATAAAATATCGTTAAATAACAAGCATTTTTTTACAACAAAAAAACCGCAGTAAACTAACGCTCCCGCTTTTTCTCTCAACTTTATTCTTCAACGCCTCATACCGCCTTATAGACCGAGGCAGACTGGAGAATCCATAACTTTGTTGCTGAAAGCAACGCATATTGACATTGCTACCGCAATGGCGTTATGGATACTCGGGATTGGCATATCCTGTGGGGTGTGCCTCCCAAGTATGACAACGAAAGTAATAATAAAAACCGGCTGCTTTAAGGCAACCGGCACAAGCTTGCAGAAACTCGGATAGCGTGCGTAGATGCGACGAAATTTTTAAGCGACGTGTACAAAGTGGTACACGAGCGCAAATAACACCTGCCTCTCAGAAACTCGGATAATGAGTCTAATACGCATTAACTTTTTTGCGCCGTGTACAAAGTGGTATATAAGAAAACCGGCTGCTTATTGCTGCAACCGGCATTAACTCTCAGAAACTCGGATAGCGTGCGTAGATGCGACGGAATTTTTAAGCGACGTGTACATAATAGTACATAAGAAAAACCGGCTGCTTATTGCTGCAACCGGCACTAACTCTCAGAAACTCGGATAATGAGCTTAATGCGAAGTAAGATTTTTTCGCAGTGTACAAAATAGTACATAAGAAAAAATCTTACAAGCAGAAAGCCATTAGACGAGTTTCCTTATATCCGAGAATCAAGATCTTCCAACATATCAATATACGATGAAATCAGGGATAAACCATATTCCCAAAAATCTGGACTGTTAGGATTTAAGCCAAACGGCGCTAAAATCTTGTCATAGTCTTCCAAGGCCGTTTTAGAGAGCATATCCAAATATTTGTCGGCAAAATTTTCCACTTTGCCCGATTGACTGACTTGATACAACGAGTTGACAAAGCAATCTGCAAATGAATAAGCATAAACATAAAACGGCAAGAAAAAGAAGTGACCAACCATAGACCAAATATGCTTACTGTCATCGGTAACTTCCACATAGTCGCCCAAGCTGTCGCGCATTTCCTCAAGCCAAATTTGACACAAACGCTCTTCCGAAACTTCGCCGTTTTTACGTTCGTTGTGAGCGCGTGTTTCAAAAAAGTGAAAGGCAATCTGCCTAATGGCCGTATTAATCATATCGCCGACTTTAGAGGCAATTAAGCAAAGTTTAGCCTTGTCATCTTGCAAATTACGCAACATCGATTGAAATACCATCATCTCACCAAATACGGAAGCAACTTCTTCCGAAGTCATACGAGAATGCTCGTTCAACTCGCCGTTTTTCAAACGCAGCTGATGGTGACAACCGTGTCCAAGCTCATGCGCTAAGGTTAAAACATCATTTTGCTTGCCTACAAAATTCAGCATCAAATAAGGGTGCTCGTCGCTGATCGGACCGCTGCAAAACGCGCCGCTGCGCTTGCCGTCGCGCGGAGGAACATCTATCCAGTTGTGGTCAAAAAAGTCTTTGGCAATATTATACAGCTTCGGCGAAAACTCTTTATAGGCGTTCAACACAATTTGCACCGCCTCATCCCAGCTATATGTAGTGTCATCATCAAACGGTAGCGGTGCGTTTCTATCCCAATAAGCAATTTTTTCAACTCCCAGCCATTTTGCTTTTAGCTTATAAAAACGCTCAGAAATATCTTTATAATGTTTTTTTACGGTCTGCGCCAAAACTTCAACCGCTTCATCGCTGACATCTTCACTCAAATTGCGGGAAGAAACCGGAGTTTTAAAGCCGCGTTTTTCATCTTCAATGGCTTTGTCTTTCATCACCATATTATAAATAAAGGTCATTAAGTGTCCGTTTTCTTTCAAAACGCGATTCAGTTCTTTGCCGGCTTTTTCACGGGTTTGCGGATTTTTATCCAACATCAGTTTAGAAAGTTCGGCATCGTTATATTCTTTGCCGTCAACCGTATAAACCAAGCGAGAAGACGTTTCCTCATACAAACGCACCCAAGCTTCGGAAGAAGTCAAAGATTTTTCAACCAAAATTTCTTCCACTGGTTCGGATAGTTCATAATCCTTGAACTTGCGCATACGCTTTATCCAATATTTATAAAACGCCACATCTTTATTTTGCAGCCACTCGTTTATTTTAGCATCCGGCAAAGCGTTAAATTCCAAAGAAAAGAAAATAGCCGGCTTGCAATAATCCGTCAATTTTTCTTGAATATCCTGATAAAACGCCACGGCTTCAACATTTTTCATTTGTGTGACCATATTGAGATAGGCAAAACCGCCCAAACGGCTGGCAATTTTTGAACGGCGTTCAATATCTTTGGCTGCAGCCAAAAATTCTTCGGCCGACAATTCAGCCAGTTTGCCTTTGTAGCGTTTGGCAAATTCTTCCGTTCCCTGTCTATAACTTTCCAAATCTTCGGCAATTTTTGCGTCTTTAATACTTGTATAATAGTCGCTCAAATCCCAAGCCGGCATTTTATTTGTCATCAACTTCTCCTTTTTTTTCAATACTTTTTGTTGTATTTTTCTTCAAAACCGCTTTAGTTCTATTTTCAACCGATGTCGGCGCCGTCACATTTTGAGAAGAACTTTCATCGGCTTCGATATTATCTAAAAAAGCTTCATCGCAAATGTCGGAAATTGCCGGCGTTTTTAGATTTTCAGCTGGTTCTTCCTCAATATATTTCGCATCTTGTTCGGCGTTTTCAATTGCAGAAAGCACATTTTCGTTCAAATTTAATTCCCGATGCTTAGCCTCTTCTAATTTTTGCTGATGTTGCTCAATAAACGAACGCTGATTTTCCAACGTTTGCACATCCTCGGCAACCACACCGGTATATGGATTATCCTTATCCAGCTCTGCCGCCGCTGACGGCACAAACAAATAATTGGCCCACGGAGTCGGCTGCTCGCGCCACATCCACATTTTAACACCGGACGCAACAACATTGACATTGCACTTTGTGTCCTGCCAAATTCCTTTAGCCATACACCACAAAGAGCCTCTGCCGCATTCTGACACCTGAACAACCAATTCTTTGGTGCAGGGTATAAAGCCCCTGTTTTGAGCATCGTTTTTTGGCGACACAGACAGCACCGCTATCAAATAGATAGTAAAGGCAATAAGAGCGGCTAAAAAAGTATCAAAAATTAACCTGAAAACCCGTTCCATTAGTTATTCTTTCGGCAAAATTCTTCCAACTGAGCCAATTCTTCCAATGTATTTGCACTTGCAACTTCTTCGGCATCGCCGGCAAAAGCTGTGCATTTCAGTCCCATTTGTTTTGCCACGGCCACTGCGTCGGTCAAATAAAACTCGCCGGAAGCGTTTTTATTGCCGATTTTCGCCAAAATAGAAAACAAATGTTTACCGCTAAATGACATAAAGCCTGAATTGCAAAAATCAATAGCACGTTCTTCATCAGTGGCGTCTTTATATTCAACAATTCGGTCTAACTCATCGCCTTTCATAATCAAGCGGCCGTAACGAGCCGGATCTTTTGGACGGAAACCAAGCACCACAACCGCATAGCCGTCTTCCACTTTTTCAATTGCTTTTTCAAAAGTACGGCGAGTGATTAAAGGCGTATCGCCAAACACCACTAAAACAGTGCCGTCAAAATCTTTCAAAAAATCTTTAGCGCAATTAACAGCGTGCCCCGTTCCCAACTGAAGTTCTTGCACGCAGGTTGCGTATGGAGCCACTTCTTTAGCCACATCTTTTCCGTCCGGAGAAATAACCGTAACTATTTCATCTACCGGAATACTTTCGAGTGTGTCAATAATTCTGCGCACCATAGTTTTTCCGCACACCGGCATCAAAACCTTTGGTTTATCCGAATGCATACGAGTTCCTTTACCGGCACCCAAAATAACAGCAGCAACTTTTTGTTTCATAAGCGTCTCCTTATAACTTTTTTAATCTTTATCTTTTATGATAATAGCCAAAAGTATTTTATTTGTAAACACAAGGACAAATTTTATGAAGAAATTTTTTCTAACGATGTCTTTTTTGGCTCTGAGCGGCCTGACAAGCAACGCCTCCGCCGACGTTGTGCCGTTATCCGGTTTGCCGGATTATGAAGCGCAGCAGGCCAAAAACAATTCCGAACCTAAAAACCCGTTAGAACTGCCGCCCGGAATGCCTGATCCAAATGATGAAAATGCCGTGCGCGAATTTTTCAAAAAAAGATTTGAAGAAGCAGCTCACACCGAAATGACCGATGATATTGACTGGAGCAAACCATCTTCAACCAGCGTTGTTCCGCCGCCGGAATTTTATGAACGGCAAAAAGAAGAAAAGAAAAGCACTTTTGAAAAAATTTATGAAGAGGCTTTAGCGGCCATTCACCAAAAAGATGCGCAGCAAACACCGGCTGACGGCAAAACCGCCGACGTTGCCCAACAAGCCGAACAAGAAGCCGCTAAAACAGCAACTCGATTCTTTATTAAAGCTCCGCAAGAAGAAGCTTTGCAAACACAAGAAGAAAAGATTCCGACTGTCAGCGTAACTTTGCCTAGCGGACGCCGCATTTTGGCTCCGGCCATAGAGCATATACCGTATTTTTTAAGCTATATAGACATTCAATCAAACGGCTATATCAAAGTTGAAGACAGCATAACCATTGTAGCCAACGGACAAAAATTTGCCTATGGTTTGAACCGTGTTTTTCCTAAACGTACTTATTATCAAGGCAAACGCGGTCACCGTATAGAAATTATCCTCAACAGCGTGACCATCAACGGCACCAAAGTTCCGTACATCACCGAAGAAAGCGGCCACGATATTTTGCTAAAACCTAAATATAATCAACCTCTTGAACCTGGTGTTTATACCTATAAATTTGATTATATCATCAACCATAAACTTCAAAACGCCGACAATCTTATATTTATGGATTGGAATATGACCGGACGCGCTATGAATGCGTTTATAACTTCGGCCAACGCCATTGTTTCTTTGCCGCAAGGATTCGCATTCCGAGATGCAGAAGCCATCATCGGCAAAGGTAAAAATGTCAGCAACCAACGCACAAACGTTTTAAATTTGGCAAAAAATGTTTTGGCTTTTTCCAATAAAACTCCATTGTTTAACGGTGAAGAGATGAACATTATTACGGTAATGGATAAAAATGTGTTTATCAAAAATTATGATAAAAATTTCAACACATTTTTAAATGATTGGGGCAATATCGTTTACGCCGGACTTGGTTTTACCGCAATTTTGATATCGTTTATCTTGTCGCTTTTCAGCCTAAAAAAAGAACAGCGCAAAAAATATACCCCTTCTTACAGCGGCGCCTTAATGCGCAGTATTTTAATCGGTAAATTCGACCGTTTGGCATATGTGGCAGAACTTTTGGATTTATACCGCAAAAACGCCATTGATTTGATATCTGAAAACAACCGTTATTTTTTGGTGGCTAAAAACATCAAAAACAGTAAACTAACCAAAGTAGAGAAAAAGGCCTTGGGAATTTTGTTTTCACGCAAAAACACACAAATTGAAATCAATGTCACCAACAATTTGAAATTCAAAAAGACACTGCGGATAATTGAAAAAAGCATCAAAAAACAAATCAAAAAATATCGTCTGATGCAAAATATCGGTTACATAGTTTTCAGCATTATCATGCTGTTATTAACAGAATTTTTCATTGCCGGAATCAGCATCAATTTGGCGCAAAGCCTAACAGTTATGATATCTTCAAGTTTGTTATACGCTTTTTATATTTGGATTTTGCGCCACAAATTCAAATACCGTCTAATCGGTCTGCTATTCAAAAGCTTTTCGATTGTGGCCATTATGCTAATTGCCCTATTTTGCAGCATTTATACCGGCATTGTCACTGCTTTGTTGATAGTGGCGATGATTGGCACAATTTTTGCTTTTTCACGCATTTTCAGCGAACATAACAACTTTATAAACGACGCCAAAAACGCTGTCGGTAACTTTAGAGAATATTTGATTTCTCGCGCCGACGCCATAAATTTGAGCCGAGATTTTATCAATCAGCAATCAAATATTTTTGCGCTTAGCCTTCAAGAATATTTTCCGCCGAATGTTTCAAATAAAAACTACTACCGGCTGGATATTGCCGAAAACATAAAGCAAGCTCTAATCGGCGTCATTTAGACAAACATAGGCCAAACAAGAAACACGGTTATTGTATATACAATAGCTGTGTTTTTTTGTTGTTTAGCGTAAATCCTATCATTTTGTTAACGCTATGACTTGACAAAAATTTTATTATCTGTTAAATTTTAATCCTAAATTTTATTATTAATTTAATCCATATTTTTATGATTACACATTTTTTTAAATGGCTGTGGGCGTTAGTAAAACACTTTGGTGTTTTTATCCTGACCCGACTTGAGGTAAATGACTACTATCTGGTTTTGAACGGCGACCATGAACACATCATGGAACGCTTGAGCACCGGAGGTATGAGTGATTTTTCGGCCGAAGCACAAGAAGCACTGCTAAAACGAGACCGCGCCGATGAAATTGAGGCTTTGTTAAAAAACAAAAAGATTGCCAATACCAGACTTAAACAGCTGGTTATTGACCGTAATCAGAGCCATGAAATCGCTTTGTTATGCCAAAAAAATCTTGATGTTCCCGCCTCGGATATTATTCGGCAAGGACACTTTAAAGCGCTTTTGAGCTTGTTGAAAGAAAATGAAATATCTGAAGAAGATATGACTTATATTCTGCAGAATTTCACCCATTTTCAAATTATGGAGATTCTGGAATATAGAAATATCAAGCTCACCGAGGCTCAGATATTGCTCATTCTTAACCGCGGCAATGACGAAGAAATTGAAAAGATGCTGCATTTAAATGATGTCGCTTTTGATGTCACTTTTCCAACTTACGTCCTTGAAACAATTATTGACGGCGGTTATAAAAAAGCCAGCAGTTATCTGGCTGCTTGTTGGCATCTTTCTGATGAACTGGCTATGAAGTACATTCACCGCTACGCTGATGACATAGATATGTTGGATGACTACATATACAACAATTATTATATGTCAGACGCGATTCAGCTGGAAATTGTTAAAAACTTTAGCCACAGCGCCGTTATGAGTTTGTTGGACTACATTCAAACTCTTTGTGATGAGGCCCAGCTGGCAGTAGTCCAAAAAGGCGATATGGATGAAATCAAGCGCTTGATTGACGAACAAAAAGCCTTAAGCGACGACGTTATCAATGCCCTGCTCTTGCGCAATGCTCCAACAGAAATGCAAGCACTGGCCGAATCCCAAACTTTAAGCACTGCTGTTTTAATGCATTGGATAAATAACTACCGTTTTGACTATGTGGAAACCTATTTGGCCAACCACGATGTCGATTCTAAATTTTCTGCCCAATTAATGCTAGAAGTTTTGAAACGCACAGTCAAATGACAAACTAAAAAAGCTCTCCTTTCTGTAAAAAGCAGATTGGAGAGTTTTTTATATAAAAAGAAACGCCCGAGTTAGGAGCAAGGGCGTTTCCGGAGAAAGACTGCCGACTATAAGACAATGAGAGTAACGGCAGTTCTTTGGAATCTGCGGGCGGTTTGCAACTAGTATCCCAAACCGTCACGCTCTTCCAAACTCAGTAAAATACCCAAACGATTGAGTTTGTATTTCCAGCAGAATAGCAAGCAGCCGCAGCTTTGGCAACATTAAGCGGCGTTGTAATAGCTTTATCATCTTTACCTGCCTTATCACCTAATTTTGCACCGGCGCAAGCAATTGTCGCTGCTGACCCCTTACCATCTACACCAGGGCAATTCAAGGCTTTCAATGTGCTAGGAGCTGCTGTTTGCGCTGCACCATTTACACTTATGCCGACTAAACCGGCAGAATAACCTGACCCCCAATCGTTAGTCGCCAAAGTCACGCAAGCTTCTTTGGTTAAGCCATTCATTGCCACAAAGAAACCTCTGTTGGCACCAGTTGCTGCTGTTTCGCCATCCAAACCGGTAACAGGTGTTGCTCCAATAACAACAGAACCCAAGAAAGCATTAGTTAAACCTGTTGTTGCATCTGTTGGAACTGCGTCATATAATTCATCTGGTACAACGCCCATCTGCACAGCTGTTTTATTTGTTAATCCTTCATATGTTGATTGCTGAGCATACAAGGTTCTGATGTTGGTTACAATCATAGAAACGTTGTCTGCAACCTTGTTTGTTTTGAATTTGTTCATTGCTTTAGAGTAGCCGGCAATACCACCAACAGACAGTACGCCGATAATAGCCAGTACGCCCAACATTTCTATCATTGAACGGCCGGATTCTAATTTCTTATAATTATTCATTGTTTTTCTCTTCCATAATTCTTGTTAAACATACAAAAATAGCCGCTACGAAAGCGACTGGAAGTTGGAAACTACTAAAAGAAAAATAGTGTAGCTTATTTACTATACATTACATATAGCTTATTTAGCTACCTTCCAGCCATAAGACTAGAAGGCATGCACAAATTTTACCCTTGCGCAAAGGTACTCTTTTATGAGGTTTCCACACCCCAGACAGACTATCGCCTATCCAATTATCACGTTAACAAAAATATTTTCAAATGTAAAGAAGAATTTAGTCTTATATCTAAAGTAATAGTGCGAGTATTCCCCTCATCTCACAATGTTGTTCTAGGCCTTGTGCCTAGGATCTTCTGGCAGCAAACTCCTAACCAAGTCAATAAAATAGGTACAATTTTACGTTTCCAGCACCAGTCATCCTAGGCCTTGTGCCTAGGATCTTCTGGCTGCAAACTCCTAACCAAATAAACAAAACCGCTTATTTACATATTTCTGAAAACAAATCTTTCCACTCAGGATTAAAACCATTTATTAAATTTATTTTCCACTGCCTAGGATATCTTTTTATACTTTTTTCTCGTTGTATCGCTATCAATGGATCATCATAAATTTCATAATATACTAAACGATGAATATGATATTTTTTAGTATGTCCCTCAATCAAATCATGCTGATGCTCATAAGTGCGACGTATTAAGTTATTGGTTACCCCTGAATAAACACGACCATATTTTTTTGTTGCTAAAATATAAACATACATTGTCTTCATCTTGTTTATACCTACACTATTATGATGATTATTTTATTAAATCAATACATTGTTGATACAAGATCCTAGGCACAAGGCCTAGGATGACTGGCGTTAAAAACACAAACATAAAGTTTTGCTGCAAAACTCATATAGCTCTTAAGAAACTCGGATAATGAGCTTAATGCGAAGTAAGATTTTTTCGCGGTGTACAAACTAGTACATAAGAAAAAATCTTACAAGCAGAAAGCCATTAGACGAGTTTCATCATACGGCGACTTGCCCTTTAATAGCCCCATAACTCTCATAATTTTGTAACTCAAAATCCTCATATTTAAAGTCATTGATGTCTTTAACTAGTGGATTTATTTTCATTTTCGGCAGTTTTAACGGCTTACGCGAAAGCTGCTCACGCACTTGTTCAAAATGGTTGTGATAAATGTGGGTGTCACCTAATGTGTGGATAAACTCACCCAATTCATAGCCGCAAACCTGTGCAATCATCATCGTCAACAAAGCGTAAGACGCAATATTGAACGGAACGCCTAAAAACATATCACAGCTGCGCTGATAAAGCATACAGCTCAGTTTATTGTTTGCCACATAAAATTGAAACATCATGTGACACGGTGGCAAGTGCATTTGCGCAATTTTACCAACATTCCATGCTGAAACAATAAGACGGCGGTCATTTGGCGTTTTTTTCAGCTTTTCAATAACCTCGGCAATTTGGTCTATACCCTCGCCGTTCCAGTTGCGCCATTGCGAACCGTAAACCGGCCCCAAATCGCCGTTTTCGTCCGCCCATTCGTTCCAAATACGCACACCGTTTTCTTGCAGATATTTAACATTGGTATCACCTTTTAAAAACCATAAAAGTTCATAAATAATGCTTTTCAGATGCATTTTCTTGGTGGTCATCAGCGGAAAGCCCTCATTCAAATCAAAACGCATCTGCCGACCAAACACCGAACGTGTCCCCACGCCGGTTCTATCCATTTTATCCACGCCGTTTTCCATAACATCACGCAGCAAATCCAAATATTGTTGCATTTATTTTTCCTCCGTCTCTAAATATTGCAGAATTTTTTTAACCACAGATTGTTCCACAAAAGCGCCTTTCAAGAGCCAAATTGTAGTGGTCACATTATCCAATTCAAAATGGAACGGCAGCGGCCTATACTTTTGTTCCATTACCGCTACGCTTTTATCAACCGAAACCGGCTCGCCGGTCAGCCCGCTTTGCAAATCACCGTGGTAAACACAATCCACCACAATTTCCGGACGCAGCGCCGAATCGGCAAAAAAAGCATCATAAATCGCCGCACCGCCGGAAATATACAAATCTTCGGGATAATCTTTCAGTATTTTAATATCCGAAATAACCCGATGATTTTTCACATCAGAAACTTCATAATCTGTTTGCCGCGTCACAACCAAAAATTTTCGATTCGGCAAAGTGCGATTCGGAAAACTCTCATAAGTTTTTTTGCCAACCACCAATGTTTGTTCTTTTGTGATATTGCGAAAACGCTTGCTATCCGACGGCACACACCATGGAATATCCGCCCCGACACCAATTATATTGTCGCCCTCGTGACGACACCAAATTGCCACTTTAGTCATTTTTTTCTTCCAAATGCAATGAGGTTAAAACATCTTCAGGTCCGTTAACCTGCACAATTTTTGTATTCGGCAGCTGACGCAGCGCTTCTGCCAGCTCATAATCATTGCCGCCTTGCAGAGTGCGATCGCCAAAGAAAACTATTTTTTCCTCGGGATAACTTTGGCGCAGTTTGCCGGCAATTTGCGCTTTACTGCAACCGCAAGGATTGATGTCTATGGAAATAGAGCCGCCGACCGAAAATTCATATTTCGGAAACTCCTGTTCCAGCACTTCTTTAATATGCAGGCGCTCGTGATGCTCCGAATCCCATTTTTGATAGCGCAGGCGTTCTTCATACGGGCAATCGCGTCCTAAAACGCTGAAATTCAACATTCCGGTGCGCAGCTCAATATAGTTTGGATATAAAGTATAGGGATAAGCGGTATTTTGCCGGAATTCCTCCAACTTATTCAGCAGAGCTTTATCCGGCGTAAAGGTATTTTGATAAACATATTTACCGCCGCGCCAAAATTCATTGCCCATAGAACAATAGATTCCGCTGAACTCATTTAAGGTTTGCGCGTCCATTTGCTCCGAAACTTTGGCTAAATTTGAGCCGGTGGCGATAAAAGCCGTATGCGTGTTCAACCACGGCAGAAATTTGGCCGTAAAATCCGGCTGCATCGGCAAGCGCGGCGGCGTAAGCGTTCCATCTAAATCAAAAACATAAATCGTCATTTTTTCTATCCTTTGACATAAAGTATAAACAGACAGAAAAAATGATAAAGTTTTTTCAGCAAAGAGCTAACAATATTTTAGTCCGCATCAAACGACTGCGGTTCCTCGTTCCAGTGAAAATCCGGCGGCTCCAATTTTACGCCTTTTTTCAAGCTGATTTCATGCGGCATATGCTCAAAATCTGCCATAGACGGCTGTTTCGGCTCGCAAGTCACATTGTGCTTCATATTGTTCGGATAAGTGCAGCCGCATTTATCGTCTTCCGAACAATCGCATTTATGTTCATAATCATAAAAACATCTTTCTTTTGTCATAGTTTTTTCCTTTGCAAAAAAATAAAATCCAAAAGCGCAAACTCTTGGATTTTATATATGACTTTTGCAAAAAGTTTAAAGGACTTAAAGCCATTTAACTTCTATAATTTCATACGATTTTTTGCCGCTCGGAGCCAAATACTCGGCAATATCTCCGATTTCTTTACCAATCAAAGCGCGAGCAAGCGGAGAAGACAAAGAAATTTTATTTTTTTCAATATCAGCTTCATAGTCACCCACAATTTGATATTCATTTTCTTCATCTGTATCGGTGTTTGCCACCAAAACGGTTGCGCCAAAACGCACAATGTCACCGCTCATTTTGGCCGGATCAATAACCTGAGCGCGGCTGATAACAGCTTCCAACTCTTGAATACGGCCTTCGTTAAAGCTTTGTTTTTCTTTAGCGGCGGAATATTCGGCGTTTTCCGACAAATCACCTTTAGCGCGAGCTTCGGCAATTTCGGCAATAATATTTGGACGTTCTACGCCTTTGCGGTTTTTCAACTCTTGTTCCAGCATTTCATAACCAAGTTTGGTCAATGGGAATTTATCCATTTTTTTCCTCCTCTAGTCAAAATAAACAACTCTCGTTTTAAAAATCCCTTTTTAAAAACGTTAAAAAATCAGACTGCGAAATATTTCTATTTCACAGCCGTTTCTCTTTAATGTTGTTTACAATATAGTCCGCATTTTATTTTAAATCAAGCATATTTTACAAAAAACGCCACTTTATTTCCATAAAAAAACAGCGAAGAGTATTCCATCTCCGCTGCTTATTTTTTATATTTACCGATACATTGGCACCAGTTTCAGCTCTTTGCTGCATTCTATATGCCATTTGCCAAGCACGTCGCACACCGGCGTATAATACTTGCCATGCATTTTAATCGGCAAACCGGATTTTGCAGGCTCTTTTAACAATGAGCCAATGCTATATTCATCAAAAAGCGTCCAGTCTTTATCCAAAATCGGCAAATAGGTTACACTGCCGTCACTGCAAGCTATTACCCAAGACAGAGTTAAAAACTGTTTGCCTTGACCTATGGCAAAGAGTTTAGATAAAGAGACACTCTCAATATCTTTGAAATCCACGTCATCAGCCAAAATTTGCCGAACCATTTTTTCATCGCTCAAAACGCTCAATCTGCGGATAACCAAATCATCGGACATATTCTGTGTCACAATGTAATAATTATCCTCATGGTTAAACGCTTCACCAACTTTAATTGGCTTTGCGTCTTCTATTGCCGGAATAATACCTTCCTCATTTGCAAAAACCGTTATAAAAGCAGTTTCTTCATTTTTAGGATTAACATCTGCCCAAATAAAATAAACCTCACCTTCGCAATCGTAAACTTTCAGCAAAGATGCCTCATATTTAGGGTTGATATTCCTTAAAAGCAAATTAGCCTGACTACGGCAAAAAACCACACAGCTGACATCAGCCTGAACGCTGGACTGTAAAATACTCATTTTTCCCATAGCAAAAAATAATTAAGTTAATAATAAAATTTATGTCTACATTGTAACCATCAGCCAAATTTTTGTCAACAAAAAAAGACGAGGTTAATTCTCGTCTTTTTTCATTGAAACAATCAAGGCCTTACCCTTGTTTTTATTTTTTGGTAAATCATAACTTGGAACAAGTTTTACACCCGTTTGCTCATCAAGGTTTTCAAGCACAATCTTAGAACAAAGTTCTTTATATTGCTTGGCCTGTGATACTTTTTTGCCGGAAACCTGCAAATTATTCTTAACCAAAATATATTTACCGTCGTCTGTCTTTTCAAGATTGTATAAAACTCCGGAAACTTCCACAGAATCTCCAATATCAATCCAATACGATTCTATATTTTCCAAACCAATTTCATACATCTTTGGACCATCAAATACGTTAACCGGCAAAAACATAGTTTTTTCCGTAAGTTCGCCTTTTTCATCAACCTCATCATACAAAATAGCCCAGCTAATACCAATTTCTTGACCGTCATAGGAGGAAAACATACGTTCCAACCAAATTTGCTTGAACTGAACATTTTGACTATTGCACAAAACTTCAACAAGCTCTTGGCTATAATACAAGGTTATCTGCCTAACATTTACACGCTTTTTAGTATCAACAGATATAACATAAAGCTGCTGATTCCTATAGATATAAGTTGTAGAATCAACAGGCAGAAAGTCATCATATTCAACTTCATTCCATTCGTTATCTTCATAAAATAATGGCAGAGATACAACATCTCCATCACCACAGAAACAAAGCCACAAATACTTCATAACACTCAAAGCACCATAGCCATTGTCACATGGAATTAATTCTGTAACAAATTTAAAAGCCTGTACAAGCATAACCTTGCCACAAATCCCCTGCTGCAAAAAAGCAAGCTCAGCTTCTTGAGGCGTGGTTAATACACAATTATCCCTTGCGGAAATTGTATATTCATCTAGACGTAAACGATACTTATCCATAATAGTAAAAATTAAAAAGGAAACATAAAAATAAAGATTATGCCATTATTATATCTTATCTGAAAATTTTGTCAAATATTTTCTAAAAACACCGTTTTTTACAGACGCACAAAAATTAATATAAATTTTTTTTATTTTTTGTGGATAAATAACTAAAATAGTTCTTGACTTTTTTACAAATATATGGCAAAAGTCTTTTCGTATTTGCCACGCTGTGTTTTTAGATTTTTACAAAAAACCACGCAACGGAGTAAAAAGCTAGAACGATGCAGATACTGGAGAGGTGGCAGAGTGGTTTAATGCAGCGGTCTTGAAAACCGTCGAGGATGCGAGTCCTCCCAGAGTTCGAATCTCTGCCTCTCCGCCAATTGTTGTTCAAAAAGCCTTGGTAACCCAAGGCTTT
>ERZ1034897.193-NODE-193-length-34233-cov-6.525250_pt1 | contig 34233 bp, 56 predicted proteins | sample MGYA00520629_ERZ1034897 | MGnify/ENA primary metagenome ERZ1034897 (study PRJEB33766, sample SAMN09781789) | gut metagenome | biome: gut microbiome | host: Homo sapiens | place: Madagascar | study: EMG produced TPA metagenomics assembly of the PRJNA485056 data set...
GACATGTATTGATGGGACAATCAACGGGTCGAGGCGGAGAAAAGTTGCGAACTGCATCAAAGCTAGATACGATTGCGGAATCTCAAATCTGCAATCAGAAGGAAACTTGGTTGTTGAAGAATATGGGAGAGACAGCACAAAAACAGATTGATGTTGCCGTAACTCTCCGGGCGAGAGATTACAAAGGTCTTGATAACTATGGAAGTAATGGAGTGATCGAAGTGGCAGATGTAAAAGTTTTAGGTTCACTTGAAGCAAAATTTGAGAGTACCAACAGAATTTATGATGTGAGGGGGTGTAACCCAACATTGAGTACAATGCAAGGTGGTAATCAAGAGCCAAAAATTCTTGAAAGTCAGATAGAACTGTTGGAAGTCCGACAGAACAGAGATTGGAGGTAAATATGCAAGGCACAAGTAATTGCTTGACGAGTGTACAAAAAGACAACCTTGTTATGGAAAGTCAAGTGCTGACGCCAAGGCGCACGGAATACGGCAAACAGATACGAAAAGCATATGAAAACGGTCAGATACAGGAGAGCAGGCACAATATGACGGAATTAGAGCCTAGAAAAGATGGTGTGTCTAATACGCTGACAACAGTGCAAAAAGACAATTTATTGCTTGAAAAACCTCAATATCGTATCAGAAAGCTAACACCTAGAGAGTGTGGACGGCTGATGGGTGTATCTAATGAAGATATTGACAAAATGGCAGCAGTCAACAGTAACTCGCAGCTTTACAAACAGTTTGGAAATTCCATTGTGGTTGCAGCAATGGTTGCTATGTTCAGAAACTTAAATATTGAACAGGAATAGCAGCAGATCAGACCGGTCAGCTCCGGTTTGCGTAACTCAATTTAACTCGAGTTAACTCAATTAACGAGTTAAATTAACTCAACTGATGAATTGGAGGATAGAAGATGAAAAAACTTGATGAAATCTTAAAAAATGAAAGAATCTGGGGACATGAGATTATGTTCCCGTTTCACTCAGCCTGGGTGAAGCTGCCAGAATGTGGAAAGTGCAGTGTAATCTGGAGTGACTGCGAGGACGGCATGGAACATGTATCTGTATCGCCCAAGAAACAGTTCAGAATGCCGAGCTGGGATGATATGTGTGTGCTGAAGGACATCTTTTTCGAGTATGAGGAAGAAGCCTATCAGATCCACCCGAAGAATAGCCTGTATGTGAACGATGTCGAGAACTGTCTACATCTTTGGAAACCGAAAGGGCATGAGATTGATGAGTTGACGAAACAGCCCCGGTGGATTTCAGTAGATGAAAAATTGCCGGATCCTGACGAGCTGATATTACTGTCATTTGAGAATTTTACAGTACCAATGATCGGGCGGTACACAGTGGATGATGATGACCCTGGAACATTCCGTGTTGGTGACATGGATGAAAGTTTTGTTGAAAATGATTTGTATGTGAATGCCTGGATGCCACTGCCGGAGCCGTGGAAAGGAGAATGAGTATGAATAAAGTGGTTGAGTTTATCCCAGAAGATGATCTTTGCCAGTTTTGCCGGAAACGGAAAGCAACGTTGCTGTGTGATATGCCGCACAGCACCATTGTTACACATGCAAGAGGGAGCGGATTTGAAAGTCGTATTATTACTTGTGACAGAAGAATATGTACTGAATGTGCAACACGGGTGAATGGTTTTGATTTTTGTCCAGAATGTATAAAGAAAATAAAAACAGCACAGAAGGGGGTAAAAGCTGATGGAGAAACTTAAACCGTGTCCGCTCTGTGGAAAAACACCAAAAATCGAACATTGGTCAAGTGGAGGAATGATGTATATGGTAAAGTGCAACAATCCTGATTGCCCTGTGCCGGTAGTGTCTTATCCGGCAGGACATAACCTGAGTGAGGTAATTTCCGAATGGAACAGGAGGCAGTGATGAGCGGTAAATATGTAAGAGTAGATGATGTGATGGAACTCATAAATACTTCTAATCGTGGATCCTGTGATTACTTTATCGTAGATCAGATTGAAGAATTATGCAGATCAGAAAAAATATACGATCTGGGCAAGGTTGTGTCAGAGCTGGACAAGCTGGCGGACAAAGCAAATGACAAAATTCTGGAAGCTGGTGAACTACAGTTATACTACGATGGGTATGAGGATGCCTTGCGAACGGCGGTTGAGATCGTGAAAGGCGGTGGAGTATGATGCATTTTGACAGATTCGACTTTTTGGTTGATATACAAGATGTATATATTCTACCAACAATCAGAATAAGCACACAGTATGAAATAATTGATAAAAATTTCAACATTCAGATTCATTTTGCAGTATTTCATTTTAGATGGAGGTGGGTAGATGGCAATTAAACCTATTTTATTTAATACCGAGATGGTGCGCGCGATTCTGGACGGCAGAAAGAGTTGCACCAGGAGGATATGCAAAGATGCAAATGAGTATACAGTACCGGATATGGATTTTTATAATGCTGACAGGCGGACTTATGCAGTACATAACTTTTCTGATAAGGAGCATACGGAGCAGTTAAGCATAGCAGAAAGAACTTGTCCTATCTGTCCGGGCGATATCCTGTATGTTCGAGAAACATGGCAGTATCTATATGAATTGGATGGAAATGAACAGGTCATTGAGGATACGGGGAAATATTATTATGCAGCAACAGATACAATCCCGTTCGATATATATGTTGATGAAAATGGAGTGAAACACGATCATGCGCCGTGGCGCCCATCCATACACATGCCGAAAGAAGCGGCGAGAATCTGGCTGAAGGTTACGGATGTACGGGTGGAGCGGTTGCAGAGTATTACCGTAGAGGGAGCGATCAGAGAAGGAGCAGAAGGAGAAAAGTGCCACCATACAAATGCAGGAGCATTCGGATGCACCGACTGTATGAATACTGGATGGATTGAACCTCCACAGGTTGAATTTATGCAGATCTGGGATTCGACCATCAAGAAATCTGATCTTGACCGCTACGGCTGGGATGCGAATCCTTACGTTTTCGTGATAGAATTTGTGAAAATTGATAAGCCGGAGGAAATACAAAATGCATGATATGCCACATTCAGAAGAGAGTAAAAAGAAAATGAGTGATTCTCATAAAGGAATTGTCAATAACGCAAGGAGAAGAAAAACTATTGTAAAAGACGGTATTACATTATATCAATGCGGAATATGCAAAGAGTTTAAACCGTATGAGGAATTTTATAAGAATAAGCGGACGATTCTTGGGATTACGCCAGAATGTAAGAAATGCCATTGCAAAGAAAGCATAAGAACGAGAAATAAGGATACTGCAAGAGAAAATAATCAAAGGTATATGGAACGTGCGAGAAAAGCAGATATTGAAAAATTCAGAGAGCGTGACCGTAATCGTGAAAGAGAAAAAGATGAAAAGTATGTAGCAAGGAGAAAATTAAATAATGCTGTAAAACGTGGTGATGTTGTAAAACCAGAATTTTGTGAGGAATGCGGTAGAAAAGTAAGATTGACTGCACATCATGATGACTATTCAAAACCTTTAGATGTTATATGGCTATGCTATAAATGTCATGGAAAAAAGCATAGAAAAGATGGATTGTGGGTCTGGGTGATCGAATTCGAGCGGTGTGAGAAACCGCAGGAGGTGTAAGATGGAGAGATTAACAAGATGGATTGATGATGGTGAAAAAAGACAGGCTATTCCGGAACCGGAAATAAGATCAAATGGACATAACAAGTGTTGCAATAAACTGGCAGAATATGAAGATCTGGAAGAGCAGGGACGGCTTATACGGTTGCCGTGTAGACCGAATGATATTGTGTATCGGATCAATAAGGAAGTAAGAGAGCCGATTATCCGAATGAGTGTAGAGAGAATCGTGCTTTTTGATAATTCATACGCGTTGGAAGTTACCGATAAATATGGAAAACATCTTCTTTTTATGGCAGACGATATTGGAAAAACATTGTATATAACCTATGAGGAAGCCCAAGCTAAGTTAGCAGAAATGGAGGAGAGCCATGATGGAGAATGAATCAGAAATCTTACAGAGGGATATGCAGGAGCATAGTCGATTGAAAGATCGTGTGAAGACTATTTTTGGTGGAGCCATGACGCTGAAAGATGTCGTGGATTCGATAGAGCGAGTATCAAAACTCCAGAAAAGCAACCCTTTTAACGCCAGAGTCCTTACATACGATGAAGCTGTAATGTGGAATGAATACAGGAAGATCGGCACGGTAGAAGAATGCTTGCGGAATAAAGACTTCTTGGATTTTCTTTCGGATGAGATGGATCCGGACGATTTTGAGATGTATTTACGCATATATAATTCGCTTGATGAAAAAGGAGACAGCCATGACGGAGAATGAAGCATTGAATTATATGCGAATTGAAAAAGAATGCATCAACCGAGACTGCGATAGAAATTGCTTTAATTGTGATATTGTGCAGGAGGTTGATAACCTGAATAATGCATACGACATGGCGATCAAAGCACTGGAAGAGGTGCAGCAGTACCGAGACACCACGTTATCACCTGAGCAAGTAAGAACACTTCAAACCCGTTTTACAGATGTATCCATTCGGCTGGGCGAGTATATGGCAATTGGCACACCGGAAGAATGCCGGGCGGCGATTACGAAAGAGAGGACTGAGCATGGATCCAGACTATGATTACTGCTACGAGTGCAGCGGGTACGGTGATGATTACTATCTTGATGATGACTGGGAGCTGGTGTGCAGGTGCCCGGATTGCCCAAATAACGGAAAGGATGCGTTGGATGATTAGAGAAAAGATAAGAAAATCTCTTGTAGACTATGTGAGAAAACATTATCCGGAGGATTTTATTTCAGAGTCCATAAAAGTTGAATATGAAACTATAAGTGTGGATACGGTTGTTGCAAAAACAAAGGTTCCATACGAGGTTTGCAAAGATTATCGTTCGTCAAGAGATTATTTTAGACAGGTTACCACACAAGAATTTATTAGGGCCTTGGATCCGTATATAACCACGGAAGAATATGAAGAGCTAATAGGCGAAGAAAGGTCCAAAGTATACGAAATAAGGCTCAAAGTATTAAAGAAAAGCTTACAGAAATGATGAAGTGTTGAAAATAGGAGGTAAAGCATATGCGTACACGGGAAAAGAGTCTAGTGGATCACGGTGTATGGCCGGAGGACATAGAAAAATTATATGAATACTGCAAGCATCTGAGCCGGGAGGAATCACTGCTGCTTTTCCAGTGCTGCATAGCTTCTGCATATGGGCTGGAAGTACCGGTATACGACAGTCTCACGACCGGAACTGGGTATAAGACCCAGATCAAGCGAGGGCGGGCGATATTAGCAAAAGCGGATGATTTTTACGCATACAAACGCAAGGTTGCGGAGCAATTTTACAGGTTTTTGCGCATGGAAGGGAAAATGTGCTGACAGAGACATGCGGAAAAGGGGTGATAATGGGAAGAGATGAGAAATCCAAATCAGATTATAAAGAAGCTGCAGCGGGCATTATTATCAAAGCGGTTGCAAATAAAGATAAATACAAATCAATTTTACAGTAAAGAACAGAATCGAATGATAACCATGTACACCCTATCTACACCGGTGTTGATGCCGGTGAGGAAAGAGTGGAAGATAAAAGACTATGAAATCATGCATACAGCATCGCAGTATGACGTGATTATGACTCTGAAGGAGATATGGGAAGTGCTGACAGACTGGGAATGATGGTAGGTGGTTGATAATGCCCGAACTGACGCCAAAGCAGAAAATGTTTGCTGACGAATTTTTGGCCTGCGGAAATGCTACGGAAGCGGCGAAAAAAGCGGGGTATAGCGCACGGTCAGCGAGACAAATTGGAACTGAAAACTTGTCAAAACCGTCTATATCTGAGTATATACAGGAGCGGCAAAAGAAAATCGAGAGCAAACGAATTGCAAATATAACAGAAATTCAAGAATTTTATTCCGCTGTAATGAGAGGGGAAATAAAAGACCAATTTGGATTCGATGCTTCTCTTGACACAAGAATGGCAGCGGGAAGAGAGCTTATGAAACGTATTGAAAAGGCAGAAACAAATAAAAATGATTCATGCGGAATCACCATAATTAACAATATTCCAAGGCCAGAGGAACAGGATGAATAATAATTCTGTTGATTTGAAGGAAATTATAGCTCCTGCCTTTTACAACGTGTTCTGGGATATTCTGGACGAAAAGCACACCTATTATGATTTGTATGGTGGACGTGGGTCTACAAAATCTTCTTTTGTGGGTGTGATGATTCCACTCCTGATGATGCAGGATGCAGAAAACGGTGTAATGTCCAATGCGGTTATATTTCGAAAGGTTGGCAATACACTCAGAGAATCTGTATATGAGCAGATCGCATGGGGAATTGATGCGCTCAATGCTAACGATTTGTGGAGTACAAGCGTAAATCCTATGCAGTACACTTATAAGCCGACAGGACAGAAGATTATATTCAGAGGACTGGATAAGGCAAAAAAGACGAAATCTATCAAAGCAAGTAAAGGATATTTTAAATATTTGTGGTTTGAAGAGCTTGACGAATTTTCGGGAATTGAAGAAATACGTACAGTACAACAGTCTGTTCTCCGTGGTGGTAGCAAATTCGTAGTGTTTAAAACATTTAATCCACCGATCAGCCGGAGCAACTGGGCGAACACATATGTTAACGAACCTAGAGCTGATAGCTTCCGGCATAAAAGCGATTACAGATCAGTTCCTATTAAATGGCTGGGGCAACAGTTTATTGATGACGCTGAACATTTAAAAAATACAAATCCGAGAGCTTATGAACATGAATATCTTGGTATTCCTGTTGGACTTGGCACTAATATTTTTGATTTACTGGAAATCAGAACAATAACGGATGAAGAGATCCAAAATTATCAAAGCATATATCAAGGGCAGGACTGGGGTTGGTGGCCAGATCCAAAGGCATTTATACGTGCGGCATATGTGCCTAATCAGGAAAAGGTCATTCTTTTGGACGAGATGGGCGGATGCAAAATACGTGTCTCTACGATGGCTGAACAAATCAAGAAAAAACAATACGATGACTATGTTATCTATTGCGGAGTCGATGAAGACGAAAGCGTTATTGATTTTAGGGACGCTGGTATACCAGCGAGAAAAGCTATCGTAACACCAGGAAGCCGCAAATACACATTTGAATGGCTACAATGTCGTACTATTGTTATAGATCCAGCAAGAACGCCAAGAGCATATAAAGAAATTATAGAATATGAACATGAAATTGATGGAAATGGAGAAGTTATTGCAGATTATCCGGATGGCAATGATCATTGGATAGATGCATTAAGATACAGCATTTCTCCTATGGCAATGAGGAGGGGGCACAGCGCATAATGGGACTAATAGCAGCAATCAAGAGGTGGTTTACTATGATTTTTAAGAAAAAGGCAGAAGATGATTTTAACGTCAAGGCTCTAGTATCGCCGGAGATGGAGAAGATCATCAGCGTATGCTATGGGATATACTCAGGGCATCCATACTGGGTCAACGGCAAAGATGGGGTAAAGACCATTAACTTCGCAAAATCTGTCTGCTCAGAGACGGCACGGCTGACCACACTGGCAATAGGGATCACCATTGATGGGTCTGCCAGAGCTACATGGCTGCAGTCTCAGATTGACGCTGTGTACTTCAAAATCCGGCATTGGGTAGAGTATGGATGCGCGTATGGAACCGTATTCTTGAAGCCGAACGGGACAGGTATTGATGTATTTACTCCTGCGGATGTGCTGCTGATTGAGTATGACAATCTGGGAGTTAAGGGCATTATCTTCCGCGATTCATACACGGACAATGATAAATACTATACAAGGCTTGAATATCACAGGTTTGAGCATGCAGAAGATGGCACAGAGCCGTACATAGTGACCAACAAGGCTTACGTGTCCAAGAATCCGAACGACATTGGAAAGCCTGTGCCACTGTCTGATACGGTCTGGAGTAATCTCATGGACGAGACACCGCCGATTCTCAAAGCGGACGGGTCAAGGCTTGATGGTCCATTATTTGGCATGATGCGGACACCGCAGGCGAATAATAAGGATCTGGAAACACCTATGGGTCTGCCAGTATATGCTGAAGCTATTGAGGAGCTGAGAGATCTGGATGTGGCATACAGTCGGAACGCAGGCGAGATTTACGACAGCGAGAAGATCGTGCTTGCGGATGATCGTCTACTGATTCCAGACGGCACAAAGCTGAGTAATATGACCACAGAAACGCGGGAGAGAAGAAGAAAAGAAATGAAGCTCCCGCATTACGTGAAGAATGTGTTTGGCAATGACCAGAAGGAATTTTATCAGGAGATCAATCCACAGCTCAACACGGATACCCGTCTGAAGGGCATTGATGCGCTCCTGTCCCAGATTGGTTATAAATGTGGATTTAGCAATGGCTACTTTGTGTTTAACCAGAGCACAGGCATGGTGACAGCCACACAGGTTGAAGCTGATGACCGCCGGACGATCCAGTATATCAAAGATGTGAGGGATAAGCTGGAAGAATGCTTGAACGGTATGATCTATGCGCTGAATGTCTTTGCGGATTTGTACGGCCTTGCTCCTGTTGGGGCATATGAGGTAACCTATGACTTCGGAGACATCACATACAACCGGGAAGAGGACAGAACCCGCTGGTGGCAGTACGTGCTGCAGGGAAAAGTACCGGCATGGATGTACTTTAAAAAGTTTGAGGGCATGTCTGAAGAAGAGGCAAAGGCGATGGTTGAAGAAGCGCAGCCGAAAGAAAAAGGGCTGTTCGAGGAGGAATAGATGGTAGAGATCAGATTAAAAGAATGTTGTCTCGAATGTGAATACCCAAGAATCCAGGTTGTCGCAAATATGAAAAGATATTGCAATGAAGGTAACGTTTTGAAAGGCAATGAAACTGTATTCTGCGATAGTGAAATGAGTTGCAAGAAGATGAGAGAATGCCCGTCTGGGTATATAAAAAATGCTTGACCCGGAATATCTCCGCAATGTGGCGGAAGGAAGCGAAAAGATAGCATCCGATCTGCATGATTATATCATTGACCGTCTTGTGATCCGGATACTCCGGCGGATCGGAAAAGGGAAAGACTACATGCTGTCTGGAACAGACCGATGGAGTATTGAGACACTGCAGGAATCAGGATATCTGATAGAAGAGATAACAGCCGAACTCGCGAAAAGGACAAAGCTGCAGAAAAAAGAAATTAAGGCAGCAATGGAAGAAGCCGGTATAAAAACCTTAGAGTATGACCACAAGGTTTACACCGATGCTGGGCTGTCTCCTGTGCCTTTGGAACAGTCTCCTGGGCTTATACGGCTTATGGAACGCAACATGCTGGCGACTCTTGGCGAGTGGGACAACTTTACGAGAACAACGGCAGAAATGGCTCAGAGGACTTACATAACAGCATGCGACCTTGCATATAACAAGGTTATGACCGGAGCGACATCATACGCACAGGCGGTCAGAGAAGCGGTGGAATCGGCTATAAATGATGGTGCGGTAGTTACATATCCAACAGGGCATAAAGACACACTGGAGACTGCCACAGCTCGAGCAGTGCGGACGGGAATAGCGCAGGCGGCAGGCGATATAGCATTAAAGCGCATGGAGGAAATGGACTGGGATATCATCCTTGTATCCGCTCATGTGGGAGCACGTACCGGAGACGGAGGACAAAATCCGAGTAACCATTTATGGTGGCAGGGGCAGTATTACTCACGGACCGGAAGAGACAAGAGGTTCCCAGAATTTAAGGAATCCACAGGATATGGCACGGGCGAAGGTCTATGTGGCTGGAATTGCCGCCACTCGTTCGGATCCGGGACAGGCAAGCCGGAAGACAATCCGTATAAGGAGATCAACCAGGCGGATAACTACAAGGCAGAGCAGGCGCAGAAACGGCAGCGACTATTGGAACGCAGGATTAGAAGCACCAGGCGGGCGGTTATGGCTCTTCAGGATGCAGCAGAGAGTACCAAGGATGATTCGGCGCGATTTGAATTACAACAACTTCTGGAGCATAAGTCGTACTTGTTGGAAAGACAGTCTACTGAATACAGCCGGTATTGCAAAGACAACAATCTAAAGCTACAGAACGAGCGGTTGCAGATGGCAAGATGGCAGCGGGAACAGGCTCGAAAGGCAAGAGCTGACGCAAAGCTATATAAGGATGCAAAGGGGATAAGCTAATGGATGATAAACCGAAAGAGAAACGTTGCATACATTTATGCGAGGACATATGCGTATGTGAAAAGAGCGATTATATACTTGGGTTCCCTGATAGAGAAGACTGTAAAAAGTGCGATCATTATGAATCAGAGGTGAAAAACGAATGAATTATATGGAATTTGGACAGGCTCTTTTGCAGATTTGCGGAGCAGTTACCGTGATCGGAGCTGCTGGCGGTGTGATCTATAAGATTTATGCCGGAGCAAAGAAACCACAGACGGACATTAAGTGTAGGCTGGATACGATTGAGTCCGATATCAAAGATATCAAATCTAAGCTAAATCAGGACTACAAGGATATCAACCAGAACAGGAATGATATGAGTCTGTTAATGCGTAGTATGTTTGATCTGATCGAGAACAAAATTACCGGGAACAATGTCGAGGGTCTAAAAAAAACGAGGGACGATCTGATTCATGCGTTGACGGACAAATAAGAGGGTTAATTTTGAAGATTTATGATTTTACGAAGCCGGAGCTTGACCGCTTTCGGCAGCTTGCCAACTTTACGCCAGAGGAACGTGCACTGTTTGAGTACCGGTCGCAGGGTGTACCGTTGATGCAATGTGCGGAAATCATGAATATGAGCAGTGCGACCATTAAGCGGTTGAGTTGCAGAGTAAACAGAAAGATTATAAAAGTATGCTGAGACTTTTGCGGGCCTTTGATGATACCATCAAGGCTCCTTTTTTATGCCATAATTTATATATAAAAAGTTAGCAAAGATTTCATATCCATATCATCTGTTTTGGATGATTTGAAGGCATGGGAGGAATAGCTATGGGATATATGCCGCCAGTGTACGGAATGAACATGATGACACCGGATCAGTTGGAAATCCAGCAACGTATCCAGCAGATGGAACAGCAAAGGCAGCAGATGCAGTACCCGAATCAGATTTCGGCACAATCGGTGATGCCTACACAGAATGTCAACTGGATTTATGTGGCCGGAGTTGATGGGGCAAAGAATCAGATTGTACAGCCGGGAAATACTGCATGGATGATGGATAACAACTCTCCTATTTTTTATGTAAAAACCGTGGATAACATGGGAAGTGCTACTTTTAAGGCATTTCAGTTCCATGAAATTCCACTTGACGCGCCCACAGCACCTCAGAAAAGCAATGATTATGTGACCCGCGAGGAATTTAATGCGTTACTCACAAAATTGGGTGAACCGGCGCAGGAGAAGAAGGAGGAAACCTTATGAATCCTTTAATGGGTATGATGGGTAACGCAGGTGGAAACAACTCTATGTCTGCTATATCACAAGCTATGCAGGTGGTAAACCAGATTAAACAGTTTGGGAATCCGCATGCTGCAATGGACATATTGGCACAGCAGAATCCGAACATAAAAAAGGCAATGGATATGTGCCAGGGAAAAAATCCACAACAGGTATTTGAGCAGATGTGCCGACAGAACGGAATGGATCTTGGGCAAATTGCAAAAATGATTAAATAGCTATCTCGCCGGTGCGCAACGGCTTGATAAATATATGATAAGGAGACAACCAACATGACAAACGATGGCATGGGCTTAACGGCTGCGGATGTGGCAGCAGTTACAAGAAATGACAATGATGGCATGTGGGGCGGCGGTGGCTGGTGGATCTGGATTATCCTGCTTGCATTCATCTTCCCGATGATGGGCGGATGGAACCGCGGCGGTGTTGAGACGGGCGTGCATGATAACTTTATCTCTGATGAGTTTGTAAAGCGCGATATCTTTAATACCAATCAGAATGTATCCAACACAGCATGTCAGACCCAGAGGGATGTGCTGGAAAACCGGTACACTAACCAGCTCGGAATGCAGCAGTTGGGAGCACAGTCCCAGCAGTGTTGTTGCGAAACACAGAAGGAAATTCTGCAGAGCCGGTATGATTCTGCGTTAATGGCGCAGAACATCCAGGCGCAGATGGCACAGTGTTGCTGTGATATCAAAGAGAGCATTCTGGCTGACGGACAGGCTACCAGACAGCTTATGCAGGATAATACCATTCAGGGACTCCGCGACAAGCTGGCAGACAGAGACAGAGATCTCCAGACTGCATACTGGCAGATTTCCCAGGTCAACCAGACCAAGAACATTGTTGATGCAATCAGACCGACACCGACACCGGCGTATCTGACTTGCAGCCCGTACTTTGCGTACAACACCGGTTCTTTTTACGGGGGCGGGTGCTGCGGCAGTGGTAACGTGCTGTGAACAACAAGGAGCTGACCGCTCTGGATCTTCTAAACCTGTTCGGAGTTTTTCTTCAGGCACTCAATTACCAGAGCGACCTGTCACAAGAAAGCAACGCAGATCTCGCAAGACATTTGCAAGAGCAGGACAAAAAGTATCTGGAGCGGATACTGGAAAATCAAAAGAAGATAATCAGCATGTTGGAAAAATCCAAGGCTACTGAGTAGTCGTGCACAGAAGAGGGTAGGCATTGCTTGCCCTCTTTGTTTTTTGAAAGGAGACAAGAATATGTTAAATGTAATCGCGAAAGACGCGCAGCAAATCAGCGCAGGGCAGAATGTAATTTTTACCAGCACAAGAGTCAGATCACGCAGATGCGGATGCGCCAGCGGATGGCTTAATCATATTGAGGGAAGCGGACAGTTTACCCTTACAAACCGTACAAATCAGCCGATGGCGGTTGAGGTACAGTTTAATAGCAATATTACAGCTTCAGCGGCTGGAGAAACTGTCTTGACAATGGAGATTAACGGCGAAGCAATCGGCGGAACAGAAATGGACTATACAGTGGTTACTGCAGGAGTGTTCCAGAATGTCGGAGCATCTGCGCTGATTCCGGTTCCGGCTGGAACATCCTTGATTGTATCTGTTGGCAACATTTCCTCAGGAGCTGTACTTGTTAAAGATGCAAATATGATTATCAAAAAGCTGTCATGACAGGGGGTGATCTGATTGATTACCTTTAAAAGCAAGACAGACGTGCACAGTACAGAAGATATCTTTGCGGAGATCAATGCAAGAATGATAGCTGCGCTTATGTTTCATTCTCAGATGGCAGATTACTTTGATTTTCTTGGATTCCGAGGATATAAGCGGATCCACGAATACCAGTATTTTGACGAAAGCAAAGAGCGCAGATGTCTCAACCGGTATTATATCAACCACCATAACCAGATCATCCCGGATCGCTATGACGGAGTCGTGCAGATGATCCCGGATGGATGGAAGACTGCCAATAGAATGAGTGTAGGTAAGTCCACAAAGCAGAAAGCAGTTGAAGATGGATTCTTGCAGTATCGGGAATGGGAGTTCATGACAAAAGAGCTATATGAAAAGTACGCGGTCGAGTTACGGACCGGCGGCATGATTGCAGATGCTATCTATGTGGATGGACTGGTGGAAGATGTAGACAAAGAGTTGAAATGCTTGGAGCGAATCATGGTTGACCTGATATCCACAGGGTACGACATGACTTATATTGTCGAGAGTCAGAAAGATATCCACGATAAATACCGGGATAAGCTGAAAGAGGTGGAAAAGTATGCATAAATTGATTGAAGTAATGGAAAAACAGCTTGAAATCGAAAAGAAAAGCGCAGAAGAAAAACTGACAGCAAATAATCTGGATACAATCTTTAAACTGACAAGCGTGATTAACAACCTTAAGTGCATGGAATCCGGCTCATACGTGAGTAAAGAAACCGTGTCTGAGGTTGCAGAAGGACTTATCAAAAAGTATTCCAACGGCAGATATGACCATAACTTAGATGCGTTATACGATGTATATCTTGCGGCCAAACAGGATTACAAGAAGACCGGCGATCAGGGCCATAAGGACAAGCTGATGGAAGCTGTTGGACGGCTGATGGTTGAGATGTATGATCTCCTGTCGGCTATGATTATGGACTCTGACTTCCAGGAAGAAAAGCGGGAAATCATGAACCGGATCCGCATGTTGGCAGATGCTTAAATGATGTGGTGACAGGAAATAACAGGATACAAGATATGATGAATGTGTGGTGAAACCATATGCACCTTCCTTTCTTTTGGTAACTTGTTGAATGGCGCGCATGTCCTTAATAGAAACCGGGTGTTGCTAACCTCCGGCAACACGGCCAAACCGGGAGGTTGAAAAGCGGATGCAATGTCCGACATGCGCATTGTGCCTGGTGTCCGGGCTGACGGCTGGAAAGACAGCATATGGAACATATCATCAATGGCAGATGTGAAAAGTCGCGCCCTTTGTTCCGGTTCGATCCCGGGTGTTCCGATTACCCCGCCGGTGGTTTATCCGGCTGAATCCATACCGCTGACGGGCGGTTAATAATCACGTTTAGGAGGATGTTATGCAGAATTATGAACAGATCCTTGCGGAGCTTGGTATCGAGATTCCAGAGGATAAAAAAAGCGATCTGAAAAAGAAGATGGATGAAAATTATCGTACAAAATCAGATTATGACAAGGTAGTGACAAAAAGAGACGAATATAAGACATCTCTGGATGATGTGCAGGCAAAGCTGGATGGATTTAAGGATGTCGATGTGAATGATTTGAAAAACCAGATTAGCACTCTCACTACTCAGCTCGATGATGAGAAGAAAGCCAGAGCGGCGGACGCTCGGAAAGTTGAAGTCGAAAAGACTGTGAATGATTTCCTGGCATCGGTAGATGACAAGGGAGCGAAGCAGTACGAATTTTTGAACGATATTACCGAGCAGCATTATCGGGAAGCCTTGGTACAGGAGCTGGACAAAGATTCTGCGAAAGGAAAATCTATCAGCGACATCTTTAAGGGGATGATTACTGATGCAGAAGGGAAGATCAAGCAGGGCATTTTTGTAGATCAGGCACAGAAGCAGGCACAGAAAAGTGCCGCTCAATTCCAGTTTTCAGGGAAAACCGGAAAGACCGGAGCACCTGGATCTTTGACGAAAGAAGATTTTAAGAAAATGTCGTTGGATGATCGCTTGAAACTGAAGGAGACTGATCCAGAGCTTTATCAGTCACTTAAATAACCGGTCATACATAGGAGTGTGATCGCTAACCTAAACACCCAAAAAGTTATAGGCAGATGGGACGAATAGTCCTTTTCTGCTGACGGAAAGGACTATTTTTTATGGCAAGAACAGTTGGAACATTTGGCGGCTTTTCTTTTGACCCGGAAGTATTTTCCGATTACATGACCGAACAGCCGACATGGAATGACCGGATCCTTGCATCCGGAATCTTGGTACAGGACAACACCATCATGGATCTGATTGGAGAGAAAGGAAACGTAGCTACACTTCCGTTTTACACTCCGATTGATGCTGAAGATTCTCCGGCACTGAACAACGATGGTAAAACAGACAACACACCGGTAGAGATCTCTGGAAAGAAACAAACTGCTATGCTGATCCAGCGAATGAAAGCATGGAAAGTGCAGGACTTTACCAAGGAGCTGACCGGAGCTGAACCGATGACTCACATTGCAAACAGTGTGGCTGGATTCTATCGCCAGACCAGAATCAAAGACCTTATGGCTACCGTAGATGCTGTTCTGTCTCTGACCGGCATGGAAAACCATGTCACCAACATCGCAGAGGCAACAGGAAGTGGAGCCGTTACTGACGCAAACAAGATCGATGAAACCACTCTGATTTTTGCGCAGCAGGCAGCTATCGGAGATTCTGCGGAGACTATGGGGCTGCTGTTTATGCACTCTTATATCTATGCAAGATACAAGGCTATGGGGCTTGTGGACTTTAACAAATACACGATCACTAATGCTATTGAGCGTGAGGTAAATCTCCCGACTATTGGCGGATTTATCCCGATTGTCACAGACAGAAACACTGTTGATACGTCTGCGACCAATCCGGTTTATAAGACCTATATGATCGGATCCGGTTCTGTGCTGACCTGTGACAAGAACAACTATGAGAACCCGTACTACTCTGATTACGATCCGGAGACTAAAGCGGGTATCGAAAAGCTGTATACAAAGCAGGGATATGTGCTGCATCCGAATGGTTTCAGCATCAATACATCCAAGATCAGCGAAGAGTCTCCAACTAACGCAGAGCTTGGAGCAAAAGCAAATTGGTCTCTGGCATTTAACCAGAAGAACATCCGTATGGGCATTATCAAGTCCAACGGTTAAGGAGATTTCGGCATGGCATATGTAGATTATGATTTTTACACAACTTCATATTTTGGCAGTGTCGTGCCGCAATCTGACTTTCCACGGGTGGCGGAACGAGCTTCCGACTTTGTGGATACAATGACTTTTGACAGGCTGGTGGACGGACTGCCGTCAGACGAACGCTCTCAGAAGCGTATCAAAAAGGCGGTCTGTGCACTGGCTGATAAAATCTACGAGCTTGATCTTGCAGAGAAAAATTCCGTGGCTGCTGCTGGCGGAAGTACCACTACGGTAGGAACCAACGGCAGTACGACCGGAATTATTACCTCTGTATCATCCGGCAGCGAATCCATATCCTATGCAACACCGCAGCAGATTGGAGCAAGCGCAAAGGAATGGAATGCAGTATATGCAGCAGCCGGAGACATGCAGAAAACCAATGACTTACTCTTAAAGACGGCTTTGCCGTTACTGATGGGAGTAAGAGACGATGAAGGAATCCCGATTCTTTATGCGGGACTGTAGGAGGTAAACATGGAAACATTATTTGCAAATATGACTATTATTCTGGCTGTGATCGGAGTTCTGGCATTTTGCGTGTCAGTAATCACGCAGGTCTTTAAGGGTGTAGGAGTTTTGTCTAAGATCCCGACAGATGCGCTTGTCTTTGTTTTGTCCATTGGTATTACTGTAGCAGCATTTGTTGCATATATGCAGTATATCAATATTGCGATTTTGTGGTATATGATTCTGGCGGCTATCATGGCTGGATTTATTGTGGCATTTGTGGCAATGTATGGATGGGAAAAGCTCACAGATCTGTGGAAGCGCATGAGCAAGACAGACGATTTTTATAAAAAGTAATGGCAGACAAGTCAAACAGCATGGCATATGAGAATCTGAATAGACGAATCTTTGATGGTGTTGGAGAATACGGCATACCGCAGTTGCAGCCTGAGACATTTGAGGGCGAGTGTGAATTTATCGGATTTAACTATGCCAGAGGCAACTGCAAGAACCCGGAAAATAAAGCGGTTCATTTCTTCCTTGATGATTATCAATTCAATGCGCTGTGGATAAATGTTGACAGGTATGTGGAGAAGCTGAGCCGGTTTCGGTACGTTCTGACACCAGATTTCAGCACTTACACTGATTTTCCAAAAGCCATTCAGATTTACAACCATTATCGGAAACACTGGGTTGGTGCATATCTGCAAGAAGCAGGATGCAAAGTGATCCCGACAATCTCATGGAGTACACCAGATTCTTACGACTGGTGCTTTGATGGAGAGCCAGAGGGCGGAACCGTGGCGGTATCTTCGGTGGGCTGCATGAATGGAAAAGCAAAGAAAGAGCTGTTCTTATCTGGCTATAATGCCATGATCGACAGGTTACATCCAGAAAGCATTATCTTTTACGGGAAAGTGCCGGAAGAGTGCAAAGGAAACATTGTCAGAATCAAGGCATTTTCAGATAAATTCTCAGAAGCATTATGCGAGGTGTAAACCATGTATGACAAGACGATCACACTTTTTAATCAATATGAGAGTAAGACCACAGGTGAGGTTACATGGTATTCGCATGTGCTTTCCGGTGTTGATTTGATCGCTGATCGTGCGGCTATTCAAGAAAAGTATGGTGCAGAGTCTTCAGACTCCGTAAAGCTCCATATCCGTTACCAGATGCAGGACGGAAGTATCGTGATACCGGACAGCTCCGGCATAATGCTTCCGTGGATGAAAGAAAAGGCATGGGAAGCACAGACAAACGAAGGACTTTCAAACAGTATCCGGCTCTCTCCGAAGGACTTCTTCTGGCAGGGCGAATGGGACAAAGGAACTGTGAACGATGCAGACTATCAAGACCGGCGGTATGAGGGTTTTTATGCATACATGAATGCCAACAAGGATGGTGTGTACAAGATTACCAGTGCGAGCGATCCGTACACGGTTATCCCGCATTTTGAGATTATGGGTAAATAACATGCCAAAAAGCAGAAGCAGGAGGGCGTGGTAAAAATGGGTGGACGTGGTGGAAGCAGCGGATTAAATTTTTTCAGATATAATTCAGAAATCGAAAAAATAAGAAACGCCAAGACTGAAAACTTACGAGTTTTTGACTCAAACGGGAATCTTGTTTATTCAGAAGGTGGAACAAAAGGTCATACAGGCTATGAAGAGGTAGACTATTCTGGGAAAATAGCTGTCCACAACCACCCAAAAGGATATTATCCATTTGCTTCTAATACAGATTTTGAAACGTTTGAAAAAAGCGGTGCAAAAGAAATGGTAATTGTGTCTCGCGGATATACCATGCGCTTGCGAAAAGATCCTAGTTATAAAAATTTTGGTCGAGAAGGAATTACAAGTGCCCTGAGATGGAGTGGCGGAAGCGATTTGTTAAATAAAGCCAGACAAGACCTTGTGCAAAGAAAAATTTCTCAAGACCAATATATCACTAAAGTTTTTGAAATTCACAAAAAAGCAGCTAAACGAAGTGGATACATATTGTCGTATGAAAAATATAATCCCAAAAGGAAATAAATCATGGCACGAAGTAATATTAAACACTTCAAAAATTATTCCATTGTTCGGGGCGATATCAAGCTCAATATTGATATGTCACGGTTCAACAAGCAGTTTCAGCGCGCCCAGTATGAGCTTGACGGAAATGTAATGAACAGCATGATACCTTTTATGCCTATGCAGGATGGCACGTTTGTCAACGTCACACGCGCTCACAGCGCATCATTGCAGGGCACGGGGATGGTCTGTGCAGGATTCCGTCCGCAGGGGCGGTACTTGTACGAAGGAAAAGTCATGGTAGACAGCGAGACAGGAAAAGGACCAGCAAAGATTCCAACAGGATCAGGAGCCGGAGATTATATTTTTAGATTCCGAAAAGATGCAAAGCTTGTCCCGACAGATCGACCGTTGAATTACGCGCGTGATAAGCATCCAAAAGCTACGGATCATTGGTTCGATGCGGCAAAAAGAGTAGATGGTAAGAAATGGGTAAAGGCAGCAAAGAAGACGGCAGGAGGCGGATAATGTGGAAAAGCCTGTAAAATATGATACATCTGGTCATACGGTTATTATAAAAGCTGTCCAAGATCTGCTTAACCAGTATCCTGGACTGTACGAAGATGAACGAATCAAATTTGAGGAATCCTCAGAAGATACCGGGATTATCTTTACCAGCAATAATGGATCTGTGATCTACTCCGAGACAAAGTACATTGATGGTACGGTAGTGCAGAAATGCCAGTATCCATTTTACATTGTGTACAGGACATCGGCATCAGAGAAAGAATCTTATAAGATTACCATTGCCGAATTTCTGGAGACAATGGGAAAGTGGCTCGCAGGAGAAAATGTTACCATTGACGGGAAAACGTATATGCTGGAAAAATATCCAGCCATGACAGATGGAAGAAAGATAAATGAGTTGATGTGGGATAACGTATACGCCGCAGAGCCGACAGCAAACGGCGTGCAGGACTGGGTTCTTCCGGTGACTGCTCGTTATACTAATACATTCAAAAAAAGAAGCATGTAAATTCCGGCTGCTGTCTAAAACAGCTGCTAACCTACACACCTTTTAAAAGCTATGGGTAGAAAGGATTTTTTATGGCACAGGATAGAACAAATATGGTATCTCTCTTGGATATCGGAACTCTGATGAGCGGTCTGACACCTAAAATCGTAGAGCTTGGAAATGGATTTTCGGAAATCACTGAGGACTGGGGACCGGATACATCAGACACCCAGTACGTGAACATGAAGTCCAAGTCCTCTACGGTAAAAGGATATGGTTTATCCATGACACCGGAAAGAGAATTTATCTCTGATGAGGTGCAGACTGCGATCAACAAGATTTTTAAGATGTTCCCGACAGGAGCAGACTGCGAGACATATTACTACCGGTTTTATAAGACTGATCTTTCTGAGTCCGGCGATAGCATGACTGGAGACTGTATCAAGGTACCGGTTACTGTATGCGCGTCCAGCACTGGCGGACAGGGTGGAGATCCGCTGACATCATCTATCCAGATCAATGGCAACGGTGATGTCGAAGTTGGAACGGTTACAATCAGTGCAACAGGAGAATATAGCTGGGCAACGAAATAAATCACAGGGCTTGCTTTTTGGCAAGCCTTTATTTGAAGGAGGACAAAATGCAGGAGCTTATCCTTGATAATGGTATTAAAGAGATTGCTGTAAAAAAAGAGAACGGTGATTTGATTACCGTGTTGAAAATCAATGTTGCAGATGGCCGGACAGCAGAGAAATTTGCTCAGCTTATTGACCGGCTCAACAAAATCACAGACGAGCAAAACGAACAGAAAAAGGCTATGGATGCCAAGTATACCGGAAGAAAGATTGTTTACAACGGTGGAGAGAGTGTAGATACCGAGCAGGTTATTGATAGAAGCCGTATGAATGTATCTTATCTGAAAAAGTGTATCGAGGAGCTTGACTTAGTATTTGGTCAGGGAACGGTAAGAAATGTGTACCGGGAAAATTACGAGATGGACGAGTATTTTATCCCGGATGAGGCTGCGCTGGTAGAACTTGTCGATAAGCTGATTCCGGTTATGACGGAATTGTTTGGACAGAGATTCCAGAGCGTGAAATCCAGATATAATGCTCGCAATCGTGGCAAAAATAGCAAGTACAATAAGAGGACCATGATCCAAGGATATAAACATGAATAATGTTCTGATTCATCCACTCCCGGATGAGTGGAATGGTTACAAGATCAATACATGGTTCCAAGTCGGAATACAGGTATCTCTCATATATTACGATGAGGAATTGACCAATCTGGAAAAGTCGAGCCTTATCATTGAGTTGCTGTTTGAAGACGAAGATGAAAGCGGAAATCTGTATATGCGAGATCATCCGCAAGATATAGATGAACTTGAAGATTGCATTAAATGGTTTTTGAACGGATGGTATCATGATCGGCAACCGAGCGAAAGCGATAAAAAACGACTGGTAGATTATAACATAGACCAGTGGAGAATATATGCTGATTTTCGCCAGATTTACGGGATCAATCTCAATGAGGCAGATATGCATTGGTGGGAATTTTGCGGAATGCTGTGGAATATGCCGGACGAAACCTCCTCTTTTTTGAAGGTAATCGCGATACGTAATAAGAAAGTTACTAGCAAGATGAGTAAAGAGGAGAAAGAGGTCATAGCTAAAGCCAAGGTCATATATGCATTGGATTCTAAGCCTGTTGAAAAAGAATATGACGATGACGAAAAAGAGAAAATCGACCAGTATGACAAGTTTGCAGCAAAATCAAAAGCCAGAAAAGAGTTAGAGAAAAAGGCAGTAGAAGAATTTAGGAGGTGCACCTGATGAAATATGACGGAAGCATTTATATCAATACAAAAATCAGCACAGATGGTGCAAATTCTCAAATGTCTTCCCTCGAAAATAGAATTGTAAAAACATCAGATAGGCTGGAAGACCTGAAAAAAAGGCAGAAAGAACTGGCAGAGCAGAAGATACCTACAAAAGAGTATGCAGATCTCGAAAAAAAAGTAGAAAAAGCTGCAAAGTCATTAGCTACTCTTCAGGCCAAAGCGCAAGAATTGGAATCTGCAAAAACACCAACTGAAGATTACAAATATTGGACTGCAGAGCTTGCAAAAGCCAAGGAAATGTATAACAAACTGATCGATAAGCAGATCAAAATGCAAGAGCTTGGCGCGGATCCAAGCAGCAAGGCGTGGAAATCGCTTTCGTATGACATAGATACAGCACGAAAAAAAGTGAACGATTATAGCGCTATTGTGCAGGATCTTGAAAAATCAGGAGATACCGAGACACATACAAAAGAGTGGGAAAGAATTTCCGCAAAAATAGAGCAGGCAAAGCAGGAGCTTGAGTCATATAAATCTCAACAAGCAGATCTTGCTGCAAATAATTTGCAATTTATTGATCCGACAGCAACAGCAGAATACAGTCGGCTTGATGCGCAAATTCGGCAAACAAGCAGCGATTTAGACGTCTTAAAGCTGAAACATGAAGAATTAAGGCAAAAGCAAGAAGAGGTATCAAAAGGTTCTTCAAGCGTAGGCTCTGCTCTTGGAAAGCTTGGAAAGAGAATTGCTGGACTTGCGAAGAGAATCTTTATCTTTTCGCTTATCACAAAAGCATTCAGAGCTATGGTATCTGGGATTCAGGAGGGGCTGAAGAATTATGTCCAGTACTCCGCTGAGTACAATAAGACTATGTCTGACTTCTCTAGTTCGGCTGCAACTCTGAAAAATTCAATGGCAACTGCGGCAGCACCAATCTTAAATTTGTTTGTTCCTGCGCTGACCACTCTGTGCGGATGGCTTACGACAGCGGCAAATCTGATAAGCAAATTTGCCGCATTTGTATCCGGTAAAAGCACATGGACCAGAGCGGTCAAACAGCAGAAGAATTACGCAAAGTCATTGCAGAATACTTCAAAAGCTGCGGATAAAGCCAAAACATCACTGGCAGGATTTGATGATCTGGATGTTCTTCAGCAGGATACCGGATCAACTGGAGGAGCAGGCGGAGGCGGAGAAATCACTGGTGCAGGAGCATTTGAGGAAGTGCCATTTACTGATGCAGACATTTCTCTGTTGGAAAAGGTCAAAGCGATACTGGAAGCTATTCTTCCACTTGTTGTTCTGATCGGCGCAGCTTTTCTTGCATGGAAAGTTACAGATTTCTTGACAAAACTTATGGCTGTAAATCCAATTCTTGGTAAAATTTTGTCTATACTGTTTATTATTGCCGGTGCAGCACTCGCAATATACAGCTACTTACACATGTGGAATAATGGTGTAGATTGGAAGGGACTGATTGGTTATATCGTTGGTGTTTCGTTGGTATTTGCTGGTTTATATGCGTTGTTTGGCCCTGCGGTAGCTGGAATAGCTTTGATCGTAGCCGGAATAGCTGGACTTGTGTTGGCATTCAAAGATATTTACGAAAATGGCTTGAATGTTCAGAATATAAGCTTATTATTGGTTGCGGTCTTTGGACTTATAGCTGGGGTTTTCCTTGTATTTGGTGGAGCTGCCGCGGTTGTGGTTGGATACATTGCTATATTGGCGTCTCTGTTTGTTGTGGCCCTTGCAAGAGCTGGTAAATTGCAAGAAGCAGTTGGATTTTTAAAAGATGCGTTTGCCGCTCTTAGTAAATTTGTCAAAGATATATTCGCTGGTGATTTTAAATCTGCATTACATGATATTTGCGTATTTGCTATAAATATTGTGAATGCAATCATAACAGCATTTGAATCTTTGATAAATTTTATCGTTGATGGAATCAATGCAATTATCAAAGCTGCAGTAGATCTGGCAAACAAGATTCCTGGCTTTGATTTTGATGCTCCGCAGATTCCACATGTAACGTTTGGCAGACTTGAAGTTCCGGCACTGGCGAATGGTGGAATCACTTCTGGAGCTGCACTTGCAAAGATTGGAGAGGCCGGGAGAGAAGCAGTGTTGCCTTTGGAAAATAATCTGGGCTATCTGGACGAATTTGCAAACAGAATCGCGGACAAGATTCCAGCAGCACAGACAGGTCCTGTTTATTTGCAGGTTGATGGTAAGACATTTGCAAGGTTGATGCATCCTTATTCGGAAGCTGAGAATAATCGTGTGGGACTCTCATTTACAAAGTAGGTGAATTTTATGGAGCAAAAATATACAAGAGGGCTTGTCATTGACGGGGTGAATTATAACATCCCGTTAGTGTCGATTAAAAGAACCGCTGACTTTTTGGAAAAGTACGCAAACAGAACAGAAGACGGAGATGTCCATATCGAGACAATCGGAGTTTATAAAAATTATACAATATCCATTGGCACGATAAATGATAAGGCAACCTATGACAAGCTATTTGAGCATATCACAGATGTAGACAACCGGTTCCATGAAGTCACTCTTCCAGATGCAAATGGAAACTTTTCTTTTTATGGATATTTTTCCAGTATTGCGGATGAAATCGAAAAAGTATTTGAGTCAGGGGCAGAATTTAAGAGCCTTACATGGAAGATGACAAGCAAGAAACCATACAAGAAACCATAGGAGGCAAGAATGGCAAAAACAAGTTGCTTTGCAAGAATGAGGTTTGCAGATGTTACGGCAATAGCAGATGCAAGCCTTGCCATCTCTGAAAAACAGGAAATAGGATCACTAGAACCATTTGAAAAAGATGATTTTATCTCTATTCCAGATTGGGGAACCATCGAGAAGAACCAATTTGTCTTAAATGGAGAAAAAGAAATCATGCCGGATGTACCGGAAAATGTTGCATTTTGGAGTTCGGAAAAATCTGGAGACGATTGCGCCTTTTTGAATGTACCAGTAATAACGGTAACATTTACAAAAAACCATTCGTCTGCAGGTATAACTTTATATTTTTCGGATGAGTATCCAGAGGAAATTGATATAACATGGTATGATCTTGCAGGAATAAAAATTACAAATAAGACCTTTTGCCCAAATAGTTTAATATATTTTTGCAAAAAGCAAGTTGAAAATTACGGAAAAATTATAATTAAGTTTGTAAAAACTAAATTGCCGGATCGCTATATAAAATTACAGTATATTTTGTATGGTGAATATCTGGAATGGACAGATGCAATTATAATGTCTGCCAGTGTACACGAAGAAGTGGACGAGACATCTGATACACTTGCAATAAACACGGCAGAAATAAGTATACACGATGAACGGTATGATTTTGACATATCTAATGCTGAAGGATCGTGGAAAAGTGTCCAGCGAGATCAACCAATCTGGTTGACACAGACTAAAGACGGCAAAGAAATCGAAATGGGAACGTATTATATTGATGAGCAAAAATTTAGCGATAACATAGCGACTTTTTCGCTGATAGATTCTGTTGGTAAAATGGACAGATACATATTTAGAGATGGAGAAGTGTATAAAAATGCAAAAGCTGGGAAAATAATGGAGTCCATATTTGTTGCAGCAGGAATTGATAAATATGAGATCGACTCTGACTTATATGATATATTGCTGTCTGGCCATTTGGAAATCCAAACCTGCAGAGAAGCTTTGAAAATGGTTTGCTTTGCTATTGGCGCACTTGCGGACGACAGCCGATCGGGCATTGTAAGGGTTTATAAGCCTACACGATACGTAACAGAAGAAGTTGGCCCTGACAGAAAAATATATGGTACAACATCAATAGAGCTTGATGATTATGTCAGTGGTGTCTCAATAGAAAGCGCAACATACCTGCTTCAAAGCGATGCGCAGAACCTTTACGATGATGATCTGCCAGCGGGAGTATCTACGGTTGAATTCTCCTCTCCGTGTGATCCGGCGACTGTCTCCGTATCAGGTGGATCTTTGCGTGAGGCGAAACATAATTACGCTGTTATCAATATGGATGCAGCCGGTAAATGTACGATTACTGGGAAACAGTATGAAAAAAGCACATTTAAAAAAATGTTGTCTAACGTTGTAAAGGGCGGAGAAACAGAGAATATAAAAGAGTATGGAACAATTACTCTTTACAATTCTGATCAGATTACCGAAAAGCTAGAATCTCTTTTATCCTATTTACAGCTTCGCAAGAAGTTAGAAATGCAATTTTTTGTGGATACTGAAAAGGTCGGAAATTGGCTTAATGTAAAAGACACAAAAGGAATGACATCTACTACATTATTGGAATCCCAGGATATCGACTTGACTGGAGGATTTATTGGAACTGCTACATGCAGAGGATATAATACCGTTGTTACAACATTTTACTTTACAGGATCGGAACTGTATGCTGGAGGTGATTTTTTGCTATGAATCTTGACCCGATCAATCCATATTGGACTGCAATTGTCAAAAAGTTGCAGCATGAAAACGAGGAATTAAAAAAGAAAAATATGGAGTTGGAAGAAGAAGTGGAGGGATACCGTGAATCTGTGGCAAGAAGCAGTGACAGATCGGACTCAGACTGATGTGGACAAAGCTGTGCTCTATAATCAAACTGGTTGGAACATCCTTACGGACGAACAAAAGGCAGAGTGGCTTGCAGGCATGAAGGGATCTCTTAACGAATCGGATTTGCTGAGAATCGAGAATAATATCCAGCTTTTAAGCGATGTATTGGAGCTGTCACTTGACACCTATGCAGATGGAATACCGGAGTTGGTTAATGAATCATATTTTGCGAAGCTGTTAAGCAATGTCCAGGCAATAAGAGATGCAGGAGCATACCATTCCGATACACCAGCAGTACCAGAAAAACCGGTTAATGATTATCAGAAAGTTAATAATATTGAAAAGATATTGGATGATATTTATCAAATATTATTAAATAACTTCCATTATTATGCCGGATCTGAAATATATGCCGGTGACGAATTTGGATTTTTATTATAGGAGGAAGACATGGGATTTATTAAAAAAATTTGGAAAGACCGGATCAGCGAATTTCCGACACGAAGATCACTCACAAAAACAGATGGAACATCTGAGTTGGTGACTGTTGCCAGATCTGAAGGAATGATTTCGGAAGAAGGTGACGCTTTTTCCGCTGAAAATATGAACGACTTTGAGAATCGAGTCGCAAATGGATTTAGTGAATTAACTGAGAACTTAAGCAAAAATACTTTTGGTGATCAAGTTACGCTCGTAAATAACCAAGATTACACTTGTCCTACTGATGGGTATTTTCGCATTGTATGTGGATATCAAGAAAAATCGAAAGCCGTTGGTATTATTAACGACATCATTTTAGTAGCCCTCAGTAGCACGAATAGCAGTTCTGTAGTTATAAACAACTCAATGTCATCAGTCATATTTGTACGTGCCGGAATGACAATAAAATATACTGGAACAAATGCACAAGGATATTTTGTTCCATTAATATGATTTTACTTGATTCCGTAGATACTTTTTATAAAACAATATCTACAACAAATTCATACCTAACATCTTTTGGGTTGCTCACACTAGTAAATGGAACACGAATTTCTGTGTCAGTACCATTATATACCGCTACAACCTGAATTGGGTAAGTATATAAAGTTGATGATGCGTCAAATCTAAATACACCTACGCCAATGATATGTTGCACATTTTCATTGAGTGAAAGTATATTTCCTGGCAATTTGCAAAAGAGACAAAGTGCTCCTTCTGGCTGACCATTAAAATTATCTGCTGAAAATTTAATCGTTGTTTTATCACCGAATACTGTTGTTTTAGTGCACGCACTTCCCCAAACATGATTACCCTGTTTATAGAATTGCATAAAGTAATTTGATACATTGCTAGTATATAACAAAGTTTCGATAGCATTATTTCTCATTTAGTTCACAGTTAGGGCGGATTTCTCCGCCCTGCAGAGCTACATCGAATACACAAATCTGAAGAATACAATCCTTGGATTTTTCTCCGCAATGTAATGTCTTCTTGTTACATCAGATCCTTTGTGTCCGAGATAACAACCGGAATCATCAGCCGTACCACCGCGCCGCACAATATTGGTCGCAGTGGTGGATCTGAAGAGCTGCGGATACACTCGCTTATTTATGCCGCATCTTCCGGCTATGTCTTTGACTTCCTTAAAAATTCCACCCTTTCCGAGAACCTTGCTTTTATCTCCAACAATATGCGTAAACAGCGGTTCATTGCTGTCAAAAGATTGGTTCCTGTCCAGCACTATATATTCTTTAATGTATTTGATGGCTACACCGTCAAGAAACACCTGCCGGTATGTTTCTGTCTTTTCGCCGTAGAGTATCAGCTCTCCTGTATTCCAGTCAATTTGATTTATACGGACATATGGAATTTCTCCCTTCCTCGATGCGGTTGACCTGAGCCATTCTAACAGTGCCCGGTCTCTGCGATTCTTGCAGCCTTCTTTCAACTGCTCTACTTCTTCTGCTTTCAAGTATTCCACAGGCTTTGTAACTTCTTTGAATCGTTCAATTTCTTCCACCGGATTCTCAGAAATAAAATGTTGCTTCTTCATCCAGAAGAACAGGGCAAGGATTTTCCGCCGTTTGTTATTCAGCGATGAACCTTTGTTTCCCTTTTTCTTTTTGCACCGCAAATAGTGTTCAATGTCTTCTTTGTCCATAGTGACAAGTGGCTTATTAACATATCGGATCAGCTCCCGTGCAGTACTAAGGTAGGCTTTCATGGTCGATTCTTTCAGAGAGATCGATCGCTTTATCTCAAACAAATTTAAAATGTAATCATTACTGTCGGTAACTGTAGCTGGAAGAGTTATTGCATCTACGATGTCTACTTGATACAAACTCTCCGACAGAGCTTCTTCCAGAATTGCCAGTTCGTTTTTTCCAAGATGATATTTCATTTTCAACAAAATCTCATTTCTGAACTGTTCTTTTTTCTGCATACGCGATCCTCCTCTCAATTCTTTTAACGTGGGTATTATGGTAGTTAAATTGTATCACATAATAATTTTATTAAAATACAAGGAGGGAAAGTATGAGAATCAATGTACATGCTGGACATAATCCGGCAGGAAAGATTGCTTGTGGTGCAGTTGGCTTTATCAATGAGTCAACAGAGAACAGACGAGTTGTAGACGAGATTATCAGCCAGCTCCTGCAGCTTGGACACACTGTCTACGATTGCACCGTTAATGACGGTGTAGGACAGACGGATGTGCTGAAGAAAATCGTGCAGAAGTGCAAGATGCATGAGGTTGATCTGGACGTATCTATCCACTTTAATTCCGGAGCGAACGACAAGACCGGAAACGGGAAAACAACTGGTACAGAAGTATATGTTTACTCTGCATCCAGCAAGGCTTATGAATATGCCGAGAAGATCTGCAAGGCGATCTCGAATATTGGCTTTAAGAATCGCGGAGTAAAGGTGAATCCGAACCTGTATTTTTTGAAGCATGTGACAGCTCCTGCGCTGCTTGTTGAGTGCTGCTTTGTCGATGATAAGGACGATGTGCAGCTCTACAATTATCAGGATATGGCATCTGCTATCGTGTACGGTATTACCGGTCAGATCGTCCAGAAGACAGAGAACGAGTCTGACAAGGTAACTACCGAGGAATCCTCGACTGGTGACAGAAAGGCTCTGTATCGTGTACAGGTGGGCGCATACAGCAGAAAAGAAAATGCCCAAGCGCAGGCTGACAAGCTGAAAAAAGCTGGATTTGATGCGGTAGTTGTCCAGGCATAGTTGATACAATAGGAAAGAGTAGATTTTTGCTACTTTTTCCTTTTTTTTTATTGACATTGTTACCACAATGTGGTAACATTTAATCATCAAAGAAATGGAGGAACGGAAACATGACGAGGACAGAAATGTTGCAGGCAATCAACAGCCTGCCGGAAGAAAATAAAGGATGGAGTGACGTGAAGCGTGCGCTCCGCCCGGAAGCATCTGATAGAGAAATTGAGAGATGCTACCGGAAACGCTGCGAGGTCATTCCGGAACTCGTAGCATGGCAGCTTGTGCGCGGAAATTATGAGCGCATCAGTGCCATGAATAAGCAGGTTGATGACGTACTGAACGTTGGAGACCTGACAGAGCTTCTCGGCGTTGATCTGGAAGCTCTGAAGCAAGAACAGGAAGATCTCCGGGCTGCGTATGCTCCGAAGATTGCGGCTCTGCTGGACGATATTCGCGCGAATATAAATCTTGCCAATGAGTGGGCACGTCTTACCCGGTCACCGGAATTTCCGAGACCGTAATATACAATACAAAGATCCGGAGAAACGGAGCAGAAGGAGAAGAAATGAAAAAAGAAAAGTTAATTGAAAAAAAGAATGACACAGTAAAAAATATGATGTGGTATTTTAAACGCATTATGACTGAAGAAGATTTGAAAGCTTTTTCTATTCCGCAGCTTGAAAGAATTTGTGAAATGATGGAAAAAGCAGACAAATACAGAGAAAGCCGCGATCCGTTTTATCGACTTTCCGCAACCGAAATAATTCAGAAATCTTCAGGAAAGATTGCATTTTTTGAAGAAGACGGAACTATTCGCGAAGAAAGCCGGGAAGAGTGCAGATCTGGTGCGTCAGTTTCGAGCCTGGAAAATTATGAAAAAAGAGAAAAAGCATGAAATATATTCATGCTTTCTATCCTGGACTTGTCCATATTATAATTTCAATCCGACGTCCCAGCGGGGTGGAACGACACACGACAGCCCCTTGCGCTGTCGATATATTTAAGTTATCACAAGCAATAGAATAAGTCAATGAAAAACCATAAAAAAGGAGAAAAAACTATGAAAATCAAAGGAATCGGAAATGTAAATAAAAACACAGCAATGGAAATCCTGACCCGCGAAGGCAGAGAAGCCGTAAAATCTGGAGAAATCACATTGGAAGAACTTGGACAAATGTACAAGATGGAGCAGGTTAAAAAATGCTCCAAAATCGGAAGCTGCGGAGATGCATTCCGGGCGAGCTATAGCAGAATCCCAGACGATCTGAAGGATGAGCTGACACCAGATCAGCTCGGAAGACTGACGGATGCATTTTATGAGTGCTATGGAGACGAAAAAAACGAAAGATAGGAGAAAAGCTATGGCAAAGGAAATAATATGTCGGTTTAGATGTACGGAAGAGGAAAGAGAGATTGTCCGCGGGGCTGCGGAAGCTGCAGGAATGAATATGACAGAGTATTTATTCTCTCTTGTCAAAGCAGACACTGATGGATGTAAATTTGTGGATGTGGATGCTGTTGTATATAAAAATACAAATCCAAGAACAGAACGCCGCCGTTTGCATATGGGAAAGGCACTTATAGACGAATACGGACGAGGATCCCGTAAAGCATACGCACGGATCTCCAAGAAAGCACAATCCCTTTTGGGCGATCTGTTAACTGCCGGAAATTATATGGATCTTGAAGTAAACGGGAAGACAGTAGATTATCCGAATGCCATGTCCGACTATGCGATTTTTGATAAGACTCTCTGGGAGTCCAGAAAAAAATGAAAACAACATGTCCATATTTTGTCCTTTTAAGATGGCGAAAAACCTTGAATTTTCGGGGTAAAATGGCATTTTGAGCACTTGACTTTTAATCAAGTTGTCCGGGGTTCGAATCCCCGATGCCTCACACAAAAAACCGTCACTCAGAAAACCTCTGAATGGCGGTTTTTTCTCGTATTCTCAACGTTTTTCACGTCTTGAAAATCCCTAAAATTGCAATTTTGAAAGTGCGTTAAGTAAAACGAAATAAGTAAAAGTAGATGTCCAAATCATGTCCTTTTAGACCCATATGTCCAGATTTTGTCCTAAAATCCGATAGCAGATTCCACGGCTTCAGCGGTCTTTTCCTTGTCCTCTTGGATGTGGCTGTACACGTCCATAACCATCTTCTCTGTGTCTCCCATGATCTCCGCTATCTTTTTGATGGAGATCTTCGGGACCTGATAGCACAGCTCCGTGCAGAAGTTGTGCCGGAACACATGAGAGGTCAGACCCGGGACCATATCGACCACGGAATTTCCACCGGCAGCAATGTTGATCTTGTCTCGGATGGAATCCCACATGCGCCGGAATGATGATTTTGTCAGCTTGCCACCGCCCCGGACCTTCTGAATCAGATATCCGTTCTTACCGTGTAGGTACTCGTTCAGGAACCGGCAGAGGAAATCCGGCATGGGGATCTCGCGGTATCCGTTATCCGACTTCGGACCCTTCTCAATCGGATCATTGCTGGCAAAGGTGACTGCCGTATGCACCCGGACCTTCCGGGTCTGCAAGTTGATGTCTGTTCGGCAGAGTGCCAGAGCTTCTTCCCGGCGCAGCCCCAGACCGTAGATCAGATACACATAGCAGCGTTCCCGGTCTGTAAAGTCCGCCTTTTTGACTGCTTCCTTCTCCAGAGCTGTCAGTGGTCGTTTCTTCGGTGCTTTGTATTCTGGTGCAGAAATATCTGAGCAGATACGGTCGTAGGCTTCTGCTAGCAATCGTGAGTCCCAGATCGCACTCTTTATGATCTGCTTAAATGTAACCTGGATTTGTTCACAGGTGCGCGGGTGATCCGCATTATTATTTATCAGTTGCTGGAAGTGAATACGGGATACTTCCGACAGCTTCACCCCGGACAGGGCAATGATCTTCTTCTCGATGATATTGTCATACATGGCCTGTGTGTTCGCTTCTCTTGTCTGCTTAAAGGTCTTCTTCCACTGCTGCGCGTATTCGTACACGGACATATCACTTGCCTGCGCAGCTATCTGCCCCTTCCGCAAAGACTCTTCTACCTGCTTTTTGAATGCTTCCACCTGATTCTCCAGATCCTTGCTGGACTTCTTGCTGCACAGGTTCTGCCGGTGCTTCGTGCCGTCCTTGTTGTAGGTTCCGTCCCATACCTTTGTCCGGTAATATCCATCTGCTCCCATTGTATATTTTTTCTTTGCCATCCCGTTTACCTCCTGTTTTTGGGCATAAAAAATACAGCCGACTTTTTTCGACAATTTGTGACATTATCTCTTGCGTGACTGCATTCCAGGTGGTAATATATGGGTGTAGGTAATACACTGCACCTTGGTGTGCAGTCGGCTCCCTGTTGGCGCAGGGAGCTTTTTTATTATTTCGTGACTACAAATTTGATATCTTTGCTCTTCCAGAAATCCGGTGTGAATGATACTTCCAATCTCTGGTAATCTTCAGGAACTTCATAAGTTATGATCCCGTTCATTTTCTTCCCGGATGCAACATTTCCATCAAGTGTAACTTTTCCGTTACTATTGGATGCTGCTCCAGAAATACTCTGATTTACAGAATAATCATCGCAGTATGCTTCGAAGTTGAGCATGGAGCTGACTGTGATATCCCTGTCTGAATTGTTGGTAATCTTGAATGACAGATTGATATAAATGTTGCCAGCTTCTGGTGCCAGAAATTGCGTACCGTTAGATTCCTCTGCTGATACAAGCGTAACTTCCACATCATTCAGACTTGCCGTTTCCCCGACTGCAAATTCTGTCTTTTCCTCTTCTGTGGCTTCCGCTAAATCTCCGCTGTCTACTTTTGTGGGCTTATCGTCAGACGACAGCATAGATCCAAACGCTCCAATCAAAATAAGCAGTGCAAACACTATAAGAACAGTGCCTAGACAACCACGCGTCTTCTTTTTAGTGCTCTTTTCCTCCGCTTCTTTGCGTGTAGGTGCCCCGCAATTTGGGCATTTGTCTGCCTGATCGGAGATCTCCTTACCACACTCCGGGCAATTTGTAAGTGCCATAACACATACCTCCTCGATATATAATTTTTGGTATAATTTAGCATATCACATAATATAATTTTAGTAAAGATTAAGCAAAACAATATACATTTGCTACTTTAATAGGAGGGAACACATGGACTACAAGAAAGAAATCATTGACATGGTGCAGAAGATAAATAGTGAAAAAATACTGAATCTTATTTATTGGTTTGTGAAAAGAGGGTATAAAGAAGAATGGGCAGGAAAGTAGTTCCTGCCCATGTGCCTTAGAAAACAAACTTCTCAAGAAAATCACATAACAAATCTTTTTTATCAGTCGGTAGCTTGTCATATTCAAGAATAATATTCATGAATCTTTTATCTGTCAGACCAATTTTCATTACCACATCAGAAAACTCCGCATTAAATTCCTTTTCGGTTTTTTCATTAACCAAATCTGAAAGACCAATTCTGAAATATTTCGCCAGAGTTCCTAACTTTCCGGTTCCTGGAATTGCTTTCCCTGTGCACCACATATTAAATGTGGTTGCATTTATTCCAAGTTCTTTGGCGACTTCTTTTTGCTGCTTTCCGCTTGCGGCAACATACCTGCAAAGATTTTTTGAGAAGATCCTTTTCTGATCTTCATTTGTCATTGCACTTTCCTCCTCACATGTAATATTC
>ERZ1034897.196-NODE-196-length-33971-cov-9.467921_pt1 | contig 33971 bp, 44 predicted proteins | sample MGYA00520629_ERZ1034897 | MGnify/ENA primary metagenome ERZ1034897 (study PRJEB33766, sample SAMN09781789) | gut metagenome | biome: gut microbiome | host: Homo sapiens | place: Madagascar | study: EMG produced TPA metagenomics assembly of the PRJNA485056 data set...
CAATATGCGCAAGCACGAAAAGCAGATGTCCCGTGAAGGCACCCTCTGGAACGAGTACGACGAGATCAAGGCCATCTTGAACAAGATCGAGGCCGTTGGCACCGGCGCGGTAGACCTTGCCGACCCCCACGCCCGCGAAATGCTCGCCGACCAGCTCCAGAAGCTCCAAAGCAAGCTCGACGAAAGCAAGGCTCTGAACGCCTATTACCGCAAGTACAAATCCTTTGACGGATTTCCCGGCCTGACCGCCGAGGCCGCCGCCAAGCTCACCGCCGACTTTGCCGACACCTGCCAGCGCTGCCCGTGGGTAAAGCACCCAATCCCCGACTATGAATTGACCAGCCTGCGCGGTAAGATCAAGCGCGTACAGGCCCGTCTTGACGAGCTGGACAAGCGCACGGAGCAGGCCGAGCAGCCCGCCGAAAGCACAAAATTCTCCGGCGGCGAGATCGTCCGCAACCTCGAAGCCGACCGCCTCCAGATACTCTTTGACGAGAAGCCCGACGAGGAGACCCGCGCCGCGCTGAAACAAAACGGGTTCCGCTGGTCGCCCCGCTATAGCGCGTGGCAGCGCCAGCTTACCCCCAACGCCGAAGCCGCCGCCCGCCGCGCCCTCGGCCTGAAGGAGCGGCCCGGCATAGAGACCATCCAGGACACCGACCGCCGCGCCTGGGAGCGCTGAACGCTTGACAGGACCAACGCAATATGAGACAATCAACACAACAGCCCGCCCCGGCGGAACAGTCGGAGCAGACTACCCCCACCACTGAACAGCAGCCCCAGAAATACAGGGCAAAACACGTACAGCGCCCCCGGAGATTTTCCGGGAGCGCTTTTTTCATGCCAGAAACTGGGCAGTACACAGCCAGTACACACCAGCCGCGCCCGCCGCCTGCAATTACAAGCTTCTATCTTAACAACATATTGATATCCACCCTCACTTTCTCACCCCCTGCAATTCCTATCTTTTTCCCATTTCCCAACGCCTCGCGCCGTGCAGGATAGTACACAGATATGGCACCAGATGGCATATAGAAGTACACAGAAAGTACACAGTGATTATGTCAACCATTGCCGGCCTTGCGCTGCGCCATATAGGCGTTGAGCTTGTCCGCCCCGGCAGACTTTTGCCTCCGCCGCAGCTCCTCGTAAACCTCCTTCAGCACGCGCTCCGTGTCGCCCAGATAGGCCGCCGCCGTCTTCGTGTCAACGCCCGCCTCGTACATGATCGTTGCGTAGCTGTGGCGGAATTGGTGGGCCACGGCCTTTCCCAGGCCCGCCCCCTCGCAGTATTCCGCCCAGGCCTTGTTATACCGGTACGCGGAGATATAGCCGCCGTCATCGCCGGGAAAGATCAGCCCGATCCGGTTCCGTGGCAGCACCCTCTCCAGCGCGTCCAGCAGCGGGATATCCCGCTTGCCGTTGGCACTTTTCAGGTGGTCCTCCAGCACCGGGCGGCCCGTGGCATAGTTGACCTTTTTGGTGATATGGATCACCCCGGCCTCCCGGTCGATGTCCTGCCATGTCAGCGCCAGCAGCTCGCCGCGCCGGCATCCGGTGTATAGCAGCATCAACCCGAACAGCCACCCCTTTCCCCGGTATGCCTCCACGGCCGCCTCCTGTTCCACCGTCAGCGCCGGGCGCTTGTTGGCCGGCAGTTTCTTCCCGGCCTTCACCTCCGCGCAGGGCGATACGGCGATATCTCCGGCCAGCACCGCGTGGCGGAATACCTGCCGCAGCACGGACAACTCCGCCCGCACCGTCCCGGCGGCGTAGCCTTTCCCCTTGAAACGCTCTATATACGTCACGAGGTCCGCCGGGGTATACGAACCAGCCCTCCCGGGAAACGCCTCCCTGAGGCGCTTACAGACGATGGGATAGCTGTGCTGTGCGCTGGCCCCCACTTCCTTTTCCTTCACCTCCAGCCATTCGTTAATGATGTCCGGCATCCGCCGTCCCTGCTGCTTCTCCTGGTTGTAGGCCAATATCTTTCGGTCTACCTCCGCGCAGGTCTTCCCCCGGAAGCGCACCCGCTTTCCGTTCACCGTCCGGGTCGTCTCGAAAAGCCCGTCCGGCCTCTGATAATACTTCTTTTTGGCCATAGTTCCTCCTCGTAATTTACGCTTGCAGGCGGCGGGAGAATGTGCTATACTGGCCTTGAAACATAGGCGCAGTGATGTGCCGTCCCTGCTGATGACGTGGTGGTTGTTCGTGGGTGTTTCGCCGGGCCGTCCCCTGTTGCAGCGGGGGACGGCTCATTTTTATTTACTTCTTTTGAAATCGATCTTTCCCTGTCTTGTCGAGCCATACCCCCTGCACAACGCAGGCTGTGCACAATAGGGGAACGACAACATAGAACAGGCGATCGAGATTGCTGCTATATTGCCATTTGTCTGTACCGATAAGAGCTACAAACGCGCCCCAGCATAGGAATACGATCACTTCCACATCCTCAAATATTCTATCTGTGACTTTGCATTTGCCCCGAATGATCGATAGTGCGCCCGTGATAGCCGCGCCGCCGACGATAAGTGATCCGAAGCCGACAACTGCCATCAGTATCATATCCGCACCTCCTCACCGCACCGCGCTTGTAAACGCGATGGCTTTTCCTAAAATTCTAATACCGTTCATCGCCTCACCCCAGTACACCAACGGCCTGTACTGGGGATTTTCAGCCTCCAGGCTGATGTGGTCTGTGTATAAATATACCCGTTTCAGCGTCGCCGCATCGTCGATCAGCACGGCGGCGATCTCTCCGTGCTCCACCTCCTCCTGCTGCCGTATGTATACGATGTCACCATCATAGATACGGGCGTTGATCATGCTGTCGCCCTTGCAGCGCAGCGCGAAGTCCGCCCGGATGTGCTCCGGAATATCCACGCACCCATCTATGTTCTGATCGGCCAGCGTCGGCGTGCCGCAGGCGATAGCACCCACCAGCGGAACGCGCGCCATTGCCGGCACGGATATCATGTTCTGTGCGGCCATACTGTTTCGCGCAAATCTGCCCAATAGAAAATCTATGGTCGTGTGGTAGTATTCGGCGATTTTGACGAGCATCTCGCTGTTTGGCTCCCGCGCCCCCTTTTCATAGCTTACATATGTTGTATATGGTATTCCAAGCTCTTCAGCGGTAAGCCGCATTGATTTTCCAGCTTTTTCTCTTAATTCTTTCAAGCTTTCCATGCGATTAACTCCTCAATATAGGATTAAATTTTAGCAATTCCAGTATTACACTTTTTGAGTACAATGTCAAGGGCGATTGCACGATATGTGAAGTTGTACAAAGGCAGGCTTCGCATTTCGTGCATTTTTCCCGCTTTACAATTACGCATTATGCGTATATTATTATGGTCATAAATACGCGAAACGCGTAACAAGGAGGTTCACAAATGGTACAAGCCAAATATCCAAACATTTCCGCAGAACGTGTGAGGCGCGGCCTGAGCAAAGACGATCTCGCGCAGGCCATGGGCGTGTCCAGAAAAACAATTCACAACTGGGAGAACGAGGGCCGCATCCCCGCTGCTGCCGTTTCAAAGCTGGCGGGATTTTTCGGGGTTTCCGCGGATTACCTTCTCGGACGCTGAAAGGAGCACCCATGAACGAACTCATCAAAGTAACCTACGACAACGACCTGAGCAAGTGAGGACAACCACCATGACTTTATATTACATCGTGATCATCGCCGGTGCTGCAACGCTGGCCCATTCCGTTCTGCGTCTGCTGGACGCTATCGAGGGGAGGAAACACCGTGAGTAAAGAGCTTCCCGGCTACCGGGAGAACCTGGAGGATATTCTCGCATTCACCGGCGGAAAGCGTATGCTGGCCATGGGTGACCTGCTCAGGTATACCGGCTTCGGCGATCCGCGCACCGTCCGGCGGCATTTCCCTATGGAGAACGGCTATATCTCCGCCGCCACGCTGGCCCGCTGCCTCTCGCAGGGAGGCCGCAAATGAGCCGCCTGGAGCGTATGGACCGGGCGCGGGAATACTCCCGGCTGTGCCGCACCAGGAGATGGTGCAGGCGGCTGTGGGTGGCGGCAATCGTCCTGTGGGTGATGCTGCTGGTGCTGGTGGCGTGGTGCCTGACGCTGCCCCGGTGCAGGGACGTGGTGCAGTCACCGCCCACGGCAGAGATCGCGGAGCCGGAGCCGGAGGCGGAGAACGTGCTTGTATGCGACATCACCGGTTATTGCGCGTGCTGTACGTCCTACGCCCACATGAACCAGCGGGACGGCAAGGTGCTGACGGCCTCCGGCCTGTGGGTAAACATTGGCGAGGCCGTGGCTGTGGATCCGGACATCATTCCGCTGGGCAGCACGGTGACGCTTGGCGGCAAGACTTACATAGCAGCCGATACCGGTGTGTACGGCTACACAGTGGACGTGCTGATGCACCACGAGGACGCGGCCAGGGCCGGTGTGGTCCGTGCGATCGTCACATGGGAGGCCCCGGCATGACAAAAACCTGCTGCCCTCCCGATTGTCCCCGCCGCAGCATTACCTGCCGCGGCAACTGTGAAGCATGGGCCGCCAACGAGGCGGAGAAAGCGCTTGTATACGCCCGCCGCCGTGAGCGCGTCCAGTTCGCCAACTTCCGTTTGGACGCCATCCGCAAGGCGATACGCCGATGGCCCAGAAAATAAGAACGACCACCAAATCATTGTGTACAGGAGGAAAAACAACATGAAACATGAGACTTTGACCATTTGGAACGCGGAGGACTTCACCCGCCCGGAGAAGCTGGCGGCGCTGCGCGTGGGCGACGAGGTCGCCTTCCAACTCAAGAACGGCAAAGATGCCGCCTTTGTGGTGGCGGACATCGCCGACGGCGTCCTCACCGGCTGCCTTTTTAAGGGCGTGCGGGATATAGCCATGTACGACGGCCGCCGCTGGTGGAACACGGACTATGTGAACTACCCGGAGAGCGACGCCAGAGAGCGCCTCAACGAGGAGCTCCTGCCCCTGCTGCCGGACGAGTTGGCGGCACTGTTGGTGGAGCGCACTATCGTCCAGACGGTGGACGGTGAGGTGTACACCTGCACGGACAAGCTGTGGCCCCTGTCCGCGGTGGAGGTGTTCGGTGAGCACGCGCCGGACTGGATGCAGCGGGACGATACGCCGGACAAGCCCCTGCCGTTCTTCTCCGAGAGTCAGGCCAACCGGAAAGCGTACCTGTGGTATGCCTGGCTGCGCTCGCCGTATGCCAGCTACAGCTACAATTTCTGCAGTGTGAGCGCGTCGGGCGCCGCGAGCTACGACAATGCCAGCTATTCGCTTGGCGTCGCCCCCGGCTTTTGCATCGACATCAAGGCCAAGACGGCGGAGCCGGCGCAGGACTGATCGAAAAGGCCATCCCCCGGCGCAAGCCGGGGGGACCGGGGAGAAGGGAGGGCAAAATGACCACCTATGTCTGCGATGTGTGCGGCGCGGACTTTGAGGAGCCCTACCGCTACACCTACAAGCAAAATCTGGACGGCGAGCATGGCATAGAAACCGTCCTGGAATACCTCTGCCCCTACTGCGGCAGTGATGAGATCGGAGAGGAGGAAACATGAATATACAATTTGACCCCGCCGCCCACCAGTATACCGTGGACGGTACGCCCGTCCCCAGCGTCACGCAGCTTGTGGCCCCGCTGGGCGCGGATATGGACGAGCCGGACCCGCTGCTGGAAGGTGCGATGGACGCCGCTGCCGACCGTGGTACCACCATGCACGACTATCTGGCGTTCCGCCTTGGCGGCGGTGACCGGGAGGCCTACGAACTGCCCGACGCCTACGCTGTCTATGCCGACGGCGTTGACCTCTTTCTGTCGGAGCACGACATCGAGCCGCTGCTCATAGAGGAGCCCCTGGCCGGTGACGGCTTTGCCGGTACGCCTGACCTTGTGGCGGTATTTGACGGCGTGACCACCATTCTGGACTACAAGTTTGTTTCGCAGGTGAGCAAGTCCAAGGTGGCCGCCCAGCTTGCCGGGTATCTGCGCCTGTGCGACGCCAACGGCATCTATACGGAGGAGCTGACCGCCGTTCAGTTCCTCCCCGGTGACTACCGGCTGTATCCCGTTTGCACGGCGTGGGCGGACAAGGCCTTTGCCGCCTGCCTGACCCTGTATACCTACAAAAACACAAAGCACCCCCGCGGGTGCATCGGAAAGGAGTAAGCCATGAGCGAAAATGCCAAGAAGCCCAAGACGGAAAAGGAGGAACCCGACAAGAACGGCGCCAAGACCGGCGCAACGCCGGACAAGAAGCCCCTCACCCTTCCCCAAAAGCTGCTGGCCATCCAGCAGGCGGTGGATGGTCTTATCAAGGACGGCAAGAACACATCCGATAAGTACGACTTCGCCTCCGGCGAAAACGTGCTGGAGCGTTTCCGCCCCCTGATGAATGAACACAGCCTTCTGCTGATCCCCCGCGTCACCGCCGCCTCTATCCACGAGGGCACCACCCGCAGCGGCACCGCCCGCTTTCTCACGGAGCTGCACTTTGATATGACCTGGCTGGACGCGCAGAGCGGTGAAACGCTCATCGTGCCGTGGTACGCGCAGGGCGTGGATCTGGCGGGCGAAAAGGGCGTGGGAAAGGCAGCCACCTATGCCGAGAAGTATTTTCTTTTAAAGTTCTTCCATGTCCCCACCAAGAAGGACGACCCGGACAACGACCGTCGCACGCAGAGCGGTGAATTGCGTGCCGCAGGCACCGCCGGAGGCCGTGAAACGGCGGATTTCTGCCGAAAGGCCGTTGCCCAGATCATGACGGCGCTCTACGGTGAGGACGCGGAAAAGGTCAAAGCGGCCCTGTTGTTCCTCACAAAGTCCGACAAGCGCGGCTATGCCGGCGTGGACAGCGTGGAGCAGCTTTCCGACGCACAGGCCGCCGTCACCTACGCCAAGGCCAAGAAGCAGTATGAAAAGCGCATGAACCGCGAGTTTGTCTTTGATACGGAAAAGGAGGCAGCCAATGCTTAACGTGATCGTCGTCATGGGCCGCCTTGTCCGCGATCCGGAGCTGCGCCGTACCAACAGCGGCACCGCCGTCACCAGCTTTACCCTTGCCGTAGACCGCGATTTCAAAGGCCAGGACGGTGAGAGGGAGACGGACTTCATCGACGTGGTGGCGTGGAAGGCCACCGCCGAGATGGTGGCAAAATTCTTCACCAAGGGCCGCATGGCGGCGGTCAAGGGCCGCCTGCAGCTCCGCGACTGGACGGACAAGAACGGCGTCAAGCGCCGCGCCGCCGAGATCATCGCCGATACCGTGTTCTTTGCCGACAGACGCCCGGATGCCGCCGCCCGGGGCGGCGTTTACGTCCCCGGGGAGCTTGTGGAGCTGGATGAGGACGAGGCCGAGGCGGACGGCGACCTGCCCTTTTAAGCCATGACCAGCCCGGAATTTGACAAGCTGGCCGATCTGCTGGACACCCTGTGCATCGCAGCGCCGGACACCCTGCGTATCACCAAGAACAGGCGCGTTGCCGTGGCCTACTGGTACGCGCTCAAGCCTTACACTTACCAGCAGGCCCGCGAGGGGGTGCTGGCCGCCGCCCGCGGCAGCCGCCGGTACCCGGCTGTGGCGGAGATCGTGGCGGGCATCCCTACGCCGCCGCAGGATGAACCGGCAGTGGACGAGCAGCGAGGCAGCGAGCAGGAAGCGGCCTGGATGCGCCCCTATATCAAGCGCAATGCCGCAGCCGCTGCCCGCAGCGTTTCGAAATACGCCCGCGATCACGGCATGACGTGGGAGGAAGCAGAGGAGGCCATGCGCTCATGATCCATATCACGATCCCATTAGTCCCCGTAACGAAAAAGAACTCCCAGCGTATCGTCCTGGTCCGCGGCCGCCCGCTGATCTTGCCCAGCCAGAAGTACAAGGACTATGAGCGAGACGCGCTGCCCGTGCTGCTGCTGCACCGCAAGCACATCGCGCAGCCGGTCAACGTCCGCTGCTTGTACTATATGCCCACGCGCCGCCGTGTGGACCTCTGCAACCTGCTGGAGGCCACCTGCGACCTGCTGGTGCACCACGGCGTCCTGGAGGACGACAACAGTGCCGTCGTGGTCTCCCATGACGGATCCCGCGTCCTCTATGACAAGGAACGCCCCCGCACCGAGGTGTTCATTGAGGAGGTGCAGCCGTGATCGACTTGGCCTATGACCACATCGGGCGCGGTGCATTCTGCCCCGCCTGCTACGCCGACCTGCTGAAAACCAACATCGTCCGTGTAGACGCCACAGACACCGCCTGTGACTGTACATCCTGCGGTAAGCCGTCCCATGTACTGCTGCGCTGCCGCTACACCATGAACGGGAGAGAAAAGAGAAGGAGAGGTTTGCTATGAGCGAGGAATGGACACGCATCCCACAACCCATCGACAACGAGGCGGACCGCCGCGCCCTGTGCGGCGTCCTTACCGCCGCCGGGCTTGAGGTCCGCATTGTCCGCATCCGCAAAACCAGCGGCGCCACACCCAGGCGCTTCGTGGAGTACCGCGACACCGGCCTGGTCCGCCCCATCACAGAAAAGGAGGTGCAGCCATGACCGCGCGCAAACTTTCCGCTGACGCAAAGAGGATCGGCGCTCGCTTTCTGGCCGTCCGCCGCGAGCGCGGCCTGTCCCGCCGGTCGCTCTCTGCTGCCGCTGGCGTCACCATGACCACGATCGCCTGTCTGGAGCGCGGAGAGCGCCTGCCGAGCCTGTATACCGTCATCGTGCTCTGCAATGCGCTCCGTGCGGACATCGTCGAGCTGCTGCCGGAGGAGGAAGACACATGAACATCTACATGATCGTCACCCAGGACAAATACGAGCTGCCCCTTTATTGGGGCAGCTCCATCGCCCTGCCCTTCTGGGACTGGATGCTGCGGCGCATGGCGCGGTATCTGCCGGAGGGGGCGACGCTGGGAAGCTTATTTGACGGAATAGGTGGGTTCCCGGTGTGCTTTGAGCGCATACACGGGAAAGGCACGGCGCGGTGGGCAAGCGAGATCGAGCAGTTTCCTATCGCTGTGACAAAAAAATGGTTTGGGGAGGAATGACATGACAAAGGAAATTCTTGACGTGACCTGCGGGAGCAGAACGATTTGGTTCAACAAGAACCATCCTGCCGCAATCTACTGCGATGCGCGGGACGAGGAATATACGGGTATTTGGAAAAGCACAAACCACAGTTCTGAACGAACCTGCGTCGTGCATCCAGACATACAGTGTGATTTTACGGATCTTCCGTTTTTGGACAACACATTTTCTCTTGTCGTTTTTGACCCGCCGCACCTTCGCCGCGTTGGGGAAAATGCGTGGATGCGGAAGAAGTACGGACAGCTCGGCGAGAACTGGCGCGAAATGCTGCATGACGGATTTCAAGAGTGTATGCGCGTATTGAAGCCTGACGGCGTATTGATTTTCAAATGGGCTGAAACTCAGATACCAGCCGCAGACGTGTGGGCAGCAATCGGGGAGCGCCCTCTGTTTGGGCACCACAGCGGGAAGAAATCACAGACATTTTGGGGATGTTTTATGAAACTTGTAGGGGAGGAATGACATGACAAGAGATGAGATCGTGACCGCGCTGCGGTGCTGTGCAGACATTGATGGCGAATTTGAGTGCAGTACAACCTGCCCGTTTTTCAAAACGAGCGACGAACTGGGCGACTGCTGCACAAAGAAAAATGTTGCCGCCGCTGACCTGATCGAGAACCAGCAGCGGCACATCGAGGCACTGATGAAAGCCAACGACAGCCTGAAGGACGCCATTGCACGGCGGGATAACAGATAGAGGACATGAAGCAGGGCATGGCACAGCTGGCAAAGGCTGTGGCGGTGAAGGAGGAGCAAAGCGAACTGCACGCCATGAAAAACGAGCTATGCCAATACTGCGGGAAGTATAAACAAGCACACGAGGGCGCCTGTGACGGGTGCAGATGGAGGGAAATGTGATGGACGCTGTGAAGTTTATTGAGGAGCGGAACAGAATGTGCGGTACCATGAGTGAGGTGTGGGGCGTGGATGCGGCACAAATTGTGAAGAACACCGAGGAATGGTCTGCTGCACACCCGCGCAAGACGCGACAAAGTGTGTTTCTGGAACAGTGGCCGAATGCCAAAATTATTACCGACACGAACACACTTGATGTATACCCGTGTGTTATAGAACCGACTATGCAGAATACGGGCCTGTGTGTTAATCAAAGTTGTGTGGACTGCCGTCGCGAATTCTGGTCACAGGAGGTGGAGTGATGGAAAAGAACAATTGCTTGCGTTGTAATTTTCGCCATACGGACAATGGGAACTGTACCGCAGTCGGCGGGTTTTGCACGGCGGTTCCGGCTGCCCACTGCCCGTTACTGCGTCAGTATTTAGACACGGGGCTGTACCCGGAAAGCGTAGAGGCACTCAAACTGTCCATGATGGGCAAGGCAATTTCAGAGATCACGGAATTTAACGGTTTGCCGATTGACCGCCTGCGAGAGTTGGCCGAAGCCGACAAGGACGGTCGCGTGGTGGTGCTGCCCAATAAGCCATCAAGCACCATTACCAACGCAGACCGTATACGGAATGCGACAAATCAGCAGTTAGCGAAACAGATTTACGATAGCCAAAAAGAGCTTTGCAGGATGTTGTACAAAAATCTTGGGTTTGAAGATGAATTGAATTTTTCTGAGGATTACTCGGACATCTTAGCTTGGTTAAACGCCCCAGCGAAGGAAGCGGAGAAAGCATTGGAGGCGATGAAGGATGGTTGAATTGAAACGCTGCCCTGAGTGCGGTGGAGTTGCAACCGTTATCCATATGTACGATACCTACGATAGAGCAGACTTTGGGTGGACTGCCGGTTGTGGGAGATATAGGGCTGGTGATGGTCTCCACACAAAGGAGATGAAAGTATCTGGGCTGCCCAGCAAAGAAAAAGCAATCGAAGCATGGAACAGGAGGGCTGACAATGGCTGAATACATTGACAGGGAAGCGTTACGCAAATGGCGTTGCGGGGCGAAGATGGACGGAGGTGACAACGATGCGACTGATTGATGGTGAAGAATTGGAGCGCTTGTTTAACGAGCAAATTGAACGAGGCGCAACAGATGCGTTTGATGCGTTTGATGATGCTTTGCAAGACACACCCACCGTAGACGCAGAGGTCGTGGCGCGGTGCAAGGACTGCTATCAATCAGTGGTGATCGGAAATGTCCTGCACTGCACCTATTGGGGAAAGGACACGGACGAAAACGGATATTGCCACGAGGGAGGATAAGCCAATGGCTGATATATCTATTGAAGAACTTGGGCCAGGTGTAATCCTTGAGGGCATAAAGCCAGACGGAGAAAGATACGGATACAGCATACCGACATGGCCCCCTGGTGATGGCGGACCGGGGTATAGAGGGCACGAACTTGAGATAGACGTATTCTATGGAGGCGGAGGCGGCGATGCAAAAGGGTGACACGATCCGGGCGCGGTTTATGACGCTGCCAGACTTATTTCCCGGAGGATATATTGACATAAGCAAAGGCCCGCCGTCTGGCGGGCCTTTCTCTTATTTGTACGGGTTTTTCTTCCATCCTCTGTTGAACAGGGGAAACAGCGCCGCCTTTTCCTTGTCGGTCAGGCCGGTCTTGTCCAGCACCGCTTGTGCCTCCTTCTGCGACGTGCCGCCGCTGCCGTCGGTGTCCGCCGATTTTTTCAGCACATACCATTCCGCAGCGCTCATGCCCGCCGCCTCTGCGTCGGCGTACTTCTGCATCTCCGCGTCCAGCGTATAGCCGGGCGCCGCCTGCTGCTTGGCCTTGGCGTTGGCATACTCGTACATGGTGGACACCAGCCTGGCCTTATCTGCGTCGCTCATGGCCTTGTAGCCGTCCAGCTTCAGCGCATCGCCCAGCAGCTCATGCCGCGTCTGCCCCAGCGTCTTGGCGTACTGCGTGTACTGCTCGCCGTCCAGATAGACCGTGTTCCCGCCGAACGTGAACGACTTGGCCGCCTGCTTCGGGTATACACTGCTGCCCACCTTGTCGGCCAGCCGCCGCACCTCGTCCGTCACAGCGTCGTCCTTCGCGGTGCTGATAAAGCCGGGGGAGATAAAGCTCTCCGCCAGTCTCTCGCCCAGGCTGCCGTTGCTGATCTCCCTCCCCCATACGTCCACACTGGGCTGCAGCGCGCTCCGGCCGCCAGGTACCTTCCGCGCAAGGCTCTGCCAGAAGTAGGCAACGTCTCCCGCCACATCGCCGGTGTCCTTCGGCACATACGCCTTCCGCACTGTATCGTCCAGCACGTTGGCGATCTTCCCGCCGATTGTCGGCACCCCCTGGGACAGGTAGCTGATGATCGGCTGCGTCAGAAGATACCAGGGCTTGCTTTCGGCGTACTGCGCGTTTTCGATCAGGCTGTCCAGCGACGACAGCATAGATGTCTCCAGCACCACGTCGCCGATGCCGGCCAGACCGTCCTCCAGCGCGTCCGCAAGGCGCTTGTCTCCTGCGATGCTCTCCATCATGGCCGCACCGGCAAACAGAGGCATAGCGGCTGGCGTCATCCAGTCCAGTGTATAGCTGGTATCGCCGATTTGCAGCGCAAAATCCTGGTACCCGACACTCTTGAGGAAACTCTCCTCCTTGTCGTCGTCTCCCGCCCTGGTGTGCAGCAGGCCGTTCTTGGCCAGCAGCGCGCCCAGCAGCATGATCCCCGTGCCGGTCAATCCGGCGGACAGCGTGTCGATGGCCTCTGCCGCCGTTTTCTTCCCGGAGCGCACGTCCAGCGCCGCCTGCTTGATGCCGCGTGCCAGGCCGATGGGGCTGTATTCCGCCACGCCCCGCACCAGCACGTTGGCCGGTGTCCGGCGGAAGGGGAGTACAGCGTCTGCGGCCACGCCTGCCGCCCGCACCAGGCTGTTGTCGCTCTCCCGCAGCCGGTTCAGCCGCGTCACCGCATCGCTGAAATCGTTGAAGTCGCGGTATGTGGCTTTGGCTGCCTCCTGTGCGGCGTAGGCCCTGGCGCTCTCCATAAGATCGGCCTTGTCGCCTCGCCGTGCTTCTTCGGCGGTAATGCCGCGGGCCTTCATGGCCTGCGCCAGGCTCTCGATGTACGCGGGCTTGTTGAACAGCGCGTCGCCCCAGTCCAGCGCGGCGGTGTTCTTTTCGCCCACCCACTGCACGGCCTTGCCCAGCTTATACTTTTCGCCGAACATCTTTCTGGCGTCCTCGATCTCCCGCGCAATGCCGCCGGCGCTGCCCTCCTTGTACTTACCCGCGCCCATGGCCCGGGCCTTGTCCTGCTCGTACAGCTCCTCCGCCAGCGCACGCCGTGCCATATCCGCCTCACCGCGGTTCAGCAGTGCCTTTGTCCGCTGGTCGGTGTCCCGCACTGCCGCCGTCTCCAGCGCCGCACCCACCGCGTTCTTGGTCTTCCGCATCAGCATCTGCACGCTGTTGCCCGCCAGGTTGCGGATATGCGTTACCGGGTTCGTCAGCATGGATGTATAGCGCCAGTAGTCCCACTTTTCTTTCACCGTGGGCTTTACCCGGCTGGCAATGTCGTCGATGATGGCCTGCCACGCCGCGCTCCGCGCTTCGTCCGTCTCCGCCATCATGTAGTCCGTGGCCAACTGCTCGTCTATGGCGTACAGGCTTGCCTCGTCCACGAATGCCGCCCGTCTCTCGTCCGCCGTCAGTTCGCTGCGTTTCCGGCTCTGCTTCGGTCTGTTCTCCCGGTTCAGCTTGTCCACATAGCGCCGCAGCGTCAGCAGCTTGCCCGCCGGCGTCAGCCGGTTCAGCAGGTTTACCGCCTGCGTCACCTGCGCCCCGGTGCGTGCTGCGTCTGCCAGGTCGCCCGCCAGCTCCAGCGCCGCCGCCGCGTCGCCTGCGGCCACCGCCTCGTTGTAGCACTGCACGCCCAGGGCATAGTCCTCCTTCGTCACCCGCTGGCCCAGCTCCACTTTGGCCGTAAAGCGTGCCGCCGCCTTTTCATAGCCGCCCTCCCGGTCAATGGTCCGGTTCGCCGTGTCCATGGCCGCCTGGTCCGTCACCGGCATATAGTCGAAGCGGCCGTCCGCCACGCTCTGCTCCAGCACCGGCGCCATCTCGTTGGATGTGATCGGCGCGTTCAGAATGGTGCTCACCGTCTTGCTGATGCTCTGCTCCGTTCCCGGGTTCACCTCCGGCACCTCGGACGGGGCGCGGCCCCGCTCGCGGCGCAGCCGTTCCTCGGAATTGCGGTTCACGTCGCGGAATGCGCTGCTCTCCGCCTGCATGTTCTGAAAGTCGCTGTTCAGTGTCCCCCGGTCCGCGCCGCCAAGGCCGTCATTGCCGCCGGCAGGGAATGGGCTGTTTTCCGCCTCGGCCATCTCCTGCCGCAGCGGCGGTTCCTGTCCGTCATAGCGGCGCTCCCAGCCCTCCGGCAGAGAAGCTTCTGCATCTGCGGCGGCCTGCTGCGCGTCCAGCTTGCCCTCGTAGGTCCCGCCGGCTTCATCGTCCATGAGTTGCCGCCACGCTCGTTCGTTTTCAGCGTTGTCGATGGCCGTCTCGTCCGTCCGCGCCCCGGCGATCTCCGCCTTCCTCCGCAGATACTCCACGTTCGGGGCATAGCGCCCGTCGCTGCCCGTGTAGCCGTTGGATAACATATCGTCCAAAATCAGCTCCACCCGCTTGGCCGCGGCATAGTTCTCCTGGCCTTTGTCGTTGATAATGGCCTCAATGGCCGCCTCGATCTGGTCATAGGTCAGGTGATTGTCGTCCTTCAGCTTGGCAATGGCGTCCGTGGTGTCCCGCCTTGTCCGCAGGTACCGGGGCCGCCAGTCACCGTCACGGTCCGGCACCTGGTACACCTCGCCGCCCCGCTGCGTGTTGCCCATGTCGTAGCGCAGGGCCTCGGCTGCCTCCGCAAAGTAGCGGTGCAGTTCCGGATGGTCGAACTGGAACGCATTGAGCCGCCGGTCGCCCACAGTGCTGCGCTCCCGGTTGTCGATGTGCTCCTCCGGCTTCATCCGGTAGAGGTTGTCGTTGGCGTCCATGCCGTATGCGCCGCTTCGCAGCGCCGCGTCCAGCGCCTCCGCCTCTGCCTGTGTAGTCACGGCCCCGGTCACCGCCTCGCTGCTGACGCGCCCGCCCTTAGCCTTGCCCAAAAGTTCGTCCAGCCCCTTGTAATTCCCCGCGCTTTGTGGTACGCTGGTCTTGCTCTCCTGTGTGGCTGAAACGCCCAGAGGGGCAAGGGGCGCGTCTACTTGCTGACGACTATTCCCCGCGCCCTGCACAGGGGAGCTTTCCTGCGCCTGCATCGGCATATTCTCCGCCGGTGCGGGCGCATTTTCGTTCGCCGCCGTATTCGGCTCTGTAAGCCTCTCTGCTGCATTCTGCGCTTCGGCGTCAAAGTTTACGCCCGGTACAGCTGTCGCCTCTTGTGCGGCGGATAGAGGGGCGTTCTGGCGGTTCTGCGCCGCCTGCTGCCACCCTCCGCGCCCCATCAGCTGCTGCACGCCGATCTGGCCGCCGCCCAACAGGCCGCCTACGATGGCGCCGCCCGCGAACTCCTGCGCCGCTGTGCCGGCGTCGAGCACCGCGCCGTCATTTACGCCGAACGCGGCGTTTCCTTTCCCATATACGGTGTTCTGCATGGCGCGCTCGATCACGCCCTGCACCACTTCCTCCTTGCCCTCGTCCAGCATGGTGTCCACCCATGCCTTCCACAGGCCGGAGCCGCCGCGCAGCTGGGCGGGCAGCTTCTGGATACCGCCGCCCACCTCCACAGCGGCATTCATAAGGCCGTTGCCGATGGCGTACAGCAGCGCCTTATCCATCGTCGCACCGTCCGCCACGGCGTCCTCATAGCTGCGGCCCACCACCTGGCTGGCCGCCGTCCAGAAGTTTTTGTCCTTTGCCATGTTCTGCACAGCCCGCGCCACCGTCCCGGCAACGCCGGGGCTGGCCTGCGCCGCCGCCTGCCGCGCCAGATTGGCCGCCGAAACCGCCTCGCTGCCGCCAGCAGTGAAAATGGCCATCAGCGCCTGCGGCACGGCGTTGATGGTGGCCGCGCCGTATTCGTATACCTTCTGCGCCGCCTTGCTGTCCTTGATGTTCTCCGCCGCAGCGGCGTCCACCGCCGCGCCCTCTAGGCTGATGCTGTCGTTCCACCGGTTGAAAAGGCCCTTGTCGGAGTAGGTGCCCAGCTTCTTGCCGGACAGCAGCTCCGCCGGTGCCAGCAACACGTCCTCCGCCGCCGCCAAAAGACTGCCGCCACCCTTTGCGATCTCGTTCAGTCCCTTCTTGGCCGTGTCGCCGATCAGCTGCCACACGTTTACACCGCTTTTCTTTGCCCCCTGCTTGCCCCCGGCCTGCACGGTCTGCGTCTGTGTGGTCCGCGGCTGCGGCGCTTGCTGCGCCGTCTGCGGCGCGCCTCGTCTGCTTGGGGTGTACAGCTTGCTGGTGCGGCTGCCGTAGCGGCTGGGATCGAATGCCGCCGGTGCGCTCGTCTCCTTGTTCTGTGCTGCGGAAGCACCGCCGGAGCCCCCGGCGGTGTATATCTTGCTCTTTTTGCTTCCGTAGCTGTTGGGGTTAAATGTTGCCATGCGGCACCTCCTGCGTTAATACAGCTCGTCCATGATCTTCTGCGCCTGCGACGATGTGATCTGCCCGCTTTTCACAAAGCCGTTCAGCAGATTAGCCGTCCGCCGGGACTGTGCGCCCGCCTTGGCGTAGGATACCGCCCGCTTGTATGCCGTGGTGTCCTTATAGCTGCTGCCGCTGCTGCCGCCGGTGCCTGCCAGCGCCGCCAGCCTGTCCGCCAGCGACGTGCCGGACGTGCCGGACGCGCCGGACGTGCTCACCACGGTGCGGTAGCTGGGGGTGCTGGCCGCATCCATCCGGGCGTTGTCCTGCCGCACCGCCTCCTCGTACAGCCTCTCCAGCAGTGCCGCGCCGTCCTGCGCCTTCTGCTGGGCAATGGCGTTTTCGTACTCCGCCTGCAGCTGGCTCCGCGCCAGGTCGATCTCCGCCAGCGCGTCCGCCTCTGCCTGCCCGATGTCCGCCATGCCCTGGTTCATAACGCTGCTGCGGGCCAGGTCGGCCTGTCCCGCCGTGCCGGTGTTCAGCCCGCTTGCCAGCGCGCGCTCGTCATAGGCGCGGCGGCTCTGCGCCACGTCCGATGCCAGCTGGTTCCGCTGCGCATTGTACAGCGCCGGCAGCTTGCCCCGCTGCGCGTCGTACAGCAGTACGTTCTTGTCATAGGCGCCCTTCAGCGCCGCCAGCGCCGCCTCCGTCTGCGCCGCCTGCTGCTGCCGCAGGTAGTCGCTCAGGTCGCTCACGCCGCCGCTGTACCCGCCGCTGTCCACCACCTGCGCGCTGCCGCGGCGGATACGGCGCTCTTCAGCGCGCCGCCCAGTGCGTTTCCATAGGCGTTGACAAAGCGGTTGGCCGCCCCTGCAGCGCCCTTGAGTGCGCTTATCGTGCTGCCCATGCTGCCCTTTTTCGCAGCGGTGGAGTTTTTGTTGGTGTATCCGTAGCCGGACTTGGAGCCGCCAAAATCTCCCAGAAAAGTTCCCATCGCTCTTACCTCCTCACTTCACGATCTCCCACGTGCCGCTTTTCCCGTCCGCGCTCCGCGTCACTTTCACGGTGTACGTTTCGGTCACGGTCGGCTGTTCCGGTGTCTCCGGCTGTTCCGGCTCCTGCGGCTTCTCCGGCTCCACATACGGAATACCGAAATACTCGCACAGTCCCTTGGCCGCGCTCTCGGCGATCTCCGACATGTGCGTGTGGAACCAGGTGGCGTCCTCCAGGTTGTCGTGGAAGGCGTGCTCTTCGTAGTAGCTCACCGCCTTGGGCTTGTAAAGCTCATACCACTTGGAGTTGGCCACCAGTTTCACCGTGCGCGGGTAAATCTGCTTCCGGTACTTCACCATGATCTCGCCCAACTTCTTGCCTTTCTTCGAGTAGGTGTAGTACATAGGGAAGCAACCCCGAGAGTTGCCCTTGCCGTCTGCGCTGCCGTTGGTATGGCTGACGTAATGCACGTCCGCGCCCCACGCGTCGCTCTCTCGCACGTTCTGCTTCATAATGGCATCGCCGTTGTCGCTGTTCATGGGTGTACGCCGGTACCCGCGCTTGGTGGCAATGCCGCAGCGGTTCAGGATCGGCTCAAGGATGTCGATGTACTCGTTATTTTCAAGTGCCTCATAGCACTGTTTGCCGTCCGGGCGGGGATATACACAGGGGTTCGCCATGTGCATAGCCGGGGACAGATATACCTTCGCCATCTTACATAGCCTCCTCGTCCCCGGCGTTCTCCTCCGCCGCCACAGTCTCCGCGTGGCTCTCTGTGACGTTCTTCAGCTTTTTAATGAGCGTCACCAGGAATTTCGGCACCGGCGCGCCGATGGCCGCCACGTTCTCGAGAATGGAGATCAATTCGTTAATGATCAGCCACGCGATCACAATAGCTGCGATGAGGAAATCCACGTTGATGTGGATGCCCACCTGCTCCATGCCGTAGCGCAGCAGATAGTCCGCACCCATCGCCACCAGCACGATCACAAGATAGCCCACCTTCTTGAGGATGCCCTTGATGCCCGTCCGGCTGCACAGCTCACCGGCAGACCACGCCTTGGCCATCCCCGTGCCGTAGTCCACCACCATGGCGATCACCAGCACGATAAGAGGGATGAAAAGCTGCACCATATAGGCGCTCAGCACGCCCAGCGCGGCGGCCGCCGCCGCAGAAATGGGGTTCATAGTCTCTTTCATGTCTCGCTCCTTTCCGCGCCCGGTCAGGGCGCTTCCGTCATGTCCTCCGCCCCTGTGGCAGCGTCCAGCTCCCGCAGCAGCGCTTCCTTCGTCTGTTCATCTCGTATCACGGCCACGGCGCGTTCCACCAGGCAGCACAGCGCCTCAATGACCTCCAGCTCACCCATCGGCGTTCTCCGTCCAACCGTACACGCCCGGCTCCCACACGTTGCCGTCCGCGTCGCTGGTCCAGTGCTTGCCGTTGTGGCTCACCCTGTCCCCGGCGCCGTAGGCATCGTGCGCGCCCGTGGGCTGGCTCCACGCCGGCCACGTTTCCGCCGGATCCGCTGCCGCCGCCCACAGGGACGCCGCCTTGTCCGGCTCCCAGCCGGTCTGGGACGTGTGGGCCTGCACGCAGCGGTACAGCTTCTCGCCGTAGTTGCGGAGCTGGCCCACCGTATAGGCCACGTTCGCAGTCCAGTCGGCGAACATTGTCCGGTGTTCTCCCGCCGTGGCCTGGTCGATGGTCCCCGCCTCCGCCAGCGTCACAAAGACCACTTCCGTGGCCGCCGTCTGCACGACCAGCCGGCTCTCCAGCGTGTCCACCTTCTCCCGCAGGTACGGCACGCTCTCCACGACCTCCGCCGCGATCTCCTCCGTGCCCTCCATGGGCGTCCGGTTGCTCAGGGAATATACCGTCCCGCCCAGCACGACGCCCTGCGCGTCAGCGGCATTACAGAGGCCGTAGCAGCCGTTTTCCTGCAGCTGTACCCATACCGGCCATTCCTGCGCGGCCACCTCCCGGCCGTCCCTCTTGAATACATACATGGTCTAACGCTCCTTTCCCGCGCCCACCAGCGCGGCGATGTAGTTCAGATCTGCGATGGGCGCCTCAAAGAAGGCGTTGCCCCACAGGAAGTGGTCCTCGTGGTCCGGGTGCCGGTACTTCCCGCACAGCTTGTCCGCCCACACCCGGTCCCATCGGTCCTGGTGCCCGGCGTCCCGGCGCTCCAGCGTTTTGCAGATGGCCTCCGTCAGCGCCCCACGCCGCAGGCCCTGCCCATCGTCGTCCCGCTTGAAATGCTCATGGGCCCGCTGGCTCCCGGCCGCGCAGAGCTGCCGCCCCTGGTAGTACAGGAAGTCGCCCCGCCTCTCCAGCGCGGCGCCGTAGGGGATGTTCACCCTGCCGGATATACCCTCGAACCGCGCCCGTCTGTGACATACATACCTCATGCCGCCCTCTCCTTTCGCAGTGCGCTGTGCAGCGTCCGCAGCGCTGTCAAGCGTCCGTTGTCGTTGTGTCTCTTGTAGTAGCCCTTGGCGCTCACGATCTGCGCCCTTACGCCCTCCCAGTCGCCCCTGGCGGCCAGCAGGCGCATTTTCCGCCGGCAGCGCCTCTGTGCGTCCCCGGTGCGGTGCGTCACCACCCGGCCCGTTTCCGTCAGCCGGAACTTCGTCTTGCAGTAACGGAAGGGCCGCCGCAGCGGCGCATAGCGGCACTTCCTGCGGTTTACACGCAGCCCCAGCGCCTCGCACCGTGCGATGAACGCCTCCAGCACCGCCGCCGCGTCCACGCCCGGCGGTACCAGGATCACATAGTCGTCCATGTAGTGCTGCGCCTCCAGGTGCATCTGGCACCGCAGCCAGTTGTCCACCGCCGACGGCAGGGCCACCATCTCCTGCTGGCTCTGCTCCATGCCCAGCGGCATACCCCGGCCCGGCTCAGTCTCCGGTGCCGTCAGCACCATCTCGTCCGCCAGTGCCCGGATGGGCCCCTCCGGCATATACCGCCGGTGGCGGTCCAGCAGTGCCCGGCGCGGCGCCGAGGGAAAGAACTCCTTGAGGTCGCACAGGATCACGCTGCCCTCCCGGCCATAGCGGCGGTAGTGCCGCATCAGCGCCCTTTTCAGCCGCCGGTAGGCGAACTCCAGGCCCTTGCCCTGTTGGCTGGCCCCGTTGTCGTAGATCATGGCGGGGCCGTAGCACGGCGCGAGGACAAACCGGCTGTGTACCTTCTGCACCTGCCTGTCGTCCACATGGGGCGCGTCGATGGGCCGGACCTTGCCTCGTTCCATCACGGTGAAGTGTACCGGCCTCCGCTGCGGGTGCCATGCGCCGCCTTCCACCAGGCGGCAGCTCCACGCCGTCCGCATAAACAGCTCCGCCTCAAAGGCCTGTATGCTGGTTTTCCACCGCACGCCCCGGCAGCAGTCCTTTCCGCATTGGTACATCCGGTCGAACCGGGCGATGTCCTCTATCGTGCCCAGCGCCGCCATGCGTCGCTGCCTGTGCTCCTGCCGCCGTGCCTTCCGTCGTTGATAGCGCCCCTCCTGGCGCTCCGCGCTTGTCATGTGGTAGTCTCCCGGCAGCGTCGGGCCGTGCCGCCCGGCGTGTTCTCTGCTCTCCCGCGGCACATGAAACGGAGGTAGGCACATTCTCCGCCATGCAAGCGCCCGCCATAGTCCCGGCGGGTGTGTCGGAACGCCGTTCCTTGGCGTTCCGGCAAGCGTCCGTGCAGCGGTGCGGAAGACGGTTTCGGATGGCTCGTGCCATCGCGGGAAGTGCCTCTCCTTTCGCGCAAGGTCCTGTTGCTGTTCGACCTGCTCACCCTCCAAGCGTAGAGGGGGCACGAAATCCGGGGGCGACGCCAAGCGAATTGCTGGCATTGTTGTTGTTCGCGGCGCCCGACGTGTTCACATTGCAGAAATTGTTGCTGTTGCTGGCATTCGGCAAGCGCAGCCAGGCATTGACCGCCTCCCGCCGCCAACGCAGTCGGGCACTTATTCAGAGACACACCCATACTCTTATGACTTCCTTTTCTTTTCCTGCGCCAGATACCGGCGCTTGTCGCTGTCGGCCACCGCCTCCAGCTTCTTACGCAGCGCCACGCAGTCGGCGCCTACGTCCGTTTCCATCCGGTGCAGCTTCTTCAGCGCCGCCTCCGCGCCCAGCGTCACACCCTTGCCGTTGCGGAAGGCGCCCTCCGGGTTGGACCGCAGCACCTCATGTACCTTGTCCATCCGCTCGCCCAGCGCCTTGGCCGCAGCGTGGCAGCGCAGCAGGTACTCCCGCCGCAGCGCCAGCTTCTGCCCGTCGCTGGGGAACACGTCGTTGGCCTTCACGGCGTAGTCCTGCACCTCCCCGGCCAGCTCCGCCGTCGGTACGGCGATCAGCCGGCCGTACCGTGCGCTCATGCACGAGAGCAGGTCGATGACCTCTACATACAGCTTCTTGCTCAGCAGCACGAACTCCGGATCCCGCGGGTTGTTCGGATCCGGCTTCTGCCTCTTATAGGCCGGTACGCTCATTTCGGATCCTTCTCCTTTCGTCCCCCCGGCTTCCGCCGGGGGATAGTCTTTCCGATGCCGGGCTTCGCCCAATCACGCGCAAAAGCCGGGGGCGACGCCACGCGAACGGCTGGCATAGCCGCCGGACGCGGCGCCCGACGTGTTCACAGAGCAGAAATTGTTGCTGTTGCTGGCATACGGCGAGCGCAGCCAGGCATTGACCGCCGTGGTGGTCGCCGAGTGCTTGTAGAACACCCTGGGGTTGCCTGCCTTGAAGTAGTTGTACTGCGCCTGCTTATCTTGCTCGGTGGTGTAGGCATACGTCCGCTTGCCGAATATTTCAAACTCCGCCATGAGGAACGCGTAGTCCGTGGTGGCAGTCGCTGCTATCGCGCTGTTCTGCGTCCACTTCGTCACCGGCTTCATCACCGCCCGCAGCTCCTCCGGCAGCACCGCCATGAGACTGCCCTGCAGAGGGTTGTCCGGTGTGTTGCTATTACCCAGCACCGTCTTCCGCATTCGGGAGGCCTCCCAGCCGCCGGAGTTTGTGTTCGTGGTGTTCATGGTGAAGTACGCGCCGCTGGTCTGGTGGTCGTACAGGTTGTCGCAGAAGGCCACCATCTTGGTTCCGATTTTGCCCATAAGGAAGTGGATGCGGTGCTCGCCCTCCACGGCGCTGTTGTGGTCAAAGCCGATGATGAACGCCTTGACGGTCACATTGGACATGATGAGGTCCTGCCAGTTGCCGGTGAGCGTCACGTCCTTCGTGTCGCCCACGGACCAGTAGTTGGCCCCCTGCCCGGCATCCGATACCGCCTTGATCATCTCCCAGCTGTTGGTGTTCAGCTCCGCCGCCACGAAGCTGAGGGTGAGCTCCTGCGGCACCGTGGCCGTCTTCACGTCCGGCGTGGTGGTGCCATCCTTGCTGGCGCTCACCGTGTAAGTGCCCGCCTCGTCCAGCTCCAGCACTGCCTGTCCGTTCTCACTGATGGCGCTCACCGCCACGCCGCCCTTCTTGGCTGTCACCGTGGCGCCGCTGTCCACGTTCACCACCAGCTTCTGCGCGCCATCCCCGGCGCCGCCGCCAAATCGAATGATAGTAGGCATTTCTTTACTCTCCCTCCTTGATGACACGGATGGGGATGTCCACGGTGGGCTTCTTGCCGTAGGCCTTCAGCGTCATGCTGCCCGCCGCCTGTCCGCCGTCCGTGATGTTGGCCGCCTGCAATGCCTTCAGCTGCTCCGCCGTGATGTTTACCGCCGGCAGCAGCTCCTGGTAGCTGGTGGCCGTCACACCGGCGATGGCCAGCGTATAGACGAAGGGCGCCTCACTGCCCGTCCAGCTTGCCGCCAGCAGCGTTGCCGCTACGGTGGCCTTGGGGCCGGAGTAGTCCGTGCCCGCCGCCGCCGCGGTCACGCCGCCATTGCCGTCGCCCTTCAGCAGTCCGCTGGCCGTCACCTTGGCCTGAAAGTCAGCTGGCTTCTTGCCGCTGTCGGACAGATTGCCCGCCGCGTCCAGCGCGGCCAGGTTGCCCGCCGCTGCGGGCACCATCTTGTCCGCCTTGTTCCCGATCTTGGCCAGGTCGCTGTTGAACTGCGTTTCCGTGCCGGTGTAGCCGCCCTTGCTGGCGGCGGTGTAGGCGCTCTCGCCTGCCTCGCCCTGCGGGCCCTGGATGCCCTGCTCGCCCTGGGGGCCGGTCTCGCCCTGGGGGCCCTGGGGGCCTTCCGGTCCCTCCGGGCCGGTAGGGCCGGTGGGACCCGTCGCGCCGGTAGCGCCCTGCTCGCCCTTTTCACCCCGGATACCCTGTACGCCCTGCGGCCCCTGTGGGCCGGTGTCTCCCTTGGGGCCCTGTGCGCCGGTGGCGCCGGCGGGGCCCTGTGGGCCCTGCGGGCCCTGCAGCTTGCCGAGGCTCACCCAGTCCGTGGCCAGCTCAGACCATATAAAGATCTCATCGTCCTCCGCCGTCACCTGGTAGGCGTACTCGTTGCCGGTGGGGAACGCCTGCTTCAGCGCCGCCAGCGTCGGGTAGATGTCCTGAACGGTGAAGGACTTGCCGTCCTCGCCGGGATCGCCCTTCTGGCCCTGCGGCCCGGTAGGACCGGCAGGACCGGTGGCACCGGTCGCACCCTGCGGGCCGGTCTCGCCCTGGGGGCCCTGTATGCCCTGTGCGCCCTGTGCGCCGGCAGGACCGGCAGGTCCGGTGGCACCTGTGGCGCCGGTGGCGCCCTTCTCGCCCTTGGCACCCTGCAAACCGCGGGGGCCCTGGATACCCTGCGGGCCTGTTGCGCCCGTGGCGCCCTGCAAACCCTGTACGCCCTGGGGGCCTTGGGGGCCGCGGATGTTATAGGCGGGCGGCGGCGTGGCCGTTTCGCTCAGTACGAACGTCAGGTTGCCCAGGCCGTCCACCGCCGGATACCATGCCGCGCCCTGCGGTCCCTGGTCGCCGGTGTCGCCCTTCTCGCCCTTGTCGCCCTTCGCGCCGGTATCGCCCTTGTCGCCCTTCACGCCGGATACGATGGTGTAGGTGCCGTCGTCCGTCACCACACTGGCCCCGCCGAACTTCAGCCGGCTCCGTTGCGGCATCTGCTGCCCCGCCGCGTCGTAGATCAGGTGCCCGGAGGAGGCGGTCGCCTGCCACGTCACGCCGTCGGTGCTTACCTCCAGCGCCCCGTCACTGTTCAGCCGCATATACTTAAACCCGGCGTTCAGCAGCGGCAGCAGCACAGAACGCTCCACGCCGGCTTTATCCAGTGCCGGCAGCAGTGTGTTGTTGATGTAGTCCTGCAGCGCCTTTCCGCCCTCGTCGAACTTGGTCTTCAGCTCCGCCGCCGATAGGCCGCCCACGTCGTTCGGCTCATCGTCAAGCGCCGCAATGATATCCATGTTCTTCTCAAACTCTGTCAACGCCATGCCTTATCCCTCCGTTCTCGGTACTTCGCCGCTTTCGTTGATTTTCCGCTGCAATGCGCCATATCCGGCGCCGCCGCGCACCGGAAGCGCGCCCTCCGTGCCGCCTGCCGCCGTGGTTTTTGTGTTTATGTTTGGGGTCATTGCACCGCGTTCCGCCGCCTCTGTGATGGCGATCAGGCGCTCCCGGTCTGTGATCTGGCCGTTGGGCAGCCGCCGCAGGTATTCGCTGGTGGGGATCTTTCCCTGCATCAGAAGGTTGTCCAGTGTCTGCATATTGGCGATCTCGCTCCAATAAGAGCTGGCCCCCGCGTCCAGGTCAATACTGCATGGAACCTCCCGCAGCACATTGAAGTCGAAGTCGATATAGACCTTTTCGCCGGTCTCTCCGTCCTCCACCTCCACCTGCCGCGTGCCGTAATACTCGGCCATGAACTCCATGTATATCTCGCCCATCTGCTCCACGCTTTGCAGTAGGTTTTGCTTCGTCAGCTCCATTGGTGTGGCGGCGGCGCGCTGCAGGGCGATGATGGCGCTCGTGTTGTCCGGTCTTGTGTCGCCCAGCGCAACGTCCGTCGCGCCCAGGAATTTCTGCGTGTAGCTGATGGCCAACTCTATAAACTGGCTGATCTGCGGGCTGATCTGCGCCGGGTCCACGATCTTGGCCGCGCCGTCCACGTTGCCGCTTACGCCGATGGCCGCGCCCACCTTACTGCTCCACCCGGCAATGCGTGTCTTGTCGTACATCACCTTGGGGTAGGCCAGCGTCATCAACGAAATCATGCTCATGGCGAACAGCTTGTTCACGAATATCTGGTTCGGGATAAGTCCGGTGATCATGGCCTGCCCGTGGTAGCAGTCCTGCACATAGTCCCACGGCATCCACACCAGCGGATAGAGCTTGATCCCCAGGTCCCACTCGCTGCGTATCTCCGCCGCCTGCGTGCACTCGTAGGCGTGGATAGTGCCCGTCTCCTCGTCGCGCCACATCCGCAGCATCACGGTCACCTTGTTTCCGCCCAGCTGGTCCATCTCCACGTTTCCGTTTTCCTTGTCGTCCGGCGTAATGGCCTGGATGTCATCGTCGCCGGCCCCCATTTTCGCGGCGTACCGCTTGGCCTCCGGCACCAGCATCCGCCGCAGGATGATCACGCTGGGCTGGCTCTGCACATCCCGGCTGTTGGGGTTGCCGAACAGCACCTGCGTGTTCTGCAGCACCTCCGTCCGTATGCCGCCTTTGTTGGCCTGCCCGGTCTCCATGCTGTCATCCCACCAAGCGTACATGCAGCCGTCTCCGTCCACCGCAGCGTTCCGGCAGTATTCCCGGATGCACCCGCCCATTTTGTTCTTTTCGAAAATGGCGGAAAACTGGTCGTTCAGAATGCTGCTGTACACCTCCAGCAGCCACGCCGGCACGTCGCTGCCGCCGTTCAGCGGTTTGGCGTGCAGCTTCAGGTTATCTGTGCTGATGTTGGCCACACTGAACAGCACCACGCGCTTCAGGAAGTTAAACACAGGCGTCGGCAGCCCGTTGCTCTGCACGCCCTCCCACTGTTTGCCGATAAAGAAGTTTTCGTTCGCCTGCACCGTTTCGTACAGGTCGATGCCGGCGCAGAATTGCAGCCCGGCGTTGTACTCTGCGTATACGCCCTGTGGCGTCATGTCGTTTCTCAAATCCTGTCACCTCATTTCACGCTGCCCGCGTAGCGCATCTGGATATCTGTTTCGATCACCGTCGCCGTAGCGCTGGCGGACAGGCTCTTGAATATCAGCCGGTAGAACGTGGCCTTTTTCACCTTGATCTTGACGCGCTTTACCTTCGGCTTCCGGTTGGTGGCGAAGGAGAAATGCCCGAAGTTTACATGGGTGAATGTCGCCAGGCTGTACGCCACCACCTTTTCCGGGAAGTCGCTGCGTCGGTCGCTCTCCACGGTCACTGTGATACGCGCGTTGCTCTCCGGCTGCATCGCCACAAAGATCGCCGGGCTGTATTTCAGCAGCCAGTCCTTGTTGAAGTCCATCGCGCCCGTGGCGGCGTAGCAGTCTATGGCCTCTCCGTCATCGTTGCGGTATTCCCGGCTGAAGTGCACCACCGTTCCGTCATTGGCAAATCCGTACTTCTCCGCCTCCACCTCCACGATCTCGTCAAAGGGCAGCCCCTCATAGACGTACCATGTGTTGTTGGCGTAGTTCAGTATCAGCGCCTTCTTGCCGTACAGCAGCCAGTACTCGTGGTCCCGCTTGAGGTTGTATGTCTTGATGTCCTTCAGCGAAAACCCTTTTAGTGTCCGCGCCACCCGGTCGCTCACGCGCTTTGCGTTGCTCTCGCTGGCGCTCACATACTTGCTTCCCTCGCTGATCCACTGGTAAATGCTCCCTGCGTCCAGCGTCAGCGGGCTGTTTTCCAGCAGCCGCGCCTGCCCCGGCGCCTCGTTGCCGAACTGGCGGTTCACCGGCTGCACATAGAAGGCCGCTGTCGTGCTCCCGTCGTCCAGCCCCGTCGTTCCGTAGATCACCGCCCACGCACTGTTGGGCTTAAAGGCCATCATCCGTGCGTATTGCCGCACCAGCGCCGTAATTGGCGTGTTTTTCTCGCCCACCCGCAGCTCGTACAGGTCCGGGAAGTAGTCGGCGCTGGCCTCCCCGGTATCATACCGTATGCCGGAATAGATCGCCCGGTTGCTGCCGTCACCGTAGAGGAAAACGCGGGTATCTGTGCTGCCGTTGTAGAGCTCGGAAAACCGCATCGCCTTAACTTCCCCGGCAGCGCCGTCCCCCTTCGTATACGCCGTTTCAAGGCTGTTTGTGCCCTTTGCCGGAGCTGTCTCAAAGGTGATGGTGCCCTTTGCCGTGTCCGCCGTCCATCCTGTGGTCACCGCCGCGCCGTCCACCTTCACGCTGTCCACGCTCACGATCTCTTTCTCCGGCAGCTGGAACGTCACCGCCTCGCCGTCCGGGCTGAACTGCACGCGGCGCTTGCCGGTCAGCCGGTTCACACCCTCCAGCAGCGTCCCGGCCCCTGCCGGCGTCGTGCTGATCTGCACCAGCGGCACATAGGCGTCTGCGTCTGCAAAGCCCGTTTCCGCCCCACCGTCCCAGCTCTTATAGTCCGCGCCGTTCAGCAGGTACACCTTCCCACCAAAGGCGAAAAACGTTGTCTCCGCCGCGGTGGCGGTGCCCAGGTCGCGTTTCGTCCCGGCGCCCACGTCCACATCGTAGATGTGTCCGCCATAGGCGGCCAGCAGGTGCTCCGCGCCGCCCACCGTTCCGCGCCATACGCCGTGCAGCGTCGAGCTCTCCGGCTCGTCCTCCGCTGCCAGCGTCATCACAGTCTTGCTACCGGGGCGTATCTGTAGGTGGTTATCCGCCGTGATCCGGAAATTGCGCATCTCCGCCATCTCGCCGTGCTCCAGCGTGGTGTCACCGTCCAGGTTCTCGTTCAGCCCCAGAAAACTGTGTATTTTCAGAATACTGCTGCTGCCGCCGCCTCCAATTCTTGCCACCGCTTAACCACCTCCGTATGTCAAATAGCTGCCGGTCATCTCTCCGCCGGTCATCTCCTCGTCGTAGTCCGTCTCCACCTCGTACAGCTCGCGCTCCTGCGCCGGTACAGCGGCCTGCGCCGCCAGCGTCCGTGTAGCGCAGAAATAGCGGAGCGCGTCGCAAATATGTGTGATGTCGTGGGGCTCCGTGGCGCAGTCGCTGGGGTTCTTTTCGTCGCTCTGTATCAGTCCCAGGTTCCGTATCAGGCCCCGGCAGCAGTTGGCTACCAGCAGCCCCGGCCTGTCGCCGTCGCCCTTAAGCGGCTTCAGCATCTCTTTAACGGCCATCCACCCCTGTATGCGGTTGTTGCTGGCTTTGATAAGCCCGACGCCGTTTTGCGCGAATATCTCCGCAATGTTCTTTCCCGTGTCCTTTTGGCGCGACCACATATCCGGCGGCCCGATGGTGGCGAATATCGCTTCATCCGGCGCCGTCAGCGCCGTCATCAGCCTTGCCGCCTCCGAGGCGATCAGTCCGCTTTGCTGCACCTCGCGGTATACCCACGCCCGCCCGTCAAAGTCTATGGCCACCCACACACAGGCGAACATATCCAGGCCGTAGTCGAATGCACGGTATTTCCGCCACTCCCGCGGCACGCGCACAAACGGCTCCACCACATGGGTATCCGGCTTGAACTCCGGGAAGTAGGTCCCCGCCATAGCGTTCCAGTCGCCGTCGCGCCACGCCTTCCGCACGTTCTCCGGCAGCAGGTCCAGCATCTGCTTGTATTCCGGTGACGCCTCCAGCAGCTGCGGGTTGTCGTCTACCGTGGCCGGTATAAATGTGTAGTCCTCTGCGCGCTCGTCCGCGTTGTACTCCTTGTCGATAAACAGGCGCTTCACCCATGCGTGGCCCACGCCGCCGGGGTTCATGGTCAGGTACATACGGCGCGGTATCTTTGTCGCGCCGCGCAAACACGCGCCCAGCGTGCGGAATTGGCTTTCCGTGAAATGCGTTGCCTCGTCCAGGAATATCCAGTCCCATTCCTGGCCCTGGTACTCCACGTCACCGCCCGCGTCGTAATGGCCGAATTTGATCACGCTCCCGTTGCAGAACGTAAACATTCGCATCGTGCCGTTGTACGTCGCCATCTCCGCCGGTATCATTTTCCGCATAGGGATAATGATGGTCTGCTCCAGTTCCGGGTATTCCCGCCGCACGATCAGTATCCGTATGCCGGGCCAGGCCAGCGCACCGCCCGCCGCCTTCACCCGCAGCACATGGGTTTTTCCGCCGCCGCGGGCGCCGCCATAGGCCACATAGCGGCTCCGTGCCTGGCAGAATTGCTTTTGCTTCGGGTTCAGCTCGCCGGTTTTCAATGTAGGGGTGTTGTCTCTGTATGCCATGCGCTCGCCTCTCTCTGCATTCTCCCCATTCGAGAAAATAGGGCGGACGCCGGGGAAAAGCGTCCGCCCTATGGTTGGGGCATTATTCGTAAGCCTGCGTACCCTCGATGCCCACGCAGCCGTCCTTGGTGCCCACGGCGCGCAGCGTCTGGCCCTCTGCCAGCGTCACAGCAGCGGTGTACACCTGTGCGGTGGTGCTGTATCGGGGGTTGCTGCCGTCGGTAGTGTACTTGAACACCACGCCGTCAGCGGCAGTGATCGTCACCTTGTGGGTGGCGATAGACATCGTAGGCGCGTCCAGGATAGCGGCGTTGCCGCACACCGCCACGCCGTCGCCGCGTGCGCCCAGCACGAAGGCGTCGAAGTAGCACACGCCCTGCACCACGGGGCCGGAATAACCCTTCACCTTGGGCAGGATATCGTACTGCGCCAGCTTCACGGGGTCCACGGTGCTGTTGCGGTGCTTGACGAAGAAGTACACGCCCGCCGGCATATAGCTGGAGGGGATGGGCTTCACCTTGCAGCCGTCAAACTCACCCACGACGCCGCGCTCCAGCGCTTCCTTGCCCAGCGCGTCCACGCCCAGCCAGTCGGGGTTCTGCTTGAGCAGCTTGTAATACTCGGTGCCGATGTAGATGGTGCGGCCCTCCAGGGGTACCAGCGCATCGGTCATCTTGGCGTTCACGTCCAGGATCATGCCGCCGATGGTGCTCTTGGTGGGCGCAGTGGTCTCCTTCACCTGGATGTTGGCGCCCATCACCCACTTCTTCAGGCGGTGCTTGTCGATGTAGGGAACCATCACCTCGTCCAGCTGCGTCCGCAGGAACTTGCCGGCGGATACCTGGATCGCGCGGTCCGTGCCGTCCAGCGCGTCGATGGTGCTGGAGAAGGAGGGGGCCTTCTCGCAGGTCATCTCCTGCATGGTATCGCCCACATCATAGGTGGGACCGAAGCGGTTGTCTCCGCTTCGGGTGTACTCGGTCAGCGGCACGGTGTTCATGCTGCCCACGCGGATGGTCTTGCTGTGGGGGTTCAGCCAGGTATAGCTGTGCCCGCAGTCGCTGTCGGTGACGGACGCCTTCTTGAAGCGCTCCGCGATCTTCTCTGCGTACTTGGTTGCGTAATTGATAGCCATAATGCTTGCCTCTCTTTCATTGTCGGGGCAGAGGCATCTCCCGTCAGCTCAATTTAAGAGCCCCACCCATCCAGAAACGGATCCTTCTGGCGGTTTTCGTTTCCCGCAGATTGCATAGAGCCTGCGGAGCGCGCGCTGTTCTTTCGGTTAAGCGCAGCTGCATTCGCTTGGTCCTGCGCCGCCTTTGCGGCGCTGTTGGCGCTCTCCACCGCGTACCGGGCATAGGCCGCCGTCAGCGAAAGTCCGCTTCGCACGGCCTCCCATACGCTCTGGGGGATGGTTTCAGGGTTTGTCTCCGCCTGTTTGTATGCGTCCGGGAACGCCGCGGCAAATTCCCGCAAGTCCGCGCCGATGCGCTCGCTCTGCTGGCTCGCTGCCGCCTCGTTCTCCTGCTGTTCCGCCTCTCTGGCGGCCACAGCGGCTTCTCGGTCCTCAAGCTCGATGGCCCGGTCCGCTTCCGCCTCACTCATGCCGTCCGCCTTCTTCACGGCGGCACGCACCACGCGCACATACTCCTCCACGGTCATACCGTTTGCCTTCGCCAGCCCGGAGAACACCTCCATCACCGGCTTCGCCTCGTCGTACTTCGTGCGGATGCGGTCGTAGTCCACGCCCTTTTGCAAGAGCTCCGGCGTGATGTCGCCGGGCTTCACGGTCAGCTCCGTCCCATTGTGCTTGATGATCCACGCGGTTTCCGGCGTTCCGCCGTCATCCGCTCCCTGCCGGTCCTCATCCGCGCCTTCCTGCGCCGCCTGGGTGTCGGCTTCGCTCTCCTGCGCCGCGTCGTCTCCGGCCTCGGCAGCCTCGGTGTTCTCCTCCGTGCCTGCCGTCTCCTCGTCAGCTTCCGTGCCGGGCTGGTCTGCCTCCGCCACGCTCTCGCTGCCGTCCCATCCGTCAAGAAATGCGTCCTGCTGGTCTGCGGTGCCGTCCATCTCCGTGCCGGTGTATTCCATTTCGTCCATAAGCTGCTCCTTTCCGCCTGGTTTGGCGGGAATATTGTTTCTGCCCTGGTTTCGGGCTTAAAACCAACGTGAAAAGCGGCCGTATTCAATGCCGCCGTAGGGCATCGCGTCGTCCACACTCTCGAACGTGGCGCGCACGCCGGCCCTCGCCGCCTCAAGGTGTTCCTCAAAAAGCTGCTGGAAATACTCCGCAAGCGAAGGGTTTTCCTCGCTCAACAGGTGCGCCGCCAGTCCGTTCGGCAGCACGTCCCGCAGAATGCGAGGATCCAGGTCCAGCTCGTCCTCAAAGTTGTCAATGTCGTCCAGTGCCGGCCTGCCGGTATCATCATCCGGGTAGGTGGCGCTGGCCGGATACACCACATCCAGCAGATTGTTCAGAATGCCGATGGTGCGTACCCTGTATTCCTTCGTGTCGGCGGACGTGGTGAACCCGGTGCTTTCGTTCTGCGCGTCGATCAGGTATATCGCCTTGTCGAATATCGCCTGCACCGTCTTGTCTATGGCCATTCCGTCCACCTCCTCACTTTGCTATTTTTCGTCCGCGTCAAAGCCGTTCCGGCCCCGCACGGCGTACTGCATGATGTTCTCAAAGCCCTCGTCAATGCTGCCGGGCTTCGGCTTCTCCTGCGCCGGCGTCTCCGCCGTTGCTGCATTCTCCTGCGCCGATGGTTTGCTCTCGCCGCGCCGCCGCATCAGCGCTGCTGCCAATACTGCCAGCAGCGCGATCTCCGCCGCCAGCAGGCCAAGCGCCGTGATGGTCAAGATCAATTCAATCATCTCTTGCCGCCCCCGTCACTTGAAGTCGCTCTCGTCCACGCCGCTGCCGAAAATGACCTTTACCGTGGCGTCGCTCTTTGTCTCCACCTTGTCCTGGTATCCGCCAAGCCGCGTCTGCTTCTGCAAAAAGATGCTGCGTGGCACCATGCCCTTCTCCCGGTAGGTGGGATCCGTCTCTATCTGCGCCTGTATCCGTAGATAAGCACGCTGTACCGCGTCCCGCAGATATTCGCAGTGCTTCCCGTCGTACCAGTCCCGCAGCGCCTGCAGCGTCACGGTGCGCCCCTTCCGGTTGCCCTTGCTCAGCGCCAGGCACAGCCCCGCCTCGCCGTACAACAGCCCGTTTGCGTCGCAGTAGTCGAAATAGGCCTCTGCGGCGGTGTCGAACTCCTCCTCCGTCTCAAACGTCGAGGAGGCGGCTGCGGCGGCAGCCTGCATCTTCGCCATGTGCTCCGCACTGTGGTGGAACGGCACCCCCGCCGGTCTCGTCTCTGCCTCCTGTTCGGGGGCGATAATCGGCTTCGGCGGCTCGAACAAATTGACCGGCTCGGTCTTTCGCACCGGCCCAGACTTCCTGGCGGGCTCTGCCGCCGCGGTCTTCTGTCTCTTTTCGTGCTTCCCGCGCGGCTGCCGCGGCTTCCGCCGGATCGGTGTTCCATCCTTCCTTGTTCTCTCCGGGTTTGCCATCTCGTCGCCTCCTTCCGCCGGTGATCGTCTATTGGCCCTTGTTTCGTTTATGCTGCTCGCGGCCCGCGAGCAGGCCATATGTCCCGGCGGTCTTTCTCGGTAGCAGGCCCCGGCGAGATTTGAACTCGCATCCATGCCAGCAGCTTTGGCGCGCTCTCCCGTTTGAGCTACGGGGCCGTGTGCCGCAGCGCCGAAGGAACCCAACGCCGCGGCAAGAAGGAGAAAGTGACCACCCAATCCTTTAATACCACACTTTCCGGGCCGAAACAATGAACGAAAAAAGGTCATTTCCGCCACATACCATCGTATGCCGTCTATTCACATAAATTTGTTGCCCACGCCATGCGCGCAGAAACCGGGCCACGGCAAATCCAGCCATAGCCCGGTGAATTTCCTGTTATTATTTCGCCTCGCCGTTTCCAAAGACCCCACCGCCCTCTTTTCCGGCACCCCCTCCGCGTCCCTCTGCACGCCGTATGCGGATAGTGATGAAAGACAGGGGGTAATTTGGCGAGGAGGGATGAGGTCCGGCAGAGGGCGGTCAAATGCCATGGAATGGGGAAGTGGGTGCGGATGATGTATCCTACCCCACGCCCAGAAGGGACCGGCTGTTTTTC
>ERZ1034897.199-NODE-199-length-33934-cov-7.722955_pt1 | contig 33934 bp, 53 predicted proteins | sample MGYA00520629_ERZ1034897 | MGnify/ENA primary metagenome ERZ1034897 (study PRJEB33766, sample SAMN09781789) | gut metagenome | biome: gut microbiome | host: Homo sapiens | place: Madagascar | study: EMG produced TPA metagenomics assembly of the PRJNA485056 data set...
GTATTATATAACACTCACTCTCTCTGCGCGCACGCGCGCGAGGCAAGCGGCGAGGGCGAGGACAAACCCGACGATGTTTCGCTTTTGAAAAGCTATGGGAAATACGGCAACGTACGTTTGACGCAAGAAGAGCACGGCGAGCTTTGCAGCGAGTTTGGCGAAGAGGTGGCAAACGGAGCGATTGACATTCTCGACGGGCACATACAAAAGCGCGGTGCGGCATTTAAGTCGGCGTGTCACGCGGTGGACATACGGGAGTGGTGTGTGAGCAAGTACCGGCGTTTACAAGCCGAAAAGGCAGAGCTTGAAAGCATGACGCCGAAGCGGTGTCCGGTCGGCGGATCATACAGGCGGATGGTTACGCGCGTGACGGGTGTTGAACGCGCATTGACGCGGCAGGAGCTTGCATGTGTTAACCGTTGGGAGGCGGACGGCGTGTCGGAAGAGCTGTTGACGCTTGCTTACGAAAAGACGGTTGCCAAGACGAACAAGCCGCAGTTTGTTTACATGGACAAGGTGCTTGCCGGGTGGAAAGACAAGCACTTAAGCACGCCGGCGGAAGTAGACGCGTATTTCAAGAACCCGGACAACCGTTTGCTTGGCGGTGCGGCGAGTGCGGACAGGTTGGATTTCAGCTTAGACGAGATTTTTGAAAGGCCTTAACGGCCGGAAAGGATGGAAAACATGCAATATCCATACAGCGACCCGAGGGACCGGTTTGCGGACTGCCGGTATACAGAGTGTGAGCCGGAGCTTACACACACGATTTGTCCGCTTTGCGGTGAGCGCATTGCCGTGGATGAGGAAATTGTCACGGTAGACGGCGGCAATGTGACGTATCACAGAGAATGCTTCGAGAGCGACCCGTGGGATGTTTTAGAGCCGCTGGGGGTTGAGCTCGGCACGATGCCTGAGGAAATGCCGGAGGATTATAACGATGCAGATTTTTACGATTGAGCAGCGGTTACCTGGGTTAAACGAGTACATACACGCCGTAAACATCAACCGCTACAAGGGCAACGCGCTCAAGCGTGAGGCACAGGACGCGATCGGGCTTGCGATAAAGCGTGCGCGATTAGAGCCGGTGACAAAATACCCGGTTGCCGTTTTCTTTGAATGGCACGAGAAGACGAGGCGCAGAGATCTTGACAACATTGCAAGTGCCAAAAAGTTTATTTTGGACGCGTTACAGGAATGCGGGATATTAGAGGGCGACGGGCAAAAGCAACTGTTCGGTTTTTCCGACCGGTTCGTTATCGGCGACGGCTGGGATGGGTGTGTTGTGACGGTAAAGCAATATGCGGAGGTTGGTCAAGATGGCGGCATGTGACAGGTGCAGGCACCACGGGCGATGCATAACCGAAAATGCGACGGCGGCAAACGGAAACGAATGCAAGCTGTTTTCGCCGTCCGGAGAAAAGCCGGGTGGAAATGCTTTTGAACTGCCGGTAAAGGTTGCGTTGACCTTTGCGGACGGAAAAATTGTTACATATCGGAGGGGCTGACATGACAAGGCAAGAATACGAGCGTTACAAAGCAGAGCAAGAATTCTTCAAATGTAAGTTTTGCGGAAAATGGATAAAAGTCGGATACAACCTTGATGGTCTTAAACTTTTGACAACAAGCTGCATTGACAGACAATGTGCCGGATACAAAAAAATATCTTACGACAATTTGCCGGAAGAAGTCGAAAAATGGAATTGGGGGGTGAAAAATATATATGATCCTTCACCGTGGAAATTTATAAAGAAATTGAAGGAGGAAAAGGAAAATGGATAACAAACAGGTATTTGCACAAAACTTAAAGGATTTACGCGAAAAAATGGGAATATCGCAACGAACTTTGGCAAAAAAGCTTGGCGCAAAGCAGGCAGCCGTTTCGGCTTACGAGTGCGGTATACACCTGCCGACAGTTGAAAACCTTATCAAGATAGCGGACTTTTTTGACGTGTCGGTGGATAAGCTTTTTGGACGGGAGTGGAGGTCGGTAAAAGTCGATGTTCTTTCGGTGGCAAAGTCGCTTTTAGATATGTATTCTTTTAAGTGGGATGACGATTACAGCGTTTTTTGGACGGATAGTCAAAAAGTTGCTGCGATTATCTCGGAGTATAATCACTTAAGGGATCTTGTAAATGGCGGACAACTGGGGGCGGACGTGTTAGAGCTATGGTTAGATGACAAGCGGAGAAAATGGAGGCTGAAAGATGACTTGCGACTGGAGTGATTACGAATGATTACAGGAGGAAAAACGATGAAAAAGAAATTTTTATGTGTTATTGCGGTGATTATCCTATCGGCGGCAGCCTTAACGGGCTGCACGGAAGCGGACAAGGTAAACAGCAACTTAAACCAACAGGCCGACCGATTTGAGGTAGAACGCCGTGTGACGGTATACAATGCGCGTACCGATACGGTTATTTTACAGGTTGAGGGCTATTTATCTCTGTCAAACAACATTTCCAATGAGTTAGTCATCACCTGCAAGACTGGTTCAGGGACTTACAAAAAGAACTATGTTTATTTGACCGAAAACACGCTTTACTGCATGGAAGACATTACCGGGACGCACACAGACCCGTATCATTACAAGTGGTATTGGCACACGAGCATTTTACCGGATATTGAAATTGTGCCGTAACGCGGCAAGTTACAGAAAAGTTAAAACGCCGCCGGAACATCATCCCGGCGGCGTGGAAAGGAAAAAGAAAAAATGAAATTTATAATATTAATAATCGTGTTTTTGATTGGTGTGGTTGCGCTATCGCTTATCTGTAAGTTTATTAGGGAGAGACACATAAGACATTGCCAAAACTGCAAGTATGCATCTTTTCTTCGCTCTATGTCACACCCGCGTCCCGTGTATTGCTCTATGAAGTGTAAACCGATTCAAGAAAATGATCAACGGAAAAAAGCGTTATTTTGTATATACTTCGATTCAGAGGAGGGTGGCGAAAAATGAAACCGATATACATTCCAAAAGGTGCAGCCAAAGAGTATGGCGACTATGCTCTGAATATCTACACGGGCTGTCCGCACCGCTGTTTTTACTGTTTCGCCCCGAATGTTCTGCATAAGGACCGTGAGGCATTTCACACAAATGTAGAGCCGAGGACCGATATAGTCAAGGCGACAAAGCGGCAGCTTGAAAACGAAACGATAACTGGGAAACTCATTCACCTCTGCTTTACTTGCGACCCATACCCGACAGGCTATGACACAACGCCCACAAGGGAGATTATCAAAGCAATTAAGGAAAGCGGAAACAATGTTCAGATATTAACCAAAGGCAACGGAAGCAGGGATTTTGATTTGCTCGACCCGGAGGATTGGTACGGCATAACCCTCGACGGAGCGACAACTCGAACAGGACATTTTGATAACGCACCCCTTTTCAGATACACCAATCTCATAAAGGCACACGAAAAAGGCATAAGGACTTGGGTATCATTCGAGCCTGTGCTGAACGCCGAAAATGTACTCGGAATGATAAAGGACATAGCACCACACACAGATAAGGTAAAAATCGGGAAACTGAACTACCACAAGTCAGATATAAATTGTGCGGAATTCGGGAGAAAAGCCGAGGAACTCTGCCAAAAACTCGGACTTGACTACTATATCAAGAAAAGCCTACGGGCGGAAATGGAGGCAAAGAAATGAAAACCCCAGAAGAAATAAAGCATTTAGCACAGACGGACGAGGACGCGATATGGCTATGCAAGCACAATCTGAAGGAGCTTGGCATTGATTTGGACGCGCTCAAGGGTCCTTTTTACGGCAAGTTAGAGGTTGATATCAAGTAGAAAAACGGGAGGGAGATAATTGTCTTTCAAAAAAATGCGGTCGGTAAACCTTAGCTACAACAAGCAAGGCGAGATATATTTTATACTTCACAATTATGCAGACCAGCCAGAAGAAGTGCGTCGAAAAATCGACGCACTCTGTGGCGTTGTAGGAAAATATCATTATCGTGCTTTGTTTCGGGCGCTTACAACAGACGAGCCATTAAACCGGATTGCGCGTGAGTTTTACATATCAGCACCACAATTATATCGCCTTAAAAGTAAATTTTATAATGTTTGGTATACGTTCAAAACATGATACTAACAGCGTTCTGCGCGTGCTATAATATCAAAAAATGGAGGTGTCAAGGTGTTAGAACAATGCAAAGCAGGAAACCAAGAAGAAACAAAAGAATATATTGAATTTGTCGAAAAATTCAAGCCAAAGAAAACAACCGACGACTGCTATACGCCGGATAATATTTACGATGTGGTCGCGGATTATGTGGCGGAATACTACCACAAAGACAAGTCGAAATTTGTCCGTCCGTTTTATCCGGGCGGAGATTATGAAAATTATAATTATCCGTATGACTGCGTTGTCGTGGATAATCCGCCGTTCTCGATTGTAACCAAAATTGCAAAGTTCTACAACGCACGAAAAATCGACTATTTCATTTTTGCACCGGGGCTTACATGCTTTGACATTCCGGCGAAAATCGTGTGTACAAATTTTAATATTGTTTATGACAACGGTGCAGATGTAAATACATCTTTTGCCACCAATATGGACAAGTATACCGTTCGAAGTGCGCCGGATCTTTACAACAGGCTGAAAAAAGCAAACGACGACAATTTGAAACAAGTCAAAAAACAGCTTGTCAATAACGCATATCCGGACAACGTTGTAATGTCGAGCATGATTCATCAATATTCGAAGTATGGCGTTGAATTTTACTTGACGGAAAAAGAATGCGCAAAAGCGCGAAAACTGGATTGTGGTAAAAAACTTTTTGGCGGTGGGTTTCTCATTTCCGAAAAAGCAGCAGAGAGCAAAGCAGCGGCAGAGAGAAAAGCGGCAGAGATGAAACAACGCTGCCAGTTAAGCCTTTCCGAACGCGAAAAAGCAATTATAGCGCAGCTTGAATAATTTTGGGAGGTGTAAAGATGGCAAAAACAAAGGCAAAAAAGAAAACCGCGAAAAAAGCCGGACAGCCGCGCAAGTTCAAAGACGAAAAGACCATGATCCAGCTGTTCACCGCTTTTTGTGATTTTGTACGCGATGAACAGTTTATACAAATCCCGTCGCAGTCGAATTTTTGCCGTTGGCTATCCGTAAACTTCCAGCGCACCGACCGCCGAACGATATATAATTCGCTTAACAAATACTTTCCCACTATAAAAAAAGAGTTTGAAACATTGCAGTCCGATGTAATTGCGGAAGGTGCAATGCTCGGCAAATACAACGCGACAATGTCAATATTTGCGTTGAAAAACTGGTGCAAATGGTCTAACAAGCCGATAGACGAGGGCGCAAGCGACTATGAGGATTTAACGCCGCTTGCGGAAATGCTAAAATGACATCGCAAAAAATAGCATGGTCGCCGTTTTCGGAAAAACACAAAAACTACATACGACACGCGCTTGACAACGCTTTGTGTGTTGCCGAGGGGGCTATTCGCTCCGGCAAAACGATAGACCATTGCATTATAGCGGCTATGTATTTGGAGATATGTCCGGATAAAATACACCTTGCAAGCGGATCAAGCGCACCAAACGCAAAACTAAATATCGGCGAGTGCAACGGCTTTGGTTTAGAGCATTTATTCCGTGGCCGCTGTCGCTGGGGCAAATTTAAGGGCGGAGAGGCGTTGTTTATCAACACAAAAACCGGCGAAAAAATCGTGTTGTTTGCTGGTGGCGGTAAATCTGACAGTTACAAAAAAATCCTCGGTAACTCCTATGGCCTTTGGATAGCGACGGAGATTAATGAGCATTACGACAGCGACGACAGCCGAGAGAGTTTTATAAAAGTAGCTTTCGGGCGACAAGCTGCCGCGCAGCGTCCGCTTGTATTGTGGGACTTAAACCCATGTGCGCCGCAAAATCCGATCTACACAAATTACATTGACAAATGGATTGACAATTATCCGGGCGGCTATCTGTACGAGCATTTTACAATTGACGACAATCTGTCTTTGTCCGACAAACGCCGCGAAGAAATCAAAGGTAGGTACGACGTCAGTTCCGTGTGGTATCGGCGCGACATTCTCGGTTTTCGTGTCACGGCGCAGGGGCTTATATATCAGCTATACGCGGACAAGCCGGAGCGATACGCGATAAAGTCGGCCGATATTCCGAAAACAAAGCGCGGAACACATGAAATATATAATCTTGACCGGATCAATATCGGCATTGACTTCGGCGGAAACGGATCAGCACACGCCATGGTTGCAACAGGCTTTTCGCAGGATTACCAAACCGTTTATGTGCTTGCTTCAAAGCGCATTCCGGCGCAGGGCGTGACGGTCGAACAGATTATAACAAAAATAATCGCTTTTGCCGACAATATACGCGACACATACGGCGATGTGTTTTGCCTTTATCCGGACAGCGCGGAACAGACAATTATCAACACTCTTCGAAGCAAATGCGCGTACCACGTCATAGGAAGTCGCAAATATCCGATAAACGACCGCATTCGGTGCACGGATATTTTGCTGTCAAGTGACCGGCTGAAAATCGTTGACGGCAACAACAAAGCACTTGACGGAGCGTTAAGGACAGCCATATGGGACGCGAAGCACCCGAACGAGGACATAAGGCTTGACGATGGCACAACCGATATTGATACCTTAGACGCGTTTGAATACAGCTTCGAACGCGAGATGTACAGGCTTATACGTTACAATAACAACAAGGAGAGCGACGAAGAATGAACACTTTTATGCAGATGTTGAAGCCGCTTATTCAGCTGCTTTATAACAAAATTGTATTAGCAAACGACGACCAGATCGCGAAAACGGAAGCGGACGCGGAAGCGTATCGGCAAGCAATGTCGGAAAACGTTGTGGCGATGGTTGCCAATGCTTTATCAACCTACACGTTAAGCGACAGCACGATCAGTATCATCGGAGACAACGCGCGTGCCGAAATCCTGCGCGAAATATCCGACAGACATTTCGCGACGCTCAAGGGCGTATTGGCTGACGCATTGGGCGTCGGTCTTGTCGTATCCTTGCCGCACACGCATGTTGTCGGAAACCGTCAAAAGCTTTGTATCGATACAGTCGGCAAAGACCGCGTGTTTTTGACAGAGGTTGCCGGGGACGACGTTATATCTTGCACCATTGCCGCAGACGTGCGCGTGATTAACAGCCGGACATATATCCGTCTTGCGGACTACACGCTCGACAAAGACGCGTATATTATACGGTCAAGGGCTGTTTTGGACGGTTCTCCCGCTCCGCTTGACGTTCTGCCGGATTGGGCGGACATACAGCCGGAAATCCGTATTTCGGGCGTTGACAGGCTTCCATTGGCGTTTCTCAAATGCCCGATTTCAAACCGCGTTCCGGACAACCGTGAAGCCGTCCCGATAACGTTCGGCTGTGAAAAGACAATTGCAAAGATTGCCGAAACGCTGGCGCAAATCGAAACGGAATTTAAGTCGAAAGAAACGCGCATATTTGCAAGCGAGCAGCTTTTTGACAAGAAAAACAGGCTTGCAAACGTGTATAAAACAATTGGCGACAAGGTCGATTTTTTTGAAGCGTTCAGCCCGGATATACGGTCGTCGGCGTTTTTTGATAAACTGACACACCATTTTGCCATGTTAGAGCGCGAGATCGGCTGTTCTGCCGGTGTTCTTACCGAGCTTGCCACAAGCAGCGCAACAGCGACGGAGATCCGCGCGAAAATGTACAAGACGTTTGCTCTTTGCACGGATATACAAAAAGCGGTCGAACGATATTACACGGATCTTATATATTCTTGCGACGTGATGGCGAATGTCTACAATCTTTCACCGGTCGGCGATTATGATATAAAATTCGATTGGTCATACGGCTTGCTTGAAGATCCTGCAGCGACTTACCAGCAGATAAAAGAGGGCGTTTCTGACGGTGTAATCAGCAAAGCGGAATACAGGCGGTTTATCACAGACGAAACGCTTGCAGAATCCGAAGAAGCAGTAGCAAAAATTGCCGAAGAAAACCCGACGCTTGAATCTTTGCTCGGTGCGCAAGCTTTGCAAAGTGCGGTAAACAGCAATGCTCAGCCGTGATACTCTCGACCAAATTCCGGAAGTTATCACGAACCGCATAGCCGGTGCAAACGAATATATGCTTCAGAAGCTCGGCGACCATATTAACCGGCTCGGAAAAGTCATGCCGTCCGATATGCACCGCCTTCGAGAGCTGTACCGCGCCGGAGTTGAAATCGATGAAATCGAAAAAGAGCTTGCAAAGCGAACGGAACGAGCAACCGCCGAAATAAAGGCATTGTTTGACGCATATGCAGCCGCTAACCTTGCAAGAGCATATGACGCATACAAATATCGCGGAAAGCCGTATATACCATACAGCAAAAACGATAACTTGCAAAGGTTTGTCGAAAGCTATTGCAGGCGAACGGCGAACACGCTGTTCAACCTGTCGCAAACACACGCCTTGCGGATTTTCAGCCAAAAGCAAAACAAGTTTGTCGCCTTTGCAGACGGCTACAAAGACGCTATCGACCAAGCGGTCACAAATACCGCGCTCGGCGTGCAGGACTATCAATCAGCCATGCGCGACACTCTGAAAAAAGTCGGCGAGAACGGTATTTGCACAATGGAGTACGAGAGCGGCTATATAAGACGGCTTGACAGTGCCGTCCGTATGAATGTCTTAGAGGGCGTGCGGCAGGTCAATCAAGGCGTTGAAGACCAAATAGGCGAGCAGCTCGGCGCGGATGGTGTGGAGATCTCCGCACACGGCTTTTGCGCTCCGGATCACGAGGACATACAAGGCAAGCAGATGACCAAAGCCGAATACGACAAGTGGGACGCGGCACACGCTTATCCAAAACGGCAGATAGGAAAACTTAATTGCCATCATTTCGCATTCCGTGTTATTTTGGGCGTACAAGAGCCAATACACACGCCGGAAGAGCTGAACGAGATGAAGAAGAAAAACGCCGCCGGAATGGATTACGAGGGCAAGCACTACACAATGTATCAGGCGACGCAGATACAAAGGCAGCTCGAGACCGATATCCGGAAGTGCAAAGACGTACACATTCTTGCCAAGGCGGCAGGCGATACCGTTCTGCAAGGCAAAATGCAAAATCAAATAAATTTGCTCAAAGACAAATACGTCGATTTTTCCAAAAAAGCCGGGTTGAGCGTTTACAATAAGCGTTTGACGGTAAGCGGATATAAACCCAAATAACAAATTTTCTAACGTCTGCAAATTGCAGACGTTATTTTTTATGCCTAAAAATGAGACTAACTGCGACATAAGACTGCTATAATTCAACACAGATGAGGACAAATCTTAAAATTGTCAAAACGCGGCGGTTAGTTACACGCCTAAAACAACTTAATGCGTAAAGGAGCAAGCAAAAAATGAAAACAGAATTTTTGAAATCTTTGGGACTGTCGGACGACGTTATTGCACAGATTCAAGCCGAAAGCGGCAAAGACGTGCAAGCCGAAAAGGACAAGACCAAAAAGGCAAGCGACGACTTGACGGCAATGGCCGCAAGGATCGGCGAGTACGAAAACAAAATCAAGGATTTTGAAAAGCAGGACGCCGCAGGACTGGCGGCAAAAATTGAAGAATTGCAAAAGGTCATTGACGACCGAAAAGCAACAGACGACAAGGCAATCCATGACAAAAATTTATCTGACCGGCTGGACAAGGTTACCGGCGAGCGCAAATATCTCAACGAGTTTACGCGAAAAGGCATTTTAGCCGAATTTACCGCAGCTGTTGAGGACAAAGCCAACGCCGGAAAAAGCGACACCGACTTGTTTGACGCGCTTACAAAAGACCGCGACGGCATTTTTGAGAACAAAAACGCCGTTAATATCCCGGGTGTAAGCACGATCAATCAGACGACGCTCAACGCCGACAAGGCACGGCAAATCATGGGGTTGCCTCCGCTAAAATAGGAGGACTATAACAAATGGCAAACAGCATTGCTTTATTTAAGCAGTATATCGACCTCTTGGACGAGGTCTACAAAAACGCATCTACCACAGCAAGTCTCGACATTTCCGGCGATCTTGTAAAAGCCGGAGCAAACGCAAAAGAGATCCTTATCCCGAAAATGACGCTTGACGGCCTTGCGGATTATTCGCGCAGCGGCGGTTATATCGCAGGCGACGTAAAGCTTGAGATGGAAACCGTGTCTTTCAACTTTGACCGCGGCCGCAAGTTTACGGTTGACGCGATGGACAACGAAGAAACCGCCGGCGTCGCCTTCGGCAAGCTTGCGTCGGAATTTATCCGTTCCAAGGTTGCGCCGGAGCTTGACGCGTTCCGTTATGCAACGTATTCCGGCATTGCCGGTATCGGCACGACTGCCGGCGCGGCACTTTCCACCGGTGCGGACGTATTGACCGCGCTTGTTACCGCTCAAAATGCGATGGACGAAGCGGAAGTCCCGGAAACCGAAAGAGAGCTGCACATCACACCGACGCTGTACAACCTCATTTACAGCGTTGACACCACCAAGTCGAAGGAAGTGCTCAATTCGTTCAGCCGTATTGTAAAAGTGCCGCAGACGCGTTTTTACACGGCTATTGACCAGTACGACGGAACAACGGAAAACGAAACGGCCGGCGGCTTTGTGAAGGATACCACAGGCAAAAACATTAACTTCATGGTCATCCACAAGCCTGCTGTGATTCAGTATTCGAAGCACGTTGTAAGCAAGGTTGTTTCTCCGGAAGAAAACCAGACGTCGGACGGCTGGATGTTCTTCTACCGCTCGTACGGTCTTGCCGATGTCTACGACAACAAGGTCAAGGGCATTTATCTGCACAAGGCGGCGACCTGATATGCGCAGGGTTGGACTTATTGAGCCGGAAGTGCCGGAGATCAGCCCGAACGCCGACATTTTAGGCTTTCGACGTAAAAAAGCAGAGCCGGAAAAACCGGAAGAAACAAAGAAGCGAAAACCGAAAGGAACAGCCGATGAAATATCTGACATATGATGAATATGTCGCCATGGGCGGAACGCTGGAAGCGTCGGAATTTGCCGCAAATGCTGCCGAAGCACAGGCGCACATAGATCGGCACACGTTCCGACGCGTGCGAAATATGGCCGTTGTTCCGGACAGTGTGAAGGCTTGTATGTTTGCTCTTGCGGACGTGCTTTACAGTGCGTCCGCAGCGCGAACCGGCGCGGCGATAGCTTCCGAAAGCAACGACGGCGTATCTGTTTCTTATGTGACATCCTCTCCGACAGAAAGCGACGAGCGGTTATCCTCTCAAATCGATAAAACGATATGCTTGTGGCTTTCTGGCGAAGTTGATGACAGCGGTACGCCGCTTTTGTGGCGAGGTGTTGACAATGCCTTATAAATATCCGGAGTGGTGGAAAACCACGGTGACCTTATACAACAAAGTCACGGACAACGGCAAAATACTGTACTACCGGCATTTGCTCGAAGGCTGTCATTATGCAAAAAAGCGGCTGACAGATTCCGACGGCGGCAACCTGTCGGCAGTGTCTGAGACGGTTGTACGGATACGGCAAAGCAACGCATATTTGCCGCCGAAAGCCTATGCAGACAGCGGTGCGGCCGTGCAAAAAGCCTATTTCACCATAACGCCCGGCGACGTTGTTATTTGCGGTGCCATCTCTGACGACATAGCAGACGAGACCGGAAAAAGGCCGTCCGATTTGCTCAAAAATCACGACGGCTTTGTTGTAAAAACGTGTGCGGACAACACGTTCGCACGCCCGGCGCACTACAGGTGCGGTGATTGACATGGGACAAAAAGTTACAGTTAAAGTGAAGGTTGACCTGAAAAAAGCCGGGATGAGCAAGATAACGGACGATGTAAAACTCTATGCGGTCAACGATATGTTTCGGCTAATGTCGCCTTATGTCCCTATGGAATCGGGTACATTGTGGAAAACGGTTGACAGATCGACAAAAGGTGTGCTTTACAAGTCTATTTATGCGCGTTATCAATACAACGGTGTCAATTTTCACTTTAACCATGATCCGAACAAACATCCGCTTGCTACGGCAAAATGGGACAAGGCTATGCTTGCCGCGCACGGCGACAAGCTGATGCGCGACATACAAAATTACATCAACCGTAAAGGCAGGTGACACCATGACAAAGCATGAAGCGATGATTGACTATTTGCAGGGTTCGCCTGCCTTTTCCGGTATTGCTTGCCAATTCGGCGAGATATCCGACGGCAGTGTGATCTTCAACACCGTGCAGGGCGACACAACCATATCAACCGACATTGTCGGGACAAAAACAAAGCACTATGACTTTGCAATCGTCAAATACTGCGCACGAAACACCGACGCGCCGAGCGACCTCAACATGGACACGCTTAACGCTGTATCGGGTATGATGACGTGGATTGACGAGCAAAACAAAAAGCGGCATTTTCCGAATTTTGAAAACGCCGCCGTTACCAAAATCGAAAATTTACAAAACATGCCAACCGTTGCCGGGACAGATGACAAGCAAAATCTTGTCAAATATATGTATCAGGCACGCGTGACATACAAAACCAAGGAGGACTAAACATGGCAAACACATTTACCGAATTCAATTTGACAGGCGGTCAAGAAGCCGAAAGAAAACTGCTCAAAACATTTGTAAACGTTGCAGCCGCTTCCGGCACAGCGGAATGGGAGCTTATCGGCGAAGGTATCGAGGAAAGCGCAATCGAATACAACACCGACACCGAAACAAGCACCGACATTCTCGGACAGACCCGGACAAAGGTCAACAAGACCGAACCGGCGCAGAGCTTCGAGCCGTACACCGTGCGCGGAGGCAGCAAGCTGGCGTTTATCCTTTGGGACATCTACAGACGCAACGCCGTCAGCGAGCTGACGCAGTTCAAGGTGCTTGTTGTTCATGAGTTTGTAGGCAGCTCCACAGGCTTTGCCGCCGAAACGCAGGACAATTGCACAATCACCGTTACATCGATCGGCGGCTCGGCTTATGTCGATATGCCTATCAGCATTTCATACAGCAACAAGAAGACGCTCGGCAAGGTTACATACACAGGCGAAACGCCCACGTTTACGGCGGACAGCGGACTTTAATCGGGAGGGACAGACATGACAGACATTAAACTTGACATAGGTGTTGCAAAACAAGGATACAGCACCAAAAGCGGCGGTGTGTTTTATTTGGATACGACCGACACAAACGTTGTTGCGCGGTTTTCGGAAAAATACACCGAAATCCAAAAACTTGCCGAAGAATACGGCAAATTAAGCGAATCGCGCGAGGGCGAAAAAGATGAAACCGTTATCAAAGATGTCGGCGAGAAAATGCGCGAGCTTGACGACCGCGTAAAAGCTGCCGTCGATTACATTTTCGACGACGGTGTTTCTGCGGCAATTTGGGGCAAAAGCGCGGCTGTTCTCAGCTTGGACAATGTGTTTGATGTGCTGCTCGGTCTGTACACCAAGGACATTTCAAAGGCTGTTGCCGCGTCGAAGAAGCGCATTAACCGAGCGATCCCGGATCAATATAAAAAGTAGGAGCAAACAACCATGTACGACCTGCCAAAAACCGTTGACGTAAATGGAAGAACATACGCGATTCGCTCGGATTACCGCGACATTCTAAACGTTATTGCAGTTCTGAACAATCCGGAGCTTGGCGTGAGCGTCCTCGGCGATGAGCGTGCCTATGCGGCTATGTATATCTTTTATCCGGAGTTTGACAAGATAACCGACCACACGGCGGCGTTTGATAAACTATGCTGGTTTGTGGATCGCGGAGAAGCACACAGCGGCATGGATAGCAAAACACCCGTATACGATTTTGAACGCGACGAAAGCCTTATTGCACCGGCAATCGGACAAGTTCTCGGCTGCCGTATCCGTGAAATACCCTATTTGCATTGGTGGGATTTTGTGGACGCGTTCACGCAAATCGGCGACGGTCTTTTTGCGCAGGTCGTCGGCGTGAGAATGCGCAAATCAAAGGGCAAAATGACAAAAGACGATAAAACGTTTTACGCACAAAACAAAGAGCTTATCGACCGTGTCAGACCGAACAAAAAAGCCCCGGAAAGGGTGCGTACTCTCACGCCCGAGGAAGGCGAAGAATTTTTGAAGAAATGGCGGAACAAGGGGGCGGAAAAGAATGCCGAACAATGACGGAACTGTTTTTATTGCAGTTGATTTTGATACCACACCCATGCAAAAGGGCGCAAAGGTGCTTGAAAACAGTTTGAAAAACACGATCGGTATTTCTAACACCGCTTTCGGAAAAGCAAGTGCGAGCGCAAATCATTACGGCGCACAGTTGGATAAATTGTCCGCGAAATTGCAATATCTGAATGACAAACTTGCTTACATGCAAGAGGGCGGCGCAGCCGGTCAAAGGCTGACTGTACAGATAAACGATCAGCTTGCCGCGCTGAAGCAGGAAACGGACGAATACAAGCAAATGGAAGCGGCTGCCGCAGAACTTGCCGCCCAAATGCGTGAAATCGCCCAAGCGCAAGGGAAAAGCAGTGCGGAATATAAAGAAACCGAAGGTGCACACCGCGTTTTAACCCAAGAAATGGGTGTACAAAAAAAGAAAATCGACGAAATTAACGCGTCGCTTGACACTATGCGCGACAAACTGCATAAAGCAAAAACGGCTTCTATTCAGTCGCCGCAGTATGAGAAACTGAAAAATGATATTGCCCTTACAGAAAAAGAGCAGCATCGGCTTTTATCCACACAGACACAAAGCACAAAGCAAGTACATAAAACAGGCACGGCACAAGGGAAAATGCTGTCCGGACTTGAAAGCGGCGTCAAGCGGTTAAAAAGCATTATAGCCGGTGCTTTTTTCTTCAATATCATTTCCAAAGCACTTACAGGACTGACACAGGCTGTCGGGCAATACATACAGACAAACAAAGGCTTCATGCAGTCTTTACAGATTGCAAAGGGAAACCTTTTAACAGCATTCCAACCGATATGGCAGTTTATCACTCCGGCACTTAACGCGCTCGGAAAAGCACTTGCTTATGTGACCGGCTTAATAGCGAATTTTGCTGCCGTTTTAAGCGGCAAAAGTTTAAAGGATTTACAGAGCCAAGCAAAAGCACTTGACAAGAATGCGACGGCAATTAAGGGCGTTTCAAAGGCTACAGACAAGGCAAAGAAATCAGCTGACAAAGCGACCGCTTCTTTTGATACGCTGAATATTTTGCAATCGCCGACGGATAAAAGCAATAATCTTGGGAGCAGTTCGGAAAGCACAATAACACCGGACTTTAATGCGAAAAGCACTTTTATAAGTGATTCTGTGCTTGAGAAGTTTAACGGATTACGCGAAACACTTTCAAAGTTTAAAGATATTGACCTTAGTCCGGTATCAAATTCGCTTAACGGACTGTATAAAGCTTGTCAGCCGATTCTTGATATAGTTTGGGATAATTTTCTTTGGGCTATTGAAAATATCTTTTATCCGCTGTCACATTGGACAATTGAAACAGCACTTCCGGAGTTATTGGACACCCTGTCCGTCGCTTTGGGTGCTTTATCGCCTGTAATGGCTGGATTTTCAAAAATATGGAAAGTGTTCTATGAAAACTTCATCAAACAAATAGGTGAAAAAACCGGCGAAGAATTTATAGAACTGCTTGGCACTATCAAGGGAAAATTAGAAGAATTAAAAACTTTTCTTGAAAACACAACTATTTTTGACGATTTATCAACCATTCTCGAAAAAATTCTAAATGTGTTGAGACCTATCATAGAGCCGCTTATCACGATTTGCGGTATTGTCCTCAATTTTTCATTTTCATACAATTTCGACTTGTTTTTAGGAATGCTTGAAAACATTGAAAATATTCTTTCTATCATTTCTGCGCTTTTGGAAGGCGATTTTGATAAAGCGTTTGAAAATTTCAAAAAAACAATAAAAGATGGCGTGACAAAAAACAATGTTTTTGCAATTGCTTTAAAAAATGTAAAAAAAGCATTTGTGGATTTAAAGCCTAAAATCGATGAAGCTACTAAAAGCATAAAAAAATGGGCTTCTGAATTCAAAGACAAGTTAAAAAAGACGCTCGATGAATGGAAAAACAAGATTTCAAATTGGTGGGAAAACGATGTTTCGCCGTGGTTTACTGCTGAAAAATGGAACAGTCTTTTTGAACAATTAGGTGAATCAATGGCTTGGGGCGTTGTTGGGTTACGCGATTCATGGGAAAAAATTTCTGATTGGTGGACAGAGGACGTAGAACCTTGGTTTACATTAGAAAAATGGGTTTCACTTTTTGCGGATATAGGTAACGCTATATATGAAGCTACATACGGCGAAAACGGTTGGGTTACAAAATGGAAAACGAATATTTCAAACTGGTGGGAAAATGATGTAAAACCATGGTTTACATTAGAAAAATGGAAAGAACTTGCCGGTAAAATCGCTGACGGTATTTCTTCCGGAATTAAAGCTATCCCGAATACGTTTGCAAATATTTTCAACAGCATTATCGACACTGTTGAAAAAGCCGGTAACGGCGTTATAGACGCTGCAAACAGCTTTATAAAAGGATACAACAGTGTTGCAAAAATTACCGGAATCAAACAAATAAAAGAATTCGGTAGACTGGATTTGAGCAAGCATAAAGTTCCGCTGCTTGCTACCGGTGCAGTCATTCCGCCGAACCGCGAGTTTTTAGCCGTCCTCGGCGACCAAAAGCGCGGAACGAACATCGAGGCACCGCTCGACACGATCGTCGAAGCGTTTCAGCGTGTTCAGAACAACGGCGTTAACGATGTCAATATCAAATTTTCAGGCAACGAAGGGCAGCTGTTACGCTATCTGTTTAACGGCTTAGAGGTAACGAAAAGCAAGCGCGGACTTGCCTTTGTAAAGTAGGTGATTACATGGCAGTATTTACAATTGACGGCAACTCGTATGACGTTGAAATCGTATCGTTAAAGCGCAAGTTCAGTGTGCTTGACGGAGACAAGGCAGGCCGCGCGGCTGACGGGTCAATGATGCGAAATATCATCGGCACATATTACAACTACTCCATGCAGATAAACACCGAACGGTTGAGCCGCTCGGACTATGACAATCTGTATCAAATATTATCCGCACCGGCGGACAGTCACACGGTTGTTTTGCCGTATGGGCGAGGGACATTATCACAAAAAATGTATGTTACCGGCGGCGAGGACGATTTGAAAATCGATGACAACGGCAATATTTGGGACAATCTGTCTATCGAATTTGTGGCAATGACACCCAATCGCAAGCCGACGTAAAGGAGCAAAAAATGGCTATAACGATTTACAACCATGCGTTAGAGGATTATTTCCCTGTCGATTTGTCCGAATACGGATTCAAAAAAAACATAAAAGGCTACGACGTTTGGGCAAGCAGTCAAGGCGAAACGCTAAGCTTTTTGGAAACCGGCGACATAATAAGCATTACGTTTAAGGCGGCCGGATCTGAAACAAAGATCACACTTAATGACGCAGAATATACAGTTGCAGACGGCGAAGTCACCGTGTCGGAAATCGCGCTGATAATGCCGATTACGGTTAAAACCTCGGAAAATGCTGCAGGCGGCATTGTTGTATACTCCTGCACGAAAAAGAGCATACCGGCGACAACGGACGACAATTTTGCGAATATGCATTTATATTTTCCGTTTTCGCCGACCGGTGAAACGCTTGAAGCCGCGACAGCCGATTTTACTGTTTACACGGATACGCCGAGCAAATGGGACAAAGGCACGGTGATTGACATTCACGACGCGGACGGGATACTTGGCAGATTTTACGTTGACACCTGTATAAAGACCTATGCCGGGCAGTATGCTGTCACGGCAAGCGATGTTATAAACCGGCTTTCCAATATAAGTTTTTTGGGCTATATCGGGCATGAGACAGCATGGCACACCATCGGATATACATACACAAAGGTATTTTCTACTGTTAAAACGCTTTGCACGGACATCTTCGGCAATTTTGATTTTACAGTAACGAACGCTTGCAAAAACATTGAAGTGCCCGGCTATATCCCGTCAGGCAACGCACGCGACGCATTGCAATATATGTGTTTCGGCTGCGGTTTATCTGTGCGAACGTATCGCACGGACAAGCCAGTCATACAATCGGCGGACACATACGCGACGCACACAATTGCTGATACAAGAGTTGCAGACGGCGTCAGTGTTTCGGAAACCGATAAAAAAACGGCTGTATCGATAATGCCTTTGCGGTATATTGCGAATCTGTCTACTACAACATTTGATATGTTTGAAGGAATGCTCCCGGTCGGGACAGTCGTTTTAACAGTAGGTTATCGGACATACAGAAACGACGAAAAAGAGCCGATCGCGTACAAGCTTAGCGCGTCAGATATAAAAGTTCGGGGACAAGCCGACGGAAGCAAACCTGCAACTATTATAAAGACAACCGGCGCAGCGACCGTGCTTAACGTAACCGGCACAGAAGCTCAAACTCCGGACGATAACGGAAATTATTCTATTAATCTATACGGTCACGAAATCAAACCGTATTATTGGAGCAAAAACACACCGGCAAGCGCATACTTGACAAGCACATATCTTGAACCGCTATCCGAGGTGTACGGAAACGGCGAAGCAATGGAATTGTCCGAAAGCGCAACCACGATTACATATCACAACGCCGAAGCGGTTGCAAATCGAATGATAAGCCATTACAGCAAATCGCGCGAAGCGACTGTATCGTATATCATGAGCAAAAACGAAATGCCGGGCGACAAGCTTATATTGCCGTTGGACAAGACCTACGGCAACATAAGTGGCAGAGTTCTTTCGCTCGACATCACGCCGGGCGTTTCAAAGAATTTCGCCGACGCGATTATCATATGCGACGAGGGGGACACAAACGCATGATACAACACAGATTGACCGTAAACAAAGACATCATTGAGCCGATCCCGTTAAGCATTCCGAGCGGCAATGTTGAAACGCATGAACTTGTATTCGATTTTTCCAACGAGTGGGACGGGCTAAAAAAAATGGCTGTTTTTACGCGTGACGGCGTTTCAAAAGAGTACACAATAGACGGCGCGACGCGTACCGTTCCGGGCGATGTGCTTACCGAGCCGGGCACGCTTTCCATCGGCGTATACGGCTATATCGTGGACGGCGAAACGCTTGTAAAACGACTAAGCACGAATGTTATCAACGCTGCTGTCATCAAAGGCGCATACGCGTCAGCCGTTCCGGGCGAAGACGTGCCGCCGAGTGCATACGAACAATTGTCAAGCAAGGTTGACGGGCACATAGCAAACACAGACAATCCGCACGGAGTGACTGCCGAGCAGGTCGACGCATACAAAAAGGCAGAGACGGACGAAAAAATTGCGGAAGCGGTCACGCCGGTGGAAAGAGCGGTGGCCGGAAAGTTAGACAAGGTTGAGAGCTTTGTCCGCGTTTATCCGGGTGTCTATGCGACGAACGACACGGACGGCACGCCGCACTTAATCACCGCTACAAGCGATTTAAGCTACATCGGAACTGGCAGCGGTTATATTCCGTTATATGCGGCCGGCGGGCAGCTCAAGACGGCAACGCCGACGGCGGATGATTCTGCGGCGAACAAGGGGTATGTGGACGGCAAAATTACCGCTTTAACAAACCGGTATGAGCTTATCGAGACTATAACGCTGACCGAAGCGACGAATTCGATTGAGCGAAACAGTGAGCCGGATGGGACGGCGTACAATTTCAAGAAGCTGCTCATTTACATGAACGCGGCATTGACAGATCAAGCCGGTGAGTGCGGTGTTCATTTATGGGACGGCACGACGTTGGCAGCAAAAAATTTAGCATTTGGTTCAAAAGTTACGACAACGAGCAGCAACTACATGATGGAGCTATCGGTGGAGGACGGTATCTTACATCAGACTACGCCGGAAAGAGCCGACACGGATTATCTGTCAATGATTTCCAAGACGGCGGCGGCAACGTATTTCGGCGGCGTTAAGATGATGGACAAGATTTCAAAATTTATGCTGCATCAATTCAATTCGCGCACGTTTGCGGTTGGGACAGTTATTAAAATTTACGGGGTGAGGGCATGAAGAAGAATGTTTTAGTAAAGGTCGGCGAGCGCGTCGAGACGAGAACACGCACGATTCCGGCGCAGTATGACAAGGACGGGAATCTGACAGCGGAAGAGACGGAAGAAGCCTACGAAGTTGTCGTGCCGGTCATGGAGGCGCAAAGCGTAGAGATGACCGCCGAGGAAATTGCGGAGCTGCAGACGGCGGCATCGCCCGAAGTGCAGATAAAACAGCTCAAAGAAGATCTTGCACGATACGATTACATTGGGACGAAGCTTGCGATGGGTGTTGCGACGCGCGAGGAATACGCCGAAGAAATTGCGCACACGGAGGTGTTGCGGCAGAAGATCCGGGTACTGGAAGGTGAGGTGGAATAAATGGAAGCGAAGGAAATAGTTTTAATTGCTTTGCGGTGGTTGATCCCGTTTGTATGCTGCGGTTTTATAACGTGGTTAAGTGGTTTTTACGGCAAGAACAAAGCCATGCAGGAGGGGTTGCGCAGTTTACTGCGGTCGGAAATCATCCGGGCATACGAAAAATACACCGAGCGCGGCTATTGTCCGATTTATGCAAGAGAACCGCTTACCAAGGTGTACGAAGCGTATCATGCCATGGACGGCAATGGGACAGGCACGGATTTTTACAAAAAGACCATTGCGCTGCCGCCTGAACCGCCGAAAGGTGGAAATTAAATGCGGTTTTCCAAGAAAATTGTTGTAGTCATGTTCGCGACGGTATTTGTATTTGTCGCTATCATGATCGCCACGTATTGGTTCAAGGGTGGTGTGCCGGACAGCTTAATTGAGCAATTCTTCGGGTTCTTCGGCATTGAGGGCGGTGCGCTTGCCATTATCAAGGTTGGCGAGGCGTTCGCCGAAAAGTTAGACAAGGGCAAAAAAGAAAAGCCGTCGAAAAAGACGGCGAAGAAAGGAAGTAAAAAAGAATGAACAAAATCAACTGGAAACAGAAGCTGACAAGCCGCAAATTCTGGGCGGCTGTCGTTACGTTCGTCACAACGGTGCTTGTCGCGTTCGGTGTGCCGGATTTGACCATTGAGCAGGTGACCGCGATTATTACCGCTGGGGCTTCGATGATTGCTTACATCATCGGTGAAGGGCTTGTGGACGCCGCGAGAATCAAGGCGCAGGCAGGCACGGCGGAACAAGCCGGTGTCGCAAACGACGGCAGCAAATAGGCATAAAAAGAAAGAGGATGCCAATCACCAACTTGACATCCTCTTTGTGGGGTGTGTGCATGAAATACAAACATATTCGTTTCGTATTTATATTATAACACATATATTCTATTTTGTCAAGGAGGAAAAAAGTATGGTAAGCTGCTTCAAAGGCCGATTTCGTTTGACCAGTCCGCGCGGTGATCGGGTTTTAAACGGTGTCAAAGGCTATCACCACGGCATTGACCTTGTGGGTTTAGACGACACGACGGTATACAGCATTGTGGACGGCAAGGTTCGCACCGGTTCGGACAACAGTGCCGGGAACTATGTGTGTGTGACCATCGAGGACGGCAGGAGGGTATATTATTTCCACCTAAAGAGCTTTAAGGTCAAGACCGGTGATACCGTCAAAAAGGGACAGGCGGTTGGAATCATGGGCAACACCGGCCACAGCTTTGGAGCGCACACGCATTTGGAGCTTCGTGTCAAAGGCACGGCCTACAAGAGTCTTGATATTTCCGAGTTTACCGGGATTCCGAACAAGGTAGGCATTTACGAATACAAGGAGGACGACGTCGTGAAGCAGAACAAATACAGCTATGATGATACGGTTGACGCGATGATTCGTGACGGTGTGACCGACGTGAAGAACATGCAGAACTGGGAGAAGATGTTAGACGGCAGAGAGAAGCTTGAAGCCAAGTATGTCAGGGAGATCTTCCGGCGATATCATGAAAAACTAAATAAGAAATAACAGAAACAGAAAACGCATTATAAGGAGAAACCATGGATACATTTGACTTACCAAGGAGTACATGGGATCAAATGATCAACGAGTGGATCTTCAACGAGCGTGACCGCCAAATATTAAAACGGCGCATTTTAGACGGTGTATGCTTTGAACCGCTTGCCGAAGAGTTTGACCTCTCAGTGCAACAAACAAAAACCATTGTATACAAGTCGCAAAGGATTTTGCAAAGCCACATAAAATAGCCGATTATTATATTAAAAAAGCACAAAAGCCGATTGTTTATTTGCTCGTAAACAGTCGGCTTTTTTGTTATAATTTAGGCAGATAAAGGAGGGCGAAAAGAATGAACCAATATAACCCATATGCAACATTTAACCCATACTTTCCGCAAGCGTCTATAAACGGCAGTTTTCCGGCGCAGGCAGCGCAAAGCGGCATGGGCGGCAACGTTCTTAGGGTGTCCGGAATAAACGGCGTAAATGCCTTAAATATCGCGCCGAATGCAAGCGTTTTGGCACTGGATGACACAGCACCTATTTTATGGTACATACAGACCGACAGTGCCGGTTACAAAACGCCGACCGCCTATGACATTACGCCGCACACGGAACAGGCAGCAAAAACGGAGAATGACTTTGAAACGCGTTTGAAGAAAGTTGAGGAATATATCAATGAACAACAATCCGGTATTAAATCAAATGCAAGCGGCGCAAAGCGCACTAAATCCGCAGACGATAGCACAGATTAAAGGAATCGCCAAAAATATAAACAGTCCTCAAATGCAAATGGTGCGGCAAATGACAAGCGGCAGAGGAATAACGCCGAAGCAAGCCGTCGAAATGCTTTGCAGACAGCAGGGTATCGACACAAACAGCTTTATGGCACAAATCAACGCGGCTTTTAATGGGCAATAACGATTTTCGGCGCGCGGAATCGGTATTGATAAATAACAAAATTACAGGAGGACAAAACATGGAAAACGGATTATCTGCTTCGGATGTGGCATTGATGAGCCGGAACAACGACGGCGGCTTTGGCTTCGGCGGAGACGGCGCGTGGATTTTTGGTTTGTTAGTGCTGCTCGGTCTTTTTAACGGCGGCTTTGGCGGCTTCGGCGGCAATGGCGGGGACCGCAACGCCACCGTCGGCGACGTTCAGAGGGCAACCGACTTCGCCGCGCTTGAGCGTCAAAACAACGAAGGCGTAACGGCTACACGTCAAAGCGCATATGACGTTATGACAGCTATCAAGGACGGCAATTTTAACGTTCTCGGCGAGCTGCGCGACATTCAGTCCGGTGTAAATGCCGGTTTTGCAAGCCAGCAAAAATGCTGCTGCGAAACGCTCCGCGCGATCGACAGCGTCAATTACAACGGTGCTATCAACACGGCAGCCATCAACGCGAACACCACAGCGCAGACGCAGAAAATTTTAGACGCTATAACCGGCAACAGAATGGCGGACATGCAGAACCAAATCAACCAGTTGCAGTTACAGGCGGCTTTGTGCGGCGTTCCGCGCACGTCTCCTTACGGTTATGCAGTCGTTCCGAATTTTGCCGGTTACGGCGGCTGTAACGGCGGCTGCGGCGTAGCTGCATAACATCAAGACGCTTGCATATATCTATGCACACGGGGCGCGGCTGTGTGCCGCGCCTTATCTTTTTAGGAGGTACTATTATGTGTAATAACACACGTTATCAAAAATCAATTGTACGAGCCTACAACAACGCTGCACAGGCGATCACAGCCGGACAGACCGCGCTTGCCTTACAGGGTGCGCAGGCAGTGAACAGCGGCTGTTCCATCGGCATGGAAACAGCTGCATACCGTATCCGCACGGGCGGCATTTATCATATAGCGGCGGACGTTACGCTTACCGCGGCGGCGGTCGGAACGGCTTCGGTGCAGATTGCATTAAACGCGGCTTCTTTGCCGTGTGCGGTCAGCACGGTAACGACGGCAGAAAACGGAACATACACGGTACACGTTGAGACCGATATCAGCGTGCCTTGCTGCCCGGCTGCCGGTGGCAGGACGGTAACAATTACCGCCGGAGGTGTTGCCGGTACGGTAACGCACGTTTGTTCCGGTGTAACGCGTCTTGCGTAACATGGGGGTGTGAATATGGACAAGCAATGCATTTTAAGCGTTGTCCGCACTATAACCGACGGCATACGCGACGCAGGAATGCAATACGACTATGCCATTGACGCACGTCGGTGCGGCGAAACCGCGCTTGCAGAAATGCACCTTATTGAAATGCAAAAGCGGTTAAACGGGGTGCAGGAGTGGTATAAAAAAGTTATGTCGATGATGTCGGGCGAAATTGAGCTTGACCCATTGTCCGAAGCCTTGGTACAGGACTACATGGACAGATACCGCGATCTTCTGCGCAAGTTCGATTCCGCGAAGCAGTAAGACGGTGTTAGGAAAGCCGCGCATTTGCGCGGCTTTTTCATTTCAACTTTCATTTCAACTTTTAATCCGAAATTCATGCATTTATACATGAATTCATAATTTCAGACAGGATTCCGAACAACGCAAAACCGCACGGTTGAGCCAAAAATGAAGAAAACCGCTTGTATAGCGGTTTTCTGGTTTGGTGCAGGTAAGAGGACTTGAACCTCTCGTACAAGCAATAAAAAACGATATATAAAGCCATTTTCAAAATTTCATTTCAACTTCCGTTTCAACTTTTGAAGAAATCGCCGAAGTAATCATCAAGTTTGTTGTCCAGTTCTTGACGCTTATTTTGCATTGTGTGCTGATATACTGTTTTTAGCATATTGTCTGTTGCATGTCCAAGTCGCTCTTGGGCATACTTATTCGGAACACCCATTGCAAGCAAAACAGACGCGTGATAATGACGCAGATCGTGAAAGCGAAAATGCGGAATTTGCATTTTATCAAGAAGCCGAAGAAAACGATAATTGATTTGTCGAAAATCAAGCTTTACAATATGATCGTCTTCTTCTGCCTCTCCCCTGCTCTTTTTTAACACTTCCATAAGGTTAGACGGAGCAGATATTGTCCGATATCCGGCATATGTTTTCGGCACTTTTTCGTATGCCTTATTTTCCTCACCCGTAACAATTGCGCTTCTGATTGTTATTTTTTTGCTTTTGAAATCAACATTGCTCCACTTCAAGCCGAGAACTTCGCTCATACGAAGACCTAAGCAGGACGCCAACAACAACGGGATCTCCATATCTGTTTTTTCTGCTGCTTTAAGCAATTGCTTGACCTGTTCTTCTGACGGAATATAGATTTGTTTTTTTACTTTTTGCGGCAGCTTCAAATGAAGCTGGAAATCCGGTCTATACTCTTTTAAGACTGCCGACAATAAGCCGCTTATATTCCTTGCTGTCTTTGGCTGTAAATGCTTTATATCGGCATTTAACGCTATTTGCAAATCCTCGTTTGTTAAATTTCCGATATTTGTATCCATAACCGACTGTAAACGCAAACGCGCAATCTGATTATACTGGCGCAGGGTTGACGGCGACAAAACAGCATTGTCTATATATCGCCGGAACGCTTCGCGCAGTGTAATATTTGTATTTGCTCTGCCGCTACTCCGCTTATTGGCATAATAATCCGCCGCCAAATATTCCGCCTCTTTTTTGGTCGGCGCGGTAAATGACTTAAAATGCTTTTTACCTTCCTTGTCTGTATATTCCAACGCGCGGACGTTCCAATTTCCGGACGGCAGCTTTACAGCCTTTGCCATGCTTTCACCTTCTTATAATTCAAGCTCCGGAAAAGACCGGAGCTTGTTTGTTTATTCGGCTGTTTCTTCGAAAAATTCGCACTTGTTGATCGTCAAGGACAAACTGTAGCTGCCGACTTTTCCGATTAACGTTACTGTGTCGCCTTTTCGGATATTTTCTATTTTGGCTACTTCGTCTTTGTTTTTGAAATAGCATTGTGCATAATCCCATGTAATGTCCTCGCCGTCGCCGATTGTTATGTAGGCACTGTCTAAAATGTCTTTTCCGATGTCTTTGACAATTCCGGTAACTTTAACAATTTTGCCTTTATATTTGCTATCCGCAGACACTTCGTTTTCTTTGTATTCTTCGACAAGGGCTACAACGTCGGCGAACTCGTAATCAAACACCGGTGCTTTGGGCGCGACTTCTTCTTGAACGTCCGGCGTTGCGTTTTGCTGGCTGTCTTGCTGATCGTTCTGCGCGTTGTTCACTTGGTTGGATACCTGTTTGTCGTCCTTGACTTCCGGCGTGCTGCTGGAACCGAGATTGCCGACAATGACGAACAAAGCAATAACGGCTACTACAACAATAATGATCGTGTTTATATTTTGCCCGCTTTGCTTTTTCATGCAATGCGGACAAATCTTTGCCGCTTTCGGAATTGCCTTTTTGCAGTGCTTGCAGATTTTCTGCGGTCCGGTGTACTCCGGTGTTGTGCTATTGTTTTGATTGTCCATTTTCTTTATCTCCTTATAATAAATTTTATATTCGACAAATAACGACAAAAAGCTGTCGCTTTGTACAAAATGTTTCGAAAAATATTAGTAACATTTAACCTTGACGTTTGGTCGGCTTTGTTGTATAATAATTGTAGTCGTGAAAATTAGCGATAACAAAAAACAAAGGGGCGTGAAAAATGTGCAGTTTACCGACAAATTAAACCGACTAACAGACAGTGAGCTAATCTTGCTTATTGATCGGATGAATCACCCGGAGACGTTTTCTCCCGTTTTTCCAAAAGATAATCGGCAAACTGTTCAAGAGACTTGCGTTCCTCGTCCGACATCTGAAAATACTTATGCATAATATATGAAAGCGTTTCTTCCCTGCTCATTTGAGCAGGGTCTTTTTTTTGCTCATTTTCAGCGAGAAGCGATTCCGGCGTTACGCCGAAGTAGTCGGCTATTCGCTTTAAAGTACTGTTATTTGGTGTTGCGCCTTGTTTCCAATGAGTTGCAGCGGCGTTTGACAATCCCAACTCTTTACATACACCGTTCGGCGAAATCCCTTTGAACGTGCACAGTTTTTCAAAATTTTTCCAAAACATATTATACCTCGCTTTGAATATTGTTTTATTGTTTTCAATATGCACAAATGCAACAACGAAATTTGTGCACAATTTACAAAAAAGTAGTTTTACGTAGAAAAAATTAGAGAAAATCCTTGACAAAGTAGAAAAAAGTAGGTATAATATACTTGTGCAAGGGAAAAACGATTCCATGCACTTATAATACACTAAATTTGACGAAATGTCAATAGGCAAAATAAACGAAAGGGGGCATGAAAAATGAACGATATTTTGAAAGCACGAATCAGACTTTGCGGAAAGCGTCACATTGATGTGGTGAACGAACTGCGGAAAAAAGGGATGGACATTTCCTGTCCGAAGTTTTGTGAGGCGATTAACGGTTACCGCACCGGACCCAAGCCGCAGATGATTTTGGCGGAGACCGTCAAGATTGTGACCGCGTGGGAAAAGGCGCAAGGCCGCGTTTGGGATGACAAGGCAATCGGATTTTGATTTGAAAGAAAGGAAGATGAAAGATGACACCAAAAGAGACTGCGCCGAAAACAGACAGCGCAAGGAAGGACTACATTGAATTTTGTGTTTGCGGAGACCGCGAGACTTTTCAAGGCAATATCACAAAGCATATAGCGTGCATAATGCCGCGTATTCTTCGGCTTATGGCAGACGATCTCGATTTGAGAACGAGCGAAGCAGACAGGCAAGCCGCGAGCAGAGAAGAAAATCACACAAATTTCAAAATAACGATTGACATTCTGCCGGATTCGGAGGTGAAAGACAATGCCGAGAAATAGAAAGACACCGGAGCAGAAAGGGGACATAGCTATTCTTGAGATGATAAGCGTTGCGCAGATTCGCGCCGGACGTCCGCAGACAGGCGTTGACTTGGGCAGGGCGTTAGGCGTGAGCCGGACGACCGGCAATGAAATTCTTAACCATCCGGGAAAGCTGGTAGAGCCGTTGCGCCGGATACACAAAAGCTACCGGATGCCGGTAGACGAAATGCTTGAATACTTACGGAGGGCGATTGTGATATGAATCCGAAGAAGACAGAAGACAATTGTGATAAGAATCTGAAGATCGCGGTGCGGTACTACTTAAACTGCCTTGACGCGGATTCGCCGGAAATGCTTTGTAGTATACTCGGAATCAAGCCGAAACAAGCTGTGAAGATCATCAATTTTGCATACGGCAGTAGTCCGGCATACGGAACACACATGTGCGGTATCTATTGCAGGTATTTAGAGCAAACAGCGCACGAAAAAGGTTTTCCTTATTCGATTGACGCGCCGGGAAAATGGCGGCTGAATATTGACGATGTACGCGACATTTTGAGCTTATGCGAGATTCGGTCAATTGATGACTGCGCCACGCTTATAGGCGGCGACAAAGCGTTATCGAAAAAGCTGATGTGGGGCAAGGAGAAACACGCATATGTTTACGCAAGCACGCTGAAAAAGATTTGCGAAGTGACAGGATCGCTTCCGGAGGAAATCGCGGAAAAGGTAAGGAGTGCATAAAGATGTGTAACAGCAAGAGACGGCGGAACAAGGACAGACGGGCGGCTATGGTGGTTCTCGTACTGTTGGCGGCGTTGCTGCTTATAGTGCTTGTTTGCTTACGGGAGAGCGAGAAGCCGGGGCGCGACGATTTTGTGCCGGTGGTACGGGTGATAAAAGCCGGGGACACGGCATGGAGGATTGCGGACGAATACTGTCCGGATACGCTTGACAAGCGCGAGTATCTCGGATGGTGTGAGCAGTTGAACGGCGGAAGCATGGGGTACATACGAGTGGGAGAGCAAGTTGTGTTTTTGGAGTGTGTGAGATGATTCGGGACGGTCGGTACACGGTATGCAGGGGCTGCACGCGGCGTGCAGTTGGCTGTCACGCGGAATGCGAGGATTACAAGGCCTTTGCCAAGAGCCGTGCGGAGCTATCCGAGAAAAAACAAACGATCGGGGCGGCGCACTACAAATTCAACTTTTCCGAAAAAAAGAAATGACCGTCGGTGTGCTCCGACGGCCAAAAGGAAAATGAAAGACACAAGGTACATGCAAAGCACATACATCATGCTTTGCAAGAAGTATAACACAAAAAGTAAAATTTGTCAAGACAGAAAGGAAAATGAAAGATGTGTCAATTAAAATCGGGGATCCTTTTGAAAGACCGGGTATTTATACCGGACTACGACAGCCATGAAGATATGCTCAAAGAGCTGAAGATCGAGGACACGGAAGACAATGCCAAGCGGTTATTTGTTCGCGCGGAGTTGATACCGCCGAACGATAATGTTTTTACACCGGTGTCTAAATGGAAATACAGGGTAGACCAAGACATCCTGCCGGACTGGTATGTGCCGGAAATCGACGAAAAGCGTATGCGCAACGCGGTTGCCGAATGGGCGAAGGAACACATTCACGTCGGCGAGAAAATCGAAGAAATAACAAGCGGTCTTCATTGGATTAAGGACGGAACGGTTGGTACTATCAGCGGTTCTGCAAAGGTCGAACTCGTCAGCGGTTCTGCCAAGGTCGTAAACATCTTCGGTTCTGCCGAGGTCGAAAAAATCTTCGGTTCTGCCAAGGTCGTAAACATCTTCGGTTCTGCCAAGGTCGAAAAAATCTTCGGTTCTGCCGAGGTCGAAAAAATCTTCGGTTCTGCCGAGGTCGTAAACATCTTCGGTTTTGCCGAGGTCGAAAAAATCAGCGGTTTTGCCAAGGTCGAAAACATCTGCGATTCTGCCAAGGTCGTAAACATCTTCAGTTCTGCCGAGGTCGGATACGTCTACGGTTCTGCCAAGGTCGGAAGCGTCTACGATACTGCAACGGTCGAAAACATCTGCGGTCTTGCCACGGTAGAAAACATCTGCGGTTCTGCCAAGGTCGGAAGCGTCTACGATACTGCAACGGTCGGAAGCGTCTACGATACTGCAACAGTCATGACGGACAGTGTATCAAAGTGGTACAACGCAGACGCCGTTTGCATAAAAGACGAGGCGGTATTGATTGACCGGTACAACAAAAAGATCTATCATTCCGGCGCATTTGAAACGGTTATTGCAGGAGGGAAAAAAGGTGAGTAAGGATATTATTAAGGTACATCAAACATACATGCAAAACATCACGTTAAAGGATCGGTTTGATTCTATTTTAGGTAATAATGCGCAGAGCTTTATGGCTTCGGTATTGAATATTATTAAGTCAAGCGATGTTTTACAGCAATGTACACCGCAAAGCGTATGGAATGCGGCTCTTTGTTCGGCGGCCATGCATTTACCGCTTGATACCGGTTTAGGCTATGCATACATTGTTCCATATAAGGACAACAAAAACAAAGTATATAACGCTCAATTCCAAATGGGTGCAAAAGGATATAAACAGCTTGCTTTGCGCACGGGAGAGTACTTATCTATCAATTCAACGGATGTTCGCGAGGGAGAAATCAAAAAAAGGAACCGTTTAACCGGACAGATTGAATTTGCATGGATTGAAGACGATACAGCAAGACAAGCAACCCCAATTATTGGATATGTGTCATATTTTGAGCTTCGCAACGGCTATTCGTCTACTTTTTATATGAGTATGGAGGAACTCATGGAGCATGCGAAGAAATACAGCAAGCAATATCAAAAAGATTTGAAGTATGGGGGAAAAACCTCTAAATGGAGTATTCCGGAAGAACGCGGCGCAATGTGCGAAAAAACGGTAAGCAAGTTAAATCTTGCCAAAAACGGTGTTTTATCTATTGAAATGCAACGTGCTATGGAATGTGACAATTCTGTGATTGACGAAAACGGAAACCCGGATAAACAACCAATTGAGGGCGAAGGATTTGAAAAAACGGAAGACAATGACGCTGAAAAAATGACTGCTGAGTTTTCGGAAGTTTTTGAAAGTGAAGCTCATGTTTCCAATGAAGCAAGTCTTTCGCAAACAGAAGAAGCGGACAGGAGTATTCTTGAATCAAATTCGACAGGAGATTTAGAAAATGAAACTGACGAGAGATAATTACTATACACCGGAAGCAGACAGGTCTTTTATGAGCTGTTCGCAGTATCAGAGCTTTTTAGAATGTGAAGCAGAAACTATGGCACGCATACAAGGCCGTTGGAAAGGGTCAGAGGATTCGGAAGCCTTTTTGGTAGGTAATTATGTTCACTCTTATTTAGAGAGCGAAGAAGCGCACAAGCAATTTCTTAATGAACATTTTAAATTCGTATACAAGACTTCAATTGACAAAAAGTCGGGAGTCTCTACTATAAAAGGAAAATATGCCGCTTTTGAACGCGCCGACAAAATGATTTCAACACTTGTAAACGATGATATTATCAAGAAGTTCATCGATATGCAAGGGCAAAATGAAAAGATTATGACAGGCGAACTATTCGGTCTTCCTTGGCGTATTCGCATGGACAAGTACATCCCGGAAAGAAATCTGATTATCGATTATAAGACCTGTGCCGATTTTTATAAAACAGACTACAATCCCGAAACAAAAGAGCGTGTCAGTTTTATCGAGGCATATGGGTACTTAATGCGCGCTGCTGTTTATACGGCGATTGAAAAACAAAACACAGGAAAAGAAACCAACGCCCGATTTATGTTGATATGTGTTTCAAAACAGGATATTCCTGACAAAGACCTTTTTCTTCTGAATACCGATGCGGCAGACGGAAAAGATGACCGATTCGAATATGAACTGGAACAAATTAAAAAGCACATGCAACGTATTTATAAGGTAAAAACCGGAATGGTAAAACCTTTGAGGTGCGGTCGATGTGAATACTGCCGGGCAACAAAAAAGTTAAAAAGAATTAAGCCGTTTTTTACACTTTCACCCGGCTTTGAGGGGGAACTTGAAGAAGATGATACAACGCAAACGCCTTTGGCGGTTTCATAAATATCGTGACAATGAAGATTTTTGTCCTTTGTGTTATGCTCCCGTGCGGTGGATATTTGACAGAGAAAAAGACATGTGGTGTCCTTGTGACGCAAGTCCCGCTATGTACATTACGGACAAGAACGGTACACAAGTTGATATATACAGCCGCTGGCGAAAACCGATAAAAGCTGTATTATACAACTCTTGGGATAAGCGCTTTACGCCGGACAAGGTAAAATATGGATATGTGCCGCATGTTTATACATGTGAGGTATTGACGAATGAAAACTAATGTTCTTTCTTGTACGGTAATCGGTTACGACGGACACATATTAACGCTGCGGGCTGTATGCGACGACATTGATTACATTGTAGATCACCAGATAAAGACCGGGACCGTAACGCTTGATGACGGGTTACACATTTCCGGCAAGCAAATGCGAGCGATTCATGCGACGTTTCGCGACATTGCGGAATTTACAGGCAACCCGGACGAGCTTACAAAGACAAGTCTGAAATTGATGTACGCAAAGGCAAAAGGGATTGACTATTTCAGCTTTTCCGACCTTACGATGACGGCGGCAGGAGAGTTTATCGACTGGCTGCTTGCATGGTGCGTCGAGAACGACATACCGCTTTCCGAAAAGCTTGCGGCACGGTGTGACGACATAAGACGGATTCTATATGCGTGTCTTTTACACAAGCGGTGCGCCGTTTGCGGCGCACCGGCAGAACTTCACCATGTGGACGCTATCGGCATGGGCGGCGACCGGAAAGAGGCGCACCACGGCGGGCGGCTTGCCATGAGCTTATGTCGGGCACATCACACCGAAGCGCACACGATAAGCTTTCCGGAATTCTGTAAGAAATACCGTGTTGAGCCGGTCAAGATCGACCGGCGGATTGCGGCGAAATACAAATTATTATATTAAGGAGTTTACGACAATGGCAGGATACAGTTTCAACAAAGTTATTTTGATTGGCAACTTAACAGCCGATCCGGAATTGAAGATGACACAAACGGGAATTCCCGTAACAACCTTCAGCATTGCCGTAGGGCGCAGATATGCAAAGGAAACAGATGAAGTAAAAGCGGATTTTATCAATATCGTCTGCTGGCGCAAGTCGGCGGAATTTGTTGCGAAATACTTCAGCAAGGGCAAGAAGATTCTTATCGAGGGACAGCTTCAGACGCGTTCGTATATGGCAAACGACGGCACAAAGCGGACTGTTTGCGAGGTTGTTGCGGACAATGTTTCCTTTGTGGAAAGCTCCGGAAGCGGCACGCAAGGCGCAGGGACGGCGCAGAACGGCGCACAGGGCACGTACATGCCGCAGGGTAGTGTTCCCTATGCCGGAACGGCAAACGCGGCACAGGGCTCAAAATACACGCAAGCGGCCATGACGGAGCAGACACCGCCGGAAAACGATTTGACGGTGGTTGGCGATGAGGAAGATTTACCGTTTTGAGGTGGGTTAAATGGCAGGCAAAAGCACGTTTATCAAGCTTGACCGCAACATTTTACGGTGGTGTTGGTATGGAAATGCGAACGTTTTCCGGGTGTTTATTCATCTGCTTTTAACGGCGGAGACAGAGCAAAGGACGGTTGACAAACACGTTTTGAAACGTGGTGACGCTTTGACAAGCTTAGACCGGATGGTACAGCAGCTTGGAATGAGTAAGCAAGAGGTTCGAACGGCTTTGGCGACGCTTAAAAAAACAGGCGAGATAACCTGTTTTCAAATCGGTCGCAACGTTATTTATCACATTGAAAATTATGACCGCTATCAAGGGCGGCAAGCACCGAAGCAACACGAATCTAACACGATTCTAACACGATTTGCAACACGGTTTGCAACACAATTAACAACACAATTAACAACACAATTTTCGGAGCCCCGAAACACAGGCGGTGACAGCGTTTCGGACGTTTCGGGAGAGTGCAAGCAACACAATTTTCAACACGATTTTCAACACGGTTTGCAACACGATTTGCAACACGAATCTAACACGATTCTAACACAATCCGAAAGAGA
>ERZ1034897.202-NODE-202-length-33755-cov-20.372522_pt1 | contig 33755 bp, 27 predicted proteins | sample MGYA00520629_ERZ1034897 | MGnify/ENA primary metagenome ERZ1034897 (study PRJEB33766, sample SAMN09781789) | gut metagenome | biome: gut microbiome | host: Homo sapiens | place: Madagascar | study: EMG produced TPA metagenomics assembly of the PRJNA485056 data...
GTCAACGAGAAATCAGCTTTTTCTGATTTCCCCTCCCCACACCCTACCCCTTTGGTTTACCAGCAGATTACCAGCCGAAAAGACAATAAGGAGCCGGGAACATCTTCTCTTTCGGCAGGTCGGAGATTCCAATACCCTGCATGACAACAGGGAGCAAACAGCATAAAGCAACAGCAGGCGTTCCAGACGGACGTCTTTTTTTGATTGAAAAGAAAGGAATTGTAGAAAATGAAGAAGATATGGAAACGAGTGTGTACAGGGATTCTTGCCCTGACCACGATTTTAACTGCGTTACCGATCACATCGGTTCAAGCAGCGGAAACACAGTATTGGACAGAATCCGCAGAGAGAGTTGGACATGTAGAACATTTGATGAATGACGGAACAATTAAAAGCACTTTCAACGAAGGACACATGAAAGTAGAAGGCGAAACCGCTTATTGTGTAGATATTAACACCGGATTCAAAAATGGATATAAGACCAGGCATGATGCAAGTGCCAGTATGAGTGCGGATCAGATTGAAGATGTGGCATTATCGCTTGAGTATATGAAACAGTATGTAGTCAGTCATAGTAACCTGAGTGCAAATCAGGCATATCTTTTAGAACAGTGCCTTGTGTGGCAGCGTTTAAGTGAGCATTTGGGTTGGCAGTGTGATAATGTCCGGGTAGTCTATTCCGAGATTTCACAGGATATTCAGAATGAGGTGTATGCCGGAGCAAAATCATTTGTGAAGACAAATAAGGGACGATATAAATGCGGCGGTTACATTTACACCGGAGAAGGACAGGACATCGGACAGTTTTGGGCAGAACTGAATGTCGGAAATGCGAAGGTAAAAAAGACGACCGCAAATGAGATTGTCACAAATGGAAATGCGATGTATTCAATTGCCGGAGCAACTTTTGGAATATTCTCAGACCAGAATTGCAGTAATCAGATTGGAACACTTACAACAAATGAAAATGGCGATACGAACGAGGTGGAAGTGACAGCCGGAACTGTTTATATCAAAGAGCTTTCTGCACCGAAAGGATATAAGTTGGATACTATAGTAAGCAGTCTGAAAGTGGAAGCTGGAAAAACAGCCACATTAAATGTTTCAGATGTTCCGAAAGTGACAGAGACATTGGTAGACCTGTTCAAGATTGATATGGAGACAGGCAAAGCAACTGCACAGGGTGATGCTGCATTGGCAGGAGCAGAGTTTACCTGGCATTATTATGACGGACTTTATACAAAAGACAATTTACCAGAGAAAGCAACACGTACCTGGGTTACAAAGACGGTAGCTGAAAAAGACAGTAATGGAACTGTTCATTATGTGACAAAATTGGTAGATGCTTACAAAGTATCCGGAGATGTATTTTACACCCAGAATGAAAAAAATGTCTTACCACTTGGAACGCTGACTGTTGAGGAGACAAAAGCGCCAGACGGATATTTACTGGACGGAGCTTATATGCAGGCAGGAGACAGTACAGAACAGATAAAAGGAATGTATCTGACACAGATCACAGAGGACGGAGAACTTGCAGTTCTTTCCGGAAGCAATCAGTATTCCGTATCTGATCAGGTAATCCGAGGTGGTGTGAAGATTCAGAAACGTGATTTAGAGACAAAAGATACTAAAGCACAGGGAAGTGCCACATTAAAAGATACTGCATTTGCGATTATTTCTTTGAACGAAAATCCAGTTCTGGTAGAAGGAAAGCTATACAAAAAGAACGAGACAGTTAAGACGATTCAGACAGGGATTGACGGAATTGCAACAACGACGGCAGATTTACTTCCGTATGGTAAATACAAACTGGAAGAAACCAAAGCACCAGAAGGTTATCTGACTGCCGGGACAAAACCGATTGAATTTTCCATTACAGAAAATGGAAAAATCGAGGATTTAACCGATGAAAGCCATTCCATTTACAACCAGATTAAACGTGGAGATCTGGAAGGAGTCAAGATTGGAGCAGGCACACATAAGAGACTGGCTAATGTACCATTCAAAATTACTAGCAAGACAACCGGTGAGAGCCATATCGTAGTGACAGATAAAAATGGTCAGTTTTCAACCGTTTCCGATTGGGCGTCTCATAAGAAAAATACAAATGTCGGGAAAACAAGTGAGGACGGTATCTGGTTTGGAACTTCTGAGCCGGATGACAGTAAAGGTGCATTACTTTATGACACTTATGAGATTGAGGAGTTAGCTTGTGAATCCAACAAAGGTATGAAATTGATTCCAGCATTTGAAGTTGTTGTCAGCAGAAATAAAGTAACAATCGACCTTGGAACACTGACCGATGAGTATGAAAAAGAGATTACCATTCATACCACAGCAACGGATAAAGAAACGGGCGAAAAAATAATTGTTGCAGGAAAGAAAGTAACGATTGTAGATACGGTTACTCTGGACGGACTGGAAGAAGGAAGAAAATATCAGTTAAAAGGCTGGCAGATGCTGAAAGAGGAAAATGCAGAACTGCTCATTGATGGAAAGCGTGTGGAGAGTGATTATACCTTTGTTGCTGACAATGAAAAAATGAAGGTAGAAATTTCTTATACGTTTGATGCATCAGAACTTGGCGGAAAGAATCTGGTTACATTTGAAGAATTATACGATCTGAAGAATCCGGAAGGACCTGTAAAAGTTGCAGAGCATAAGGACATTGACGATGAAGGTCAGACGGTCCTGATTACGGGGCGAAAGATTTCGATTCATACCACAGCAACTGATAAGAACGGCAAGAAAGAGATTGAAGCCGGAAAAGATCTGACAATCGTGGATACAGTTACTTTAGAAGGACTGGAAATTGGTACGAACTATAAGCTGTCTGGTTGGCAGATGGTTAAGGCAGAAAATGCAAAGCTGCTCATTGATGGCAAAGAAGTTACCAATGATTATGAATTTACAGCGGACAAGGAAAACATGGAAGTGCAGATTGAGTTTACTTTCAACGGCAGCACTCTTGGAGGAAAGCAGCTTGTAACCTTTGAAGAACTGTATGATATGACAAATCCGGAAGAACCGAAAAAGGTAACAGAGCATAAGGACATCAACGATGAAGGTCAGACTGTAACCATCAAAAAAGTACCGGAAACACCAATCCCAGAGACACCGGGTACTACTACAAAGACCAGTAACCCGCCGAAAACAGGAGATACCACAAAAGCAGGATTGTGGTTAGCCATTGCTGCATTGTCTGCAATGGGAGTTGGCGGTGTGGCTATCCATGCGAGAAAAAAGAAAAAAGCACCACTGGCGATTGAAGAAAAGAAAGAAGAAAGCGAGGACGAATAAAGATTACAGGGTGGTGAAATGCCACCCTCTTACATAGCGAAACAGGCAAGGAGGACAAAAGAATGGTAGTGAACCAGAAAGCAGTAAAAGTTATCAATAAGATATTTGAAGCAGGAATTACAGAAGAAAAAGATATTTCTGCAATGACCTTGGACGAGATTCTGGAGATTCAGGGCATTACAGTTGCAGAGATTGGAATGATCAATGACTTGCAGAAAGCAATCAAAGCCAATAAAGTGATTACCTTTTTGGGAGGTGGAGAGTTATGAGATATGATGCCATGAATGAGCATTATACGGAAATCCGTTTGTTTGGAAAACCTGCATTATTTAGCGATATGCGTTTAGATCAGGCTACCGTTCCGAAAGGATTATATTTATATGAAATCAGATATGATGATGAAACATGGGAACCAGTCCAGATTGCGAAAGGCATTTTAGCAAATCATTTGGGTTCCGTTCTTACACGTGAACGGTTAAAAATTCCACCGAATGGCTATCTTGACCTGGAAGCGAAAACAGATTGGAAATATAACGATAGAGGGTGTCGGACGGTGCAGGAATTTTTAGACAAATATCCGATTAAGCAAAAAGAAAGAGAACGATAGGAGGAAGGTACGTGGTAAAGAAATTTGATGTCATTACAAAACTGTATGAGGAAGCGACGCAGGAAGTGACAGAATCACCGGAAAAGTGGATAGCCTTTCTCCGGTCAGCCAGTAAAAATTACCGCTTGCCGTTTGATGAACAGCTTTTGATCCATGTGCAGCGTCCAGAAGCAACCGCAGTACTTCCGATGGAAAAGTGGAATGAAAAGTTTGGACGGTGGGTAAAACGGGATTCCAAAGGAATTGCGGTGTTTGATAAGAGTTCCGATCACTTAAAGCTGAAATATTACTTTGATGTATCCGATACCAGAGAAGGAAAATACAAGCGTCTGGTTCGTCCGGTTTCTTTGTGGAGCGTGTCAGAAGAACAGAGGGAGCCAGTAAAAGAAGCATTGGTAAATGCATTTGGTGTGGCAGACGGAGACAGAAAAGAGTTTGCTATGGTGATTCTGGAAGCATCTCTGAACATTGCGGAGGATAACATTGGAGATTATCTTCCGGATATCCTGCTTGCGACAAAAGACAGTCCGCTGGAAGAAATTGATGAGTTCAATATCCGGTTAAAAATGAAACAACTGCTTGCAAATAGTATTTCCTATATGCTTTTTGAGCGTTGCGGAATGGAACCGGACATCTATCTGGAGACAAGGGACTTTCGGACTATCCGGGAGTTTCATACGAAAGAACTGGTCAATCTTTTTGGCGTGGCAGCAAGTGATATGTCAGAAATGGCATTAAGTGAAGTTGCGGATACCATACGAAAATTACAAATACAGGAACGAAAGCAACGCACATTTGTTGAACGGAAAACAGCAGATTATAATGTGGATAACAAACAGGAAATCACAACAGAAAGGGGACAGGACAATGGCAGCAATCACATACAGCAGACAGGGAGATTATCTCCTGCCGAATCTTACGATTCCAGAGGGCGAGGAAGTTCACCTTGGGAAGTACGCCTATCTAAGAAAACAATATCTGATGAAGAATCGGTACGGAATGTATCTGAACCTTCTGACAGCAGGAACCTTGAATCAGCATCTGCTTCAGACGGAGGAAGAAGCACAGATGAGAATGGAAACACTTATCCAGCAGATGGCAGAGAAAGAGGGAGTGACGGAGGAATTGAAAGCCAGAGATCAGATGGAGTGGATCGGGCGAATGAACAATATCCGGCAGAGAGCACAGGAAATCGTGAGGAACGAAATTCTGGAGAATTAAAATGGCATGACAGGAGCAGTGAAGATCATGAAATCGCATTTTTATCAAATGACGAAATCATCAAATCACTGCTCCTTTTTGCACCACACTTAAAAGCAACCAATGCGGAAATAAGTGATTTTTATGAGAGCCATGAGGAACGAAAAGCCCAGATGGAATATGTGAAATCACTTTTTCCAACGGGCGTGACAGAGTATACACTGGAAAATGGCGATGCAGTAGGATTCGATAAGTATGAAAATGTGCTGCATATATGGCGAGGAACATATGAGAATCGAATAGAGCAGGGATATTATGACTGGTATGTAATTGCGGGGTATTATGACGGAATGCGTGTCCTGGGTGAATTGAAGGATAGTAGAGAAACACTTTTGAGTGTTGATGGACAGCTTCAGTTAATTGATGACAGAGCGGTAGAAGATGTTTCTACTTTTTCTTTTACGCAGGAAATTATTGACCGGGCACTTCAAAGTGGTTCAAGCTTTTCACAAGGGAAGTATCGTATTTACTGTTATTTTAAACAGGGACACAGTATGGAAGATACGGTGAAGTTCCTGAAAAATGAATATGGAGTCGGGGGAAGGTCTTCCATCTTGACTGGAACTGGTATCGGTGAAGAACATGATGGAAAAGGACTGAAACTGCACCGGGGATATGGGGAAGATTCTCCTAAAATACTGCTGAAATGGAATGCGGTTGCAAAAAGGATTGGAGAATTGATTGACGTAGGAAGGTATCTTTCCAAGCGTGAACTGGAAGGAATCCCTGACTATGAGAGAAGAGTGCTTGCAGGGGAAATCTATCATTTCTATTATAACTGTCCAGAGAATGTTATGCGTCCGTATCCGGCAGGAACGGATTATTATGAAGCGGTAAAATTACTGCTTCCACAGTTGGCAGAACCTGAACGGGTAACAGAATTAGTTTCACAGATGTCTGAGGTTTTGGCGGATACTGCTGATTTTGATACAAGATATGCTGATATGCAAAAGGCGTATCAAGATATTTTGGATTATCAGCATGGAAGATATAGTCTTACCACACCGATTATAGACGAAAATATAATAGGAACAGAATCCCATCCGTTTGTTACCCAAGTGGAACATTCAACACGTTCAAATGAAGTGGTGACAGAATCGGGAAATGGTCTGGAAGATTACGATATTTCTGTAGATTCTGTTGTTACGATAGGAATGAAAGATTATGAAATTGAGTTCCTGTCAGAAGAAAGAGTGGTGCTTCGGGATCAACAGTATCCGATTTTTACCGAAGAACTATCCAGAGAAGAATTTGACCGTAAGATACGTGAGAATCCGGCAAATGACCATTTGAAACTCAAACGGCCATTGCCGGAATTACCAGCCGAAGAAGAAAAAGAGGCACAGCCGACAGACGTTCCGGCAGAAGAGATAGAGACTGAGCTGAGTATTCCAGAGCAGAATTATCAGTTTGTGATGAAGCTGGCAGGAGAGGTTTTACGGGGAGAAGTAGATTCCAAAACCTTTGAAGCAGGGGCAGGATTCATGCCCCTTACGATTGAGCAGATTGGTGATAACTATATTGCAATTTCTCATTACTATGAGCAAAACGGAGATGCCATGGCAGATCCGGATATGGAATTTGCTTATGATAATGACAGGAAAACGCTTCAGGCAAGAACTTATCAACAGGACGCATTACAAAGATACGATGAAGTCTATGGTAATGATGGCTATAATGAGCAACTGGAAGAAGAATTAAACCTGTTTGCACACCAGTGGTTCCAGACAATCGAGCAGCAGGGATATGTTCCGGTACAGGAAGCAGTCGAACTTGAAGATGTCGTATTACCAGCCGAAAAAGAAAATACTCTGGAATTAGCACCTTCATGGGAGCAAGGCAAACCTGCGAAGAAAATGCAGAGATATGATCTGTATCCGGAAGTTTCCGGGCAAAACAGACACCAGTATCAGATTACAGAGGAGACACCGGAGTATGGTTCAGCCAAAGAAAAATTCCGGGCGAATATCGCAGCCATTCAACTTCTGAAGAAATGTGAAATGGAACATCGTTATGCAACACCGGAAGAACAGGAAATACTGGCAAAATATGTTGGTTGGGGTGGTCTGTCCGATGCATTTGATCCAAAGAAATCTGCATGGGCAGACGAATATCTGGAATTGCAGACCATACTAAGTGAAGAAGAATACGAATCGGCAAGAGAATCAACACTGACAGCGTTCTATACCCCGCCGATTGTAATCAAGAGTATGTATCAGGCATTGGAAAATATGGGACTAAAGAGTGGAAATATTCTGGAACCGAGTTGCGGTGTGGGAAACTTTATCGGCATGAAACCGGAATCTCTTTCGGATTGTAAGATATATGGTGTGGAACTGGATTCTGTTTCCGGAAGAATTGCTACACAGCTTTATCAGAAATCAAAAATAGCAGTAGAGGGATATGAAAAAGCAAATCTCCCGGACAGCTTTTTTGACGTTGCAGTTGGAAATGTACCGTTTGGAGAGTTCAAATTATTTGACAACAGGTATGACAGATATAATTTTTTCATTCACGATTATTTCTTTGCAAAGACATTGGACAAGGTAAGACCGGGCGGTGTGATTGCATTTATCACATCATCGGGAACCATGGATAAGAAAAATCCATATGTCAGAAGATACCTGGCACAGAGAGCAGAATTGATCGGTGCGATCCGTCTGCCGAATGATACCTTTACCAAAAACGCAGGAACGAAAGTAACATCAGATATTATATTCCTCCAGAAGCGTGACCATATGATACTGGAGGAACCGGACTGGGTATATCTGGATTATGATGACAACGGCATTGAGCAGAATCGCTATTATGTGCGGCACCCGGAAATGATACTGGGAGAAATGGTCATGGAATCCGGTCCGTATGGCATGAGAAGCACTTGCAGACCGTATGAGGGAAGAGAACTGTCAGAACTTCTATCAGTTGCAGTTGAAGCATTAAAGGGTACGATTGAAGAAGTGGAACTTGAGGAATTGATAGAGGAAGAAGATCATACGATTCCTGCAGATCCATTGGTAAATAATTATTCTTACACATTGGTAGATGGAAAGCTTTATTATCGGGAAAATAGCCGTATGAAGCCTGTGAGTCTGCCAATGACGGGAACAAATCGTGTGAAGGGCATGATTGCGATACGGGATTGTGCAAGAGAACTGATTAGGTATCAGACAGAAGGATATTCCGATGAAATAATTGAAGGACAACAGAAGGAATTGAACCGTTTGTATGACCTCTTCCGCAGCAAATACGGACTCTTAAATGATCGTGCCAATATGCGTGTATTTGCAGACGATAACAGTTATCCGTTGCTGAGTTCGCTGGAGATTCTTGCAGAAGACGGAACCCTGGAACGAAAAGCAGATATGTTTTCTAAGCGGACGATCAAAGCACATGAGGCAGTGACCAGTGTGGATACTGCCAGTGAAGCACTGTCGATTTCTCTTGCAGAAAAAGCGAAGGTAGACATGGATTTCATGTCGGAACTGACAGGGAAATCAGAAGAAGAACTGGAACGGGAGTTGTCTGGTGTTGTCTTCCGTTTACCGGAAAGTGGCACAGAGAATCCAAAGTATGTTTCCGAAGACGAATACCTGTCAGGAAATGTCAGAGAGAAGCTGAAAGTAGCGGAACTTACTGCACAGTCAGATGCAAGGTATCAGGTCAATGTGACTGCACTGCAGAACGTACAGCCAAAGGATTTAAGTGCTTCAGAAATCAATATCCGGTTGGGGACAACATGGCTCCCGGAGAGTGATGTTGAAGATTTTATGTTCCGGTTATTGAACACACCTAATTATATGCAATGGAGAATAAAAGTCCATTTTTCCAAATATACGGGAGAATGGCAGGTAGAGGGAAGAAGTCTGGATAAGGGAAATGTAAAGGCGAACAATACCTATGGAACAACAAGAGCAAATGCCTATCGTATTATCGAAGATACCCTGAATCTGAGAGATGTCCGTATTTACGATTATGTAGAGGACGAGGACGGAAAGAAAAAAGCCATTTTAAATAAGAAAGAAACTGCCATCGCACAGGGAAAACAAGATCTGATCAAGCAGGCATTCCAGGATTGGATATGGAAAGATCCGGAGCGCAGGCAGAGACTTACAGATTATTATAATGAAAATTTCAATGCAATCCGTCCAAGAGAGTATGACGGAAGCCATCTGAACTTTTACGGAATGAATCCGGAAATCCGGTTGCGGGAGCATCAGAAAAATGGTGTCGCAAGAATCTTATACGGTGGAAATACACTGCTTGCTTATGTAGTTGGAGCAGGAAAGACTTATACGATGGTTGCAGCGGCAATGGAAAGTAAACGACTGGGACTTTGTCATAAGTCCATGATTGTTGTACCAAATCATATTATTGAGCAGTTTGCAGCCGAATGGTTACAGCTTTATCCGGCAGCAAATTTACTGGTAGCAACCAAGAAAGATTTTGAAACCAAAAACAGAAAACGATTCTGTGCCAGAATTGCTACCAGTGATGTAGATGCGGTAATCATCGGGCATAGTCAATTCGAAAAAATTCCACTGAGCATTGAGCGTCAGCAAAATACAATCCGCAGTCAGATTGAGGAACTGGTGCAGGGAATTACAGAGGAAAAAGCAAGGAATGGAAATAAATTTACAATCAAGCAGTTGGAAAAGACGAAGAAGTCATTGCTTGTCCGATTGGAAAAACTGAATGACCAGAGTAAAAAAGACCAGGTGATCAACTTTGAAGAACTGGGAATTGACCGCTTATTTGTCGATGAGGCGGACGGATACAAGAATTTGTATCTATATACGAAAATGAGAAATGTAGCAGGTATCGCTCAGACAGAAGCGTTGAAGTCCTCTGATATGTTTATGAAATGCCAGTACCTTGACGAACTGACTGGAGGGAAAGGTGTAGTATTCGCTACAGGAACACCAGTCAGTAACAGTATGGTGGAACTATATACCATGCAGAGATATTTGCAGCACCACACATTGGTGGAACATAACTTACAGCATTTTGACGCATGGGCATCCACTTTCGGAGAAACAGTGACAGCAATCGAGCTTGCTCCGGAAGGGACAGGCTACCGTCTGAAAACGAGATTTGCAAAGTTTTATAATCTTCCGGAGCTTATGCAGATGTTCCGGGAGGTGGCAGATATTCAGACTGCTGACATGCTGAATCTTCCAGTACCAGAAGCAGAATATCGGGTTGTATCTGTAAAACCAAGCGAAATGCAGCGTGAAATGGTTGTAGAACTGGGAGAACGTGCGGAGCGTGTAAGGGAAGGACTGGTCAATGCCACCGAAGATAATATGCTTCTGATTACTAATGACGGAAGAAAACTTGCACTGGATCAGAGAATGATGAATGACCTGTTGCCAGATTACCCGGAGAGTAAAGTCAATGCGTGTGTAGAGGAAGTCTATAACTTCTGGGAGCAAGGGCAGGAAAAGAGATTGACGCAGTTGGTATTTTGTGATTGTGTAGCGATACGTTGCTACAAATAAACTATGAATGGGGCTATTGCCCTGTGAGGAGGTAAAAGTAGCGGGGAAACAGAGTTTTCCCTAACTGATATTCCGACGAGTGGAATGACGGGGTAACGCCCTGAAACGCTCACCTAATACTACGTTGGAGGCAATGGAGTGCAATATCCAAAGCTGACACAGCACGTTGAAGTCGGCTGAGAACCGCCCAAACAAGCTATATGCTGATGTGGAAAGCTGTCCAGAGGTGGATGGTGCGGTCTATAGGTCGGGGGTCTATAAAATTCTCATGGCGAGGATGTGGCTGACTACCACTGACAAAAACCCGAATGTAAAGGTCAAGAAGAAAGAGCGGCAGAAATGCCGCTGCCACGAAAGTGGTGTGCGTGGGGTTGAGTAAGGCGGTCGCAATGAAAAACCTTACGGTGTTACAGGCACCGTCAAGCGCACTGGCAAAAAGGGCAGCCTAAAAGAATTATGTACAGATAGGAATATCGGAACGTAGAAAGTTCCAGATGTGGAGCGATTGCACGCTGCGAAGCATAAGGGGGAAAACCATGTCGCTATTATATTAATAGAGGTGTGGCATAACTTCTTTTAATCTGGGAGGAAAGAGCAGCCATGGTACCGTGTCCGTTAGCGATAACAGGATTTAGAAACCGTGAAAAAAGTAAGCGGTGGAGGGACGGGCTGTAGTCAGGAATGTGATGAATGAAACGAAAGGAGCATTATTAACAGACATCATAGGTTCGAGTAGGACTAAGAAAGGCGAACCCGAAAGGAGTGAGCCGACTATGACAGCAAGAAAACGGGCTTTGAAGAAAGCAAAACTGAGACATGCTGAATATTACGATTTTCAAGCTGTTCAGGACGGGCTGTACAAGGATAGCAAAGATGGAAAAGAATTCCGCAACCTTATTGAGATTATTATTATGCCCGAGAACATTCGTATGGCGTACAGGAATTTGAAGAAAAATCCTGGGAGCCATACACCTGGAACAGACAGAAAGACAATCAATGACATTGAGAAATTAACAGACGAACAGTTAATAAACAAGATACAGGAAAAATTCAGATGGTACAGACCGCAAAGTGTACGCAGAGTGGAAATACCAAAAGGTAACGGAAAAGTCCGCCCTCTGGGGATTCCAACAATTATGGACCGGCTGGTGCAACAGTGCGTGCTACAAGTTTTGGAGCCTATCTGTGAAGCGAAGTTTCACGAACACAGTTATGGATTCAGACCAAACAGAAGTACAGGAAATGCGATCGCACAGGCATACAAAAATATGCAGATGAGCCATCTCCATTATGTCGTGGATATAGACATTAAAGGCTTCTTCGACAACGTGAATCATGGAAAGTTGTTAAAACAACTGTGGACGCTCGGCATACGAGATAAGAAATTGATTTCTATTATATCGACGATGCTCAAAGCCGAGGTCGCAGGAATTGGATTTCCAGAAAAAGGAACACCACAGGGCGGAATTATCTCCCCGCTGCTGTCAAACGTGGTGCTGAATGAACTTGACTGGTGGCTTGCAAGCCAGTGGGAGGAATTTCCATCCAAATATCCGTTCAATGACCATCGGAACCCTAACGGCAGTCCGTGCAGGGGGAATAAGTTTGCGTCATTGCGGAGAAGCGGATTAAAGGAGATAACCTGTGTAAGATACGCCGATGATTTTAAGATTTTTACGAGTAGTTATCGGAGTGCAGTGAAACTGTTCTATGCAACAAAAGGGTGGCTGAAAGACCGCCTCGGACTGGATATAAGTCCAGAAAAATCAAAGATTGTCAATCTTAAAGAAAAATATTCTGAATTTCTTGGATTCAGAATGAAGGTGATTCCCCGTGGCAAAAGGAAAAATAAAGCCAACAAAGGGGAGCCACGCTATGTAGTGGAAAGCCATGTCAGAGAAAAATCAATAGAAAAGATAAGAGAGGAACTGAGAAAACTGATTTATGCAATCGAGTACCCACCAAACAAGGCGCATTGCATTTACGCCGAAGTGAGCAGGTATAATTCGTTTGTGGTAGGAGTCCATGATTATTACAGCATGGCGACCAAAGTCAGTGCAGATTTCAGACCAATCGCCTTTTCAGTCCAAAAGAGCCTGAAAGCGAGAATGAGACAACGGCTTAAAACGGCTAAAGAAGTCAGGAGAAACAAAATCCCGGTTCATATCACAAATGTAATCCGTGATAAATACGGAAAAAGCGACCAACTGCGGTATGTGAATGACCTTGCGCTTGCCCCGATAGGGTATGTAAGGCATTCCCATCCTATACAGAAAGCATATGGGGCAAATTCATATACGGAAGAAGGCAGAAAATTAGTACACAAAAAGCTGGATGGTGTTGATATGGCAGTCCTGCATAATTTAATGAGAAATCCGATTGACGGAGAATCCATTGAATTTAATGATAACAGGCTGTCACTGTATTCAGCGCAGAAAGGAAAGTGTGCGGTTACTGGAAAGCAGATGGAAGCGGACGAAGTGATATGTATTAAAAAGATTCCCAAGGAGCAAGGCGGCACTGACAAATACAGTAACCTGTTGCTCGTATGCAGGAAGATACAGGAATTGTTAAATGTTAAAGACATAAAGACATTCTCTGAGGAAATGGATAAGTTAAACCTTGACAAGAAACAGTCAGATAAGCTGTTGAAACTTAGAAGCCTTGCTTTTGTTGAGAGCCGTTAAACTGCTGATTCATCAATTCTTGATGGCAAGCCGTGTGAGCTGAAAGGTTCATGCACGGTTTAGAGTGGGGGAAAAGGGAGAGATAATATCAAACTCTTACCTATCACTATTATCTACCCCGAAAACAGATGGAAGTTTCAGTGTTTACAACGATGTAAGGGACAAATTGATTGCCAAAGGGGTTCCGCCAGAGGAGATTGCATTTATTCATGATGCTAATACCGAAGTCCGGAAAAAAGAATTATTTTCAAAAGTGAGAAGAGGTGCTGTCCGTATTTTAATGGGCAGCACTTTTAAGATGGGTGCAGGTACGAATGTGCAGGATTTAATTATTGCAAGTCATGATCTGGACTGCCCATGGCGTCCGAGGGATCTGGAACAAAGAGCAGGACGAACCGTCCGGCAGGGAAACAAAAATCCGAAGGTAGATGTTGTCCGATATGTTACAGAAGGAACATTCGATGCGTATTTGTATCAGATTATAGAGAATAAGCAAAAATTCATTTCTCAAATCATGACCAGTAAAAGTCCTGCAAGGTCAGTAGAGGATATTGATGAAGTGGCACTGTCGTATGCAGAAATCAAAGCCTTAGCTGTTGGAAATCCGTATATAAAAGAGAAGATGGATCTGGATATTCAGGTATCAAAGCTTCAACTATTGAAGCAGAGCTTTCTTAGTCAGAAGTATGAAATGGAAGATAAAGCAGTGCGATATTTCCCAAATGAGATCAGGCAGTGTGAACAACGAATTGCGGATTATGAATCAGATATTGCGCTGGCAAAGGAAAATACGCCGCCAGACCGAGAGACATTTCCAGAAATGCAGATCCATGATGTGGTATATACAGAAAAGAAAGAAGCAGGTCAGGCAATCATAGAAGCGTGTAAAGCAATGAAATCGGCAGATGCAGTGCTGATTGGAAGGTATCGTGGTTTTCCAATGAAGTTGTCTTATGATTCTTTTCAGAAGGTGTTTGTAATCTCCATGTATGTAAAACAAGTGTACCATGTACCGCTTGGAACAGATATTCATGGTAATATCACACGTCTGGATAATAAGATTCAGGAACTGCCAGACAAGATGTTACGGTGTCAGGACAAGTTGGAAAACCTCAAGGTGCAGCTGGAGAATGCCAAAGAGGAAGCACAGAAAGAGTTTCCGCAGGAAGAAGAACTGGCAGAAAAGATAGCAAGACTTGGAGAATTAAATGTACTTCTGGATATGGATAAGAAAGATCAGGTGCTGTTGGACGATGGAGAAGGAGTGGAGATAGAACCGGAACAAAAGAAAAAAGAACATGAGCGATAGAAAGGATTCAGTCTGCCAGAGGGGTTCTGGCAGACTGAATGTAAAAATCGCACAGTCGTTTTCTCCTGAGAAAGTTGTTATAGTTAGCAAAAAGAACAGGAGGAAGTAGAGCATGAAATCATTATTTGCAAACGAAGAAATCATTTTACCGTCATGGCTAAAGATATTAATGGAAACAATAGACAGTGAGACAATCCAGAAACTATCTGAGAATCAAGAATATCGGAAAATGCAGATAAGAAGAAAAGAGTTGTTAGAACATTATCCGATTATAGAAAAAGTCATAGACGATGAAGGAAAGGTATCCATATCAGAACAGGAGCATAAAGCACTTTTGGAGTATTTTCTGGTTAAGGATCGTATGGAAAATGAAGAACGTCTGTATCATTATCTGTATGGACATATCCATTGCTATGAATATATGAAAAAGATTGGGGTGATAAAGCATGAAAATCAGTGATTTTGATATTTATCATTTGCCACCTTTGATGGGAAGTTTTGTGGATTTTATTGAAGATAAATGTAGAAAACTTCTGGAAGAATCCCCACAGTTTACTGAATTGATGAGAGAAGATCATGAGCTATTGGATAAATACTGGTTTCTTAATACAATCACTGATACCAATGGAGTTACAAATGCACTGAATCTGAGTTATGAAGAAACAAAAGCATTACAAAGATTTTGTACAGTAGAAGAAGATATTAACTGTTGGCAACGGTTACAAATGTATCTGTTAGGTATGGAACATGCCATGGAATTGTTGGAATTATTGAAGATAGGAAGAACTTGTAAAGGGGATAAAATTATGTTAAGCTCTTATAAACAAACGGGAAATAAGGAAGATACGGAAAAAGAAAGAGGTGATACTATGGCAGAGAATAATACAAAAGAATTAGATTTTGACCGGAAGCATGAAGAAGATTTACAGCGTCTGCGAGGACTGAGATTGTTGGACGATGATTTCATGCAAAAGGTATTTGAGGATAAAGCGTGTACGGAATTTTTGCTTCAGATTATTTTAAACCGTACAGATTTGAAAGTATTGCGAGTGAACGGACAGCAGGATATTAAGAATCTTCAGGGACGTTCAGTAAGACTGGATATACTGGCGGTTGATGCAGACAACAGAGTATATAATATCGAGATACAGAGAAGTGATAAGGGTGCCGGAGTGAAAAGAGCAAGATACAACAGCAGCCTTATCGATGCAAATGTGACAGAGCCTGGTGAAAAATATGAAAATTTGTGTGAATCCTATGTTATTTTTATTACAGAAAATGATATAATAAAAGTGGGATTACCAATCTATCATATTGACAGAACGGTAAAAGAAACAGGCGAATTGTTTGGTGATGAATCGCATATTATATATGTGAACTCACAAATTAAAGACGAATCTGCATTAGGAAAGCTGATGCATGATTTTTCCTGTACCGATGCCAAGGATATGAAATATAAAATTCTGGCAGATCGAGTTCGATATTTTAAAGAAGATGAGAAAGGAGTTGCGACTATGTGTAGAGCGATGGAAGAAATGAGAAATGAAACTGCACGTGAAACAGAACATGCAAAAGCAATTAAAGTTGCAAAAGGTATGTTGCAGTCTGGTAAATTATCATATGAAGAAATAGCTGAAATAGCAGAATTGTCCATAGATGAAGTCAAAGCTCTGGACGAAAAAGTGATTGCTTAGCATGAAAATGCTACATAACCGGGTGGTTTCCTGAATGGGAAATTGCCCGGTTATTTTTATGCCCGGATATGAAAATATCAATTCAGGGCAGGAAAGGAGAGGAGCTTATGCCATATATACCACCTCAGGTTGTGCAGGAAGTAAAGAGAATAGACTTGCTGACGTATCTGAAAAATTATGAACCTTATGAGTTGGTTCACTTTTCCGGTAACACTTATACCACCAGAACGCATGACAGTTTGAAGATATCTAATGGTAAATGGATGTGGTGGAGTAGAGGAATTGGTGGCAGGTCAGCACTGGATTATCTGATTAAAGTAAAAGATTACAGCTTTTTGGAGGCGGTTGAATTGCTTGCAGGACAGGCAAATATTCAACCGCCTCTTTCTGTATCTGAGCAGCTTCCAGTGGAAAAACATCTGCTGTTACCAAAAGAAAATCGGTATCACACAAATGTGTTCAGTTATCTTACTGGACGGGGAATTGACAATGATATTGTTCGATTCTGTATAGAAACTGGAAAAATTTATGAGAGTGCGTATCATCATAATGCAGTTTTTGTTGGTATGGATCAACAGGGAAAACCACAATATGCAGCACTTCGTGGAATCAATACAGATTTTATTGGAGAAGCAAATGGAAGTGATAAGAATTATTCTTTTTTAATTCCGGCAGAGAAAATGAGTGATAAAGTGCATGTATTTGAATCGGCTATTGACCTGTTATCTTATGCAACGATGCAGAAATTGGACGGGAAAGAGTGGCGGACGGAGCATTTATTGTCGTTGGCGGGTGTGTATCAACCTGCAAAAGAGATAGAAAGAAGCAAAGTCCCAGCGGCATTGACACGATTTTTGAAGGAACATTCGGATGTAAAAGAGATTGTATTACATTTGGATAATGACCGTACCGGAAGACTTGCAACAAAAGCAATCCAAACAGTTGTACCCAAAAAATATCGTGTGAAAGACCAACCACCAACGAAAGGCAAGGACTGTAATGATATGTTGTGCCTGAGATTAAATCTTGGATTAACAAGGCGAGAGAAGTCAAAAAATCAGAAAAGCAACCGTCCATGGGAACGCTGAGCAGGAAGAAAGGAGACGGAATTACATGAAAATAGTGAAGTATGAGCTGTCATTGGTTCAGAAAAAAGAGTTGATTTTAACGATGGAAGATAATGTGGACAGCGAAAATCTGTTGAAGATTTTTCTGGAAACACAGGTGAAAGAAGAAAAAGAACAGGACGGCTTGATTGGAATTATTGCTGAAAAGGTATCAGAAGAAAGCTGTACGGAGCAGTGTGAAAGCTGTCAAAAGTATTGTCCGGCGAGTGAAGAATGTATGGCAACTGATGAAAATGTACGCTGTACAGAGTGTGAATATTTGTGTAAAACTTGTGGGCGATGTGAACTAAAAGAGGAAAAAGACTTCGGACATGATTGCGGGCAGGAGTGCAAAGAATGTGGATTTGCTTGTACAAAATGTGGTTGTTGTACAAATCCAATGTTGGAATTACAGCCAGGAAAGCATTTGTTTTTCGGAAGGTAAATTCTTTGGTACCCGGAGCAACGAGACGGGTGCAGAAGAATACACAATACCAGCAAGCAACGCCTTTGGATTGCCATACAGGTTTCCTTGTCAGTCCTTCGGCAGCTTGTCAGGGAGAATCCCTGAAACCCTTAGAAAAATTTACAATATGGAGAAACAGGAGACATGGAGAAAATGATTTTATTTGTTGCAGGAATATTTGTAGGAAGTGCGATTGGTGTGATTGCAATGTGCATTTTACAGGTAAACAAAAAGTAAGCAAAGGAGATGGAACGTTGAGAAAACGTAATGTAGCAATCCTTTTCCGGTTGAACCAAAAAGAAGCAGAAGCACTGGATAAGAAAGTAAAGAAAAGCGGACTGAATCGAGAAGCTTATCTGAGACAGTTAATTTCTGGTGTTGTTCCAAGAGATACACCGCCACCAGACTATTATTCTATGATGCGGGAGCTTCATAAGATTGGAAATAACTTAAATCAGATTGCACAGAAAGCTCACACATTAAATGTGGTAGATGTGCAGCGTTACGATAAAGAAGTGCGGAAGTTCAATGAAGCAGTTCATAAGATTACAGAAGCAGTGATACTTCCGGAGAAAAACGAATCATGGCAGTGACATCAATCTGGAGCATCAAGGGTTGGATTGGAAAAGTCATCAATTATGCGGAAAATCCGGATAAGACCAAAGAACAGTCGAAACAGAGAATGGTTTCAGAAAGTGAAACCGGGCAATTACAGGGACTGGAAGATGTGATTACCTATGCGGTAAATGCTGAAAAGACCAGACGAGAACAATCCGAATCCATGGAAATGGAACTTGTCGGAGAATCGGAAGAACTGATGGAACAGTATGTATCTGGAGTGAATTGTGCACCGACAACTGCCAGAGAAGAAATGATTGCAGTCAAAAAGCGTTTTGGAAAGGAAAGCGGGATAGTAGCATTTCATGGATACCAGTCTTTTGCACCGGGAGAGTGTACACCTGCAATGGCACATGAAATTGGAAAGAAGCTGGCAGAAGAATTATGGGGCAGTCAGTATCAGGTATTGATTGCAACTCATTTGGATAAGGCAAATCATTTACACAATCATTTTGTGGTGAACTCTGTTTCATTTCTTGACGGGAAAAGATACCACAGGACAAATCAGGATTACCGGGATATGCGAATGGTGTCGGACCGTTTATGTAAAGAATATCAGTTATCAGTTGTGCAACAGCCGGAACAGGGAAAAGGAAAACATTATGCCGAGTGGCAGGCGGAGCAGCAAGGGAAGCCAAGTTATCATAGCATGGTAAAAGCAGATGTTGATGAAGCAATCCGAAAAGCGAGGACTGAAAAACAGTTCTTTTTTTATTTGCGGGAAAAAGGATACTCGTTTAAGTTTGGAAAAGACATCACTATTCGTCCAGAAGGGCGAGAGCGAGGTCTGAAGCTAAAGCGGAACTTTGGAGAGAATTATTCGCTGGAAGCAATCCGGGTTCGAATTCTGGAAGAAAATGAATTACTTGCCGAGAAAAAACTTCCGATTCTAGGGCATTACCGGATTCGAATATCCGGGAATTCCTATCAGCCAAGAAAGATTGGAGGACTTCGGGGATTATATTTGCATTACTGTTATCTTTTGGGAATCTTGCCAAAGAACCGCCCGTCAATATCTTCCAAACAAGTGCATGTCTTATTCCGGGAGGATTTGTTAAAACTGAATACTATTTCAAAAGAGGCGAAGCTGCTCTGCCGTTATCATATTGATACTGCAGAGCAGCTTTTTTCATTGAAAGAAAGTTTGCAGAAGAAAATGAAGCAGTGTGTGGAGGAGTGGAAGCACCTACGTTATAAGATCCGGGCAGACAGACCGGAAGAAGAAATACAGGAAATGAAAGAACAGATAAAAGGTCTGACGGAAGAAATTGGAATGCTCAGAAGGGAGGTGGTGCTTTGCGATGGAATTGCCGCACGTTCCAAGGTAATCGAAGAAAAATTTAAGATGGTGCGGGAAGAAAAAGAGAAGAAGGAGGAACAAAGCCATGAACACATCAGGCGAAGCCGCTGACCAGGTGGTACGAATGTCTCTGGAAGTCGGTGAAGCTGCATTGAAAATCAGCGGTACAGGTGCGAAGCATCTGGCAGTGATGTTGTATGCAGTCTTAAAAGAGAAGAAAAAGACAAAAGGCAGGGCAAGACTTGAGACACTGGTCAAATTGGGTAGACCACTGACGGTGTTTTCAGTGAAAGAAAGTGACCTGAAGCAGTTTGTGCAGGAAGCAAAACGATATGGCGTGTTGTATTGTGCAGTCCGAAATCCTAAAGGAAGCAGTGACGGATTGGTAGATGTGATTGTAAAGGAAGAAGATGCACCAAGAATCAACCGTATTGTAGATAGATTCCAGTTTGCGTCTGTAACAGAAGCAGCGAAGATTAAGACTGAAATTGAGCGGACACGTGCAGAAAAGGCAAAAGCCAGAAAATCAGAGAAGCAGAAAAATAAGCCAGAAAAGGTACAGGTTCGGCAGGAAAAACAGGGACAGGCAGAACCGGAGAAAGATTATCCGCAGAAATCCAAGGAGGATCAGCTTATGGACGAACTGTTTGGAGAGCCGGTGAAGAAAGAGGGGAAGGAGCAAAACCCCTCTTTGGCAAAGACGACCAAATCCCGTCTGTCCGAGCCTACCTCAAAGAAGCAAGAGAAAACCGCAGAGGGTACTTCTAAGTTATTTGTTCCGGAGAAGCCGGAAAAACCATCGGTCAGAAAGGAACTTCGGGAGATACAGAATACAAGGAAGAAAGAAGCGGAACAGCATGAGCACAGAAATGATCCGGTGAGAAATCATGGCAATAAAGGCCGGGAGCAGATTCGCCACCAACAGCCACAACAGAAACGAAAACCAAGTAGAAAAGGGAAAGAGAGGTAAATTTTATGGATAACAGTTTTGATTCATTATTAAATGTATCTGCCGTACCACAGGACGATAAGGTGCAGGCATTTATTGCAGAAAGCAAAAATAATAGAAATCGTTGCTATGAGTTATCAGAACAGGTAACCGCACAGGTAGCGACAGATGGTCAGATGTTTCAGAATTATCTGGATGTACAGAGTACTTTTGACCGCTATGCAGTCAATAACGCACTTCTGATTCTGGCACAGAGACCAGACTCTCAGAAATTAGGTGACTATGGATACTGGAGAGATCATGGAACCTATGTGAAACGTATGGAACGCCAGAACCCGGTTTTGATTCTGGAGCCGGGAAAGACGTATGAGCGAGAGGACGGTTCGATAGGAACGTATTACAATGCCAAAAAGCTGTACGATATTTCTCAGACAACAATGAACGATAAAAGTATAGAAGAAGTTTCGTATGATGAAAGAAGTCTGATTCGGGCGTTGGTGAGTAATCCCCCGGCAAATATTGTCGTAGCAGAGCCAGATCAGATACCTGATAACAAAGGGGCATATTTTGAACCGGAAGAAAATTGTATTTATGTGAGAAAAGGTATGGACGCACAGGAAATTTTTCAAAGTCTTGTACCGGAACTGGTATTTGCAGGATATGCAGAAGGTAATCCTGACTATGACAGGAGTGAAGATGCATTCCACGCATATTGTGCGACGTATATGTTGTCTAAAAAGTATGGAATGGATATCAGCCAATTTGATTTTACTCATGCACCAGAGTTTTTTGAAAATATGGAACCACAGGAGGTAAGAGGAGAGCTTTCTAAAGCAAGAGATGCAGCTAATGCAATATCAGGAAGAATGACGAGAGTGTTAGAGCAGGACAAAAATCTGAATCAGCGTCAGCAGGAAAAGAGCGAGGTTGAACAGAAGGAATCTGAAGTTAAAACAGGTGAACAGAAAACTCAAGAGCATGATAGAGGTGAAGCACGCTAGAAAAATCAGGGAAAGGAGAATGCAAAATGAGCAGTGATACGATTACGTTAGAACTGGATAAATATGAGAGCGGTGTAGTGTTCCATTCCCTGAAGGATAAGCGGAATCAGATGCTGAAAGAGGGAAAAGATACGGAGCTTGTCGATGATGTTTTAATGAAAGTCATTGAGAAAATCGAAGTACCGCCGGAGAAGGAAAAGCGAGGACGCAGAAGCCATGAAGAACGATGATGAGCAGAGCAGTCTGATGTTGGTGGTAATTGGAATTATCCCGGGTATCTGGTTTGCGTTACTTGTCGCACCTTATCTTTCGTCTGGTTTTATGGGGATTCTGGAAGGAGTCCCGGAAGCAATGAATCATCCGTTTTCCATTCGGTTATGTGGGGACAGTGTAAAAACTGTCCTTATTTTTTTGTTGTCTTACGGCATGGGAATCGGGATTTATATTTCTACCAAGAAACATTACCGACGAGGTGAAGAACATGGTTCTGCTAAATGGGGAAATGTGAAGAAAATAAATCGCAGATACAGGGAGAAGCGGTTTACAAAAAATAAGTTGCTGACCATGCATGTACGAATCAGTTACAATATGCGGAAACATTTGCGAAATGTATTGACGGTTGTGATTGGTGGTTCCGGTTCAGGGAAGACCAGATTTTTTGCAAAGCCGAATCTGATGCAGGCAAATACCTCTTTTGTGGTGCTTGATCCAAAAGGGGAAAATCTGAGAGATACCGGGTATCTTCTGGAAGAAAAAGGTTATGAAGTAAGAGTGCTTGACCTGATAAATATGGAAAAGAGCCATTGCTATAACCCGTTTGTATATCTGAAGGACGATAACGATGTGCAGAGATTGGTAACGAACCTGTTCAAAGCGACTACACCAAAAGGCAGTCAGTCTAACGATCCATTCTGGGATACAGCAGCTTCTATGCTGTTGCTGGCACTAATTTTCTTTCTGAGATATGAAGCACCGGAAGAAGAACAGAATTTCCCGATGGTAATGGAAATGCTTCGTGCCGGAGAAGTCAGAGAGGACGATGACCAGTACCAGTCACCGCTTGATGAATTGTTTGAGCGGTTGGAAATGAAGAACCCGGAACATATCGCAGTAAAGTATTACAAAGATTATCACTCTGGTAGTGCCAAGACATTAAAATCCATTCAAATCACATTAGCCGCAAGACTTGAGAAATTCAACTTATCCAGTCTGGCAGCACTGACCGCAACGGACGATTTAGACCTGCCATCACTGGGAGAGCGAAAAGTGGCTTTATTTGCGTTAATCCCGGACAACGACACCAGTTACAACTTTCTGGTGTCAATTTTATATACCCAGTTATTTCAGCAGTTGTTCTATTTGGCAGACCATAAATATGGTGGAAGACTTCCGGTTCATGTGCATTTCCTCATGGACGAATTTGCAAATGGTGTGACACGTTCTACGCCGAAAACGGTGGGAATAACCGACAAAAGCGTAGCCTAAAGTCACAAATAATTTAATAAATGTGGTTTTAGAGAACTGCATAACTGAAATTTCAAATGAAGGAGTAACGCCCTGAAGGGAATTCACTAATACTCCGAATAGCGTTAGTCGGATACAGACGATTAAGGTTATAAGCTCGGGGAAGTCGTGCGAAGCACACCCTAACACTGCAAGGTGAGGAAAGGTTTGTAGAGGTACAAGCTGTGTGTGACAGTGCGGGTGGGGTTGCCATATGGTTAGAATGACCAGTAAGGCGGTCTGACAAAATTCCGAATGTACGGCTCTAAACGAATGGCTGGCAGAAATGCCAGTGTACCAGTAGGTACGCAAGTGGGGTAAAGTAAAAGTTGTTAGTATGAAATACCCTCTGTGTTTACAGGACACAGGTATCTATAAAGATAATACTTGCAGGGCTAAAGGAATGACCTAAGTGACAACAATCCTAAGTTATGTGGAACGTGGAAAGCAACCAATACGGAAACTGACTGTATCAGTGACAAAGTACCGTAGTTGTGTCGAAAAGGAGAGGTATAAAGGAAGCCTTTCTATAATAAGCACATTTATGGTTGTGAGAGTAGTGGCACAGTACTGATGAAACCGTGATAATAAGCGGTGGAGGGATAGCCACAAGCCGATACTAAGATTTCCTTTATGTCTATATAGTAATCATCAAATGGAGATTTTCATAGCTGTCGAGGTGAGACGAAGAAAAAATCATTCTCCAATAAGGAGTTGGTTACTATGGCAAAACGAATTGTAAATAAAGCAGAAAGAAATGCAGAAAGATATGACGCAAAAGAAACTGGATATCAGTTATATGAAGGCAGTCTGAAAGGTAATAAATTTGACAGGCTTATGCCCCTGATAGTATCAGAGCAGAATATCATACTTGCATATCGCAATATCTGCAAAAATAACGGGAGCAAAACTCCTGGAACAGATGGGAAGACAATAACAGAAATTCAGTCACTCCCAATCGAAACGGTCATTAAAACCGTCAGAAATAAATTGAACTTTTATCAGCCTAAAAAGGTCCGGCGTGTAGAAATACCAAAAGACAATGGAAAAACCAGACCATTAGGAATCCCAAGTATATGGGATAGACTGATACAGCAATGTATTCTGCAAATACTGGAACCGATTTGTGAAGCAAAATTTCATGAACGAAATAATGGGTTCAGACCATACAGGTCAACGCAAAATGCGATTGCTCAATGCTATAAAATGGCACAGTTGCAAAATCTGCATTTTGTAGTAGATGTGGACATTGTTGGATTCTTTGACAATATCGACCATAATAAGCTGATTCGGCAGTTGTGGGGACTTGGAATACAGGACAGGAAACTGATTATGATAATCAAACAGATGCTAAAAGCAGAAATCCTGTTTAATGACATTGTAATTACCCCGGAAACAGGTACACCACAGGGGGGATTTTATCCCCACTTCTTGCAAATGTAGTATTGAATGAGCTGGACTGGTGGATTGCTAATCAATGGGAGATGTTTAAAGTCAAAGATGGAAAATCCGGACTGGAATTTTACAGGACTGATAAGGAGGGAAATATCCTCACAATAGACAGGTCACCAAAGTGGAAAAAGCTGAGGGAAAAGACAGAACTTAAAGAAATGTACATTGTAAGATATGCAGACGATTTTAAGATATTCTGTCGGGACTATGTAACAGCTAAGAAAGCCATGTATGCAACAAAACTATGGCTTGCAGAGCATTTACATCTGCAAACAAGTGATGAGAAATCTGGAATCACAAACTCGCGTAAGAACTATACAACTTTTCTTGGAATCAAATTTAAAGTTGTTCCAAAAGGTGATAAATGGATAATCCGTTCACATATAGCCGACAAAAGTAAAGATAAGGTTATCAATAAGCTGCGGACTGTCTGGAAAGATATCAAAAATCCAAGCAAGCAAAGCGAAATTGATAAAAATATAAGTCTTTACAATTCAATGGTTATGGGTATGCACAATTATTACTGTATGGCAACAATGGTATCAGCAGATTTTGCAGAAATCGCCTATAAAGTGAATGGGAAAAGTAACGGTATGAACCACAATAACCGATGTTTTCCGATAACAAAAACGGGTGAGATAACCAGTAAATTTATCCAACAAAAGTATGGAAAGTCGAAGCAGTTTCGATGGATAAAAGGAAGAATGATTATTCCAGTAGGGTATGTGGCGTATGAATATCCAAAATACAAAAGGCGAGAAGTCAATAAATATGTGAGGAAGTATTCAGACATCGAAAACTGTATCAGTTATGATGTTATGAAATATATGATGGGAAATGCACATCTTTATCCGACCTTGGAGATGGCAGATAATGCCCTTTCAAGGTATATAGCACAAAAAGGAAAATGTGCAGTAACACACAATGCCCTGTCAATAACAGACATGGTATGTATGCACATAAAACCGTGCAAAGGTGAGCGAAATGACACATATAGGAATTTGATAATTTTATCCAAAGATGTGTCAAAATTGGTTGATGCAACAGAAAACAAAGTATTAAAGAAACTGTTGCAGAATTTAACATTGACCGTGGAAATGCAAGAAAAAATAAACAAACTCCGAAAACACAGGGAGTTGGAAGAAATACAATTCGAGGACTATATAGGCACTAAAATGTAATCTTAGTCGGTGGAACGCCGTGTGATGGGAAACTATCACGCACGGTGTGGAGTGGGGGAAAAGCCCGAGGTGGTAACACCAGAGGCTTACCTATCACTATTTTCACTGCCTGATGACTTCGATAAGATTCTGTCTGTGATGCGTTCCAGAGAAGTGTCAGTCAGTATTATTTTGCAGAATCTGGCGCAGTTAAAAGCATTGTTTGAGAAGCAGTGGGAAAGCATTATGGGAAATTGTGACGAATTTTTATATTTGGGTGGCAACGAGCAGGGGACGCATAAATATGTCAGCGAACTTCTGGGAAAGGCAACGATTGACACGAACACCTATGGAAAGTCAACAGGACATTCCGGGAACTATTCCACCAATTATCAGAATACAGGGCGGGAGCTGATGACACCCGATGAAGTTCGCATGTTGGATAACCGATATGCGATTCTTTTTATTCGTGGAGAAAGACCGATTTTAGACGAAAAATTCGATATTTTAAAACACCCCAATGTAGGGCTTACGACAGATGGAAATGGAAAGCCATATCTACATGGAGCAGTTGACCGGGCAGTGGCAAATATCTCACTGGGAGACAGTCTGGAGGACGAGTTTGCTGATGATTCATTAGAGAGTGAAGGATACGAATTATTATCTGATGAAGATTTGGAAGAAATTATCCAGAAATATGCGTAAATCCAAGAAAAATATATAGGAGGCTATCAAAAAATGAAGTTAGATATGCGAAAGAAGCAGGAGAAGAAAGAAACAACAAAATCAACGAAGAAGCTGCCAATGACAACAAAAATGAAACGTGCTATGGCAGTGTATATTGCAATGGTACTGATTATGACAGTAGGAGCAAGTACCGTATTTGCGGCAGACGATCCACTGACCGTTATCAATAATCTGTCCACATTTATCTTTGGACTGATTCGTGCCATCGGCATGATTTTACTGGGATTTGGAATTGTGCAGGTTGGTTTATCACTGAAGTCTCACGATCCAAGCCAGAGAGCCAATGGATTCTTAACATTAGCAGGTGGTGTAATCATTACATTCGCAAAAGAAATCCTGAATCTGATTACAGGTTAAGAAGAACAGGAAATAAGGAAAAAAGGAAATGGGACGGTGCAGGACCGAAAGGAGCCGCACTGTCCCGACTAAGACAGGAGGTGTTTAGAACGTGTCAGATAACTGGGTGGTACAGAACTTGCAAAATGCTTTGGATACCTGGAACAGTAAACTTGCGGAAATATGGCAGATACTCACACAGTCACCGGAGACCTTTAAAGGTGGCGGTATCTGGCGGGTGATTGTGCAGATTCATGGAGCATTGCAGGCAATCGGCTATGCCTTGTTAGTGCTTTTCTTTGTAGTAGGAGTGGTCAAGACTTGTGGCAGTTTCACAGAGGTAAAAAGACCGGAACATGCATTGAAAATTTTTATCCGTTTTGCGATTGCAAAAGGTGTAGTCACGTATGGACTGGAGCTGATGATGGCATTATTTAATATCATACAAGGAGTGACCAGTACAATTATGCAGACCGCAGGATTTGGGAGTACGGAAGATACTGTTTTACCGAACGAAATCATAGAAGCGGTAGAAGATTGTGGATTTTTTGAAAGTATTCCATTATGGGCGGTGACGCTGATCGGCGGACTCTTCATTACAGTGTTGAGCTTTATTATGATTATGAGTGTATACGGAAGATTTTTTCGACTGTACCTTTATACTGCCATTGCACCGATTCCGTTATCTTCCTTTGCGGGAGAGCCGAGCCAGAATATCGGAAGGAGTTTCTTGAAGTCTTATGCAGCAGTGTGTCTGGAAGGAGCAATTGTGGTGCTTGCCTGCATTATATTTTCATTGTTTGCATCATCACCGCCAGTAGTCGATCCAGATGCAGCGGCAGTGACTATGGTGTGGAGTTATATCGGGGAGTTGATTTTTAATATGCTTGTACTGGTCGGAGCAGTGAAGATGTCAGACAGGGTAGTACGGGAAATGATGGGATTGTAAAAAGGACGCCCGAAAGCGTCCTTAAAAATTATTCTACAATGCTGTTGCTATTGTTATACCGCATATTCCCTTGAGAATCGAAATGAACAGAATCTAAAGGAATCCCTCTCTGTCTGGCACGAGAAATCTGAAATGACATATCGTCTTTCATAGCTTTGTAGTATTGATGTTCCTGCCATTTGCGTCGCAGAGCAGAAATCCAGCTAAGAACAGAAAAGGCAGTCAGCAGATAGAGGATTGCAAATGCAAGTTTCTCATGAGTTGCTGCCCATGGATTCAGAATTGTGGAAACAGCAAGAAAGTATAACAGCGGTAAGGTCAGATTTAATCTGGCAGCAATCCGAAACAGCAGAGAAATCAGGAATAGAGCAACGGTAACAACAAGTGAAATCATAACAGTGATTGGCATAGGTCAGTCCCCCTTTCATTTACCCAAAGTGTAACAGAACAGGAAAAATATAACAAATGTGCGATTTGGAGGTGTATCGTTTTGGAAGTAAAAATTAACAAGGAAATCAGGGATTACACAGAGGCAATCTTTTTCGGGTTGTCCCTGAGACAGTTTATCTTTTCAGTATTAGCCTGCGGGATTGCCGTCGGGCTTTATTTTTTGCTTCACCCATACATGAGTATGGAAACAGTGAGTTGGATTTGTGTATTGGGAGCTGCCCCATGTGTGGTGTTTGGATTTGTAAAATATCATGGAATGACAGCGGAGCAGTTTATCTGGGCATGGATAAAATCAGAAATCCTGATGCCGAAAAAACTGGTGTTCCGGTCAGAAAATCTTTATTTTGATGCGGTAGAACCAATCATTAAAAAATATGAGAAAGAAAGTCTGAAGAAGGGGGGACGCAAGAAAAATGATAAAAACGCTGAGTAATATCTTCAAGCAGGATAAAGAAAAATTTGTAATTCCAAGAAGCGTACAGCAGGTAATTCCCATCGAGACCATCTGGTCAGATGGGATTTTTAAAATCGGGAGAAATAAATTTGCACGTACTTATAAATTTACAGATATCAACTATGCAGTGGCGAGCAAAGTAGATAAGGAAACGATGTTCCTGGAATATATGGATTTGTTAAATTCGTTTGATTGCGGTGGAACAACAAAAATAACGATTAACAATCGCCGTTTGAATAAGGTGGATTTTGAAAAAGCAATCCTGATTCCGATGCAGGAGGACGGACTGGATTTATACCGGAAAGAGTACAACAACATGCTTTTAGATAAGGCAACCAGTTCTAACAGTATGGTGCAGGAAAAATACGTGACAGTATCCTGCTATAAGAAAACAATCGAAGAAGCGAGAACGTATTTTGCACGAGTGACAACAGAGCTGAATAGCCATTTTGCAAGACTTGGTTCCAAATGTGCAGAGGTAAATGGAGAAGATAAGTTACGGATTCTGCATGATTTTTACCGTACCGGAGAAGAATCGGGTTTCCATTTTGATATTCAGGAGAGTATGAGAAAAGGACACAGCTTCAAAGATTATATCTGCCCGGATACTTTTGAGTTTGAAAAAGACTATTTCCGCATGGGAGATCGTTACGGAAGGGTGCTCTTTCTTCGGGAATATGCTTCATATATTAAAGACGATATGATAGCAGAACTGACTGATATGAACCGAAATCTAATGTTGAGTATTGATGTGATTCCAGTTCCGACTGATGAAGCAGTACAGGAAGTGGAAAAACGTCTGCTTGGTGTGGAGACAAATATCACAAACTGGCAGAGGAGACAGAATGCCAACAATAACTTTTCAGCAGTGATTCCTTATGATTTGGAACAGCAGAGAAAAGAAAGCAAAGAGTTCATGGACGATCTGACCACACGTGATCAGCGTATGATGTTTGGAATACTCACTATGGTGCATACGGCAGAGTCAAAAAAACAGCTTGATGCAGATACGGAAACACTTCTGACAATCGGACGAAAAAAGTTATGTCAGTTTTCAGTTCTGAAATTTCAGCAGATGGACGGATTAAATACAGCACTACCCATCGGACACCGGAAGATTCCGGCAGTCCGCACACTGACTTCGGAGAGTGTGGCAGTGTTGATGCCATTCCGGGTGCAGGAGATTATGGACGCAGGCGGTATCTATTGCGGTGAAAATGCAATTTCTCATAATTTAATCATGTGCAATAAAGAAAAACTGTTAAATCCAAATTCATTCCTTTTAGGGGTGCCGGGAAGTGGAAAATCCTTTAATGCAAAAATGCAGATTGTATTTCTGGCACTGGCAACGCAAGACGATATATTGATTTGTGATCCAGAGCGTGAGTATGCATCATTGGTTGAAGCAATGGGAGGAGAAGTGGTTCGGATTGCTGCAGGAAGCAGTGACCACATCAATGCAATGGATATGGTAGACGGTTATGGAGATGGCGGTGATCCGGTGATTGAAAAGTCACAGTTTATCTTATCTCTGTTTGAGCAGTTGGATAAAAAAGGAATCAATGCAAAGGAACGTTCCATTATTGACCGATGTGTAGGGGAAGTATATGAGGAATATCAGCATGGCGGAGCAGTGCCGACTTTACGGGTGTTGCGTGAAAAGTTTCTGGAACAGGAAGAACCGGAAGCACAGGATTTGGCACTGGTATCAGAATTATTTACCAATGGAAGTCTGGACGCATTTGCACATGAAAGTAATGTTGATGTGAATAACCGTATCATGGTATACGACATTCTGGATTTAGGAAAACAGTTAAAGACCATGGGACTTCTGGTAATCACTGATGCAATGTTGAACCGGGTAACGGAGAACTGGAAACAGGGAAAGCGAACCCATATTTTCTTAGACGAGTTTCATGTAGTATTTGAAAATGAGTATTCCGGAGCATTTTTTAACTCTGCATGGCGAAGATTTCGTAAGCGTAATGCATTTCCGACAGCAATTACCCAGAACGTGGAATATCTGTTAGATTCTGTTCTTGCAAGTACGATGATTTCCAACAGTGAGTATATCGTGATGCTTAATCAGGCAGAGCCGGACAGAGCAAAGCTGGCAACACTTCTGAATATTTCTACAGAGCAGATGGGATATATCACAAATGCAGATGCCGGTTGTGGTCTGGTGAAATATGGAAGTTCGCTTGTACCGTTCGTCAATAGATTCCCAACCAATACAAGATTGTATAAGCTGATGACCACAAAACCGGGAGAGGATAGTATCAACCGAGGAAGAATGTAAAATTAAAAATATTTTGAATAATGAAAAGCAAGGCACTGGAAATCGTCACAATTTGTGGCGTTTTTTAGTGCCGGAAAAGGAGCCAAATATGTCAGAAATCAGATTTTCATCAAAGGAACACGAAAAGTTTTTTTATCAGATGTTAGCTAAATGCGGAAAGCACGATAGCTATTACAGTTCATTTTTTTATTGTGTGGGAATTTCTGAAGATACCAGAAATCATGTTGACCGCATGTTTGATTTTAAAGAGCGTTTGATTAAACCAGAAGCATTGCATGAAGGGTGGCAGACAGGCGGTTCGGCACGATTGACCAGACTGGCTTTCAACTTGTGGAATGGATATGTGGAGAAGGGAGAAGAAAGTCTGTCTACCCCATACGAGATGTTCGATTGTGGCTATGCATCATATTTTTATGAAGCAATCCGCATGAAATACCCGGAATACTGCCGGGAACTGCCACAGGTGAGCAAAAAAGAAACTAATCATGAACGCTAGATAAAGATTCAAATGGAGAAAAGCGATGGATCGTAAGATAAAAACACGCCAAGTCCATAAGGATATTAAAGTATTAGATAAGACGGTTACAGTGACAGACCATGTCAAGCAGTCCTATGTCAGAACAAAAGAAAATATCATGCAATCGACAGAAAGACCTAATGACAGAGAGAATAATCCAGTGGGGTATGCAGAAGATGCGGCCAGCGAGTATGCTGACCGCATCTTTCACGAAACAGGGCATCAGGTACGCAGACAGGCAGGAAAGATTATTGAACGGAAGAAAGAGAAAGCTTCTGTTTCTTCGACAGGCGAAGAAACAGTTTACCAGCCGAAAGAACAAATACGACCAGTACCGTCTTCAGGCGAAGAAAAGGCACAGGAGCAGGGGAAAGAACTTGCTGTCAAAAAAATCAAGACCATTGAGCGAGATAAAAGAACCATCAAGACCGGGAGAGCATCGGAACAGGTAGTAAAGAATACCGGAAAAGGTACCATCAAGACTTCTGGGAAAGCGGTCAAGACTGCAGAACAAACAGCAAGGACCAGTATCAAAACATCGGAGCAGACAGCAAATACTTATGTCCAGGCAATGCATTATTCCATGAAAAAGGCAGAAAAAGCAATGCAGACAGCAAGACAGACAGCACGAGATACCACGATTGCAGTGAAAAAGACAGCAAAAGCGGTAACACATGCGATAAAAGCGTTGATTGAAGCTACAAAAGCATTACTGAGTGCATTGACTGCAGGTGGTTGGATTGCAGTTATGATTTTGATTATCGTCATTTTATTTGGTGGTTTTCTATGCATGACAGGCGGGGATAATTCCAGTACGGTTTCTTCGGTTAGTGCAGAAGTAGAAGCATACGAGCCACTAATCCGGCAATATGCAAATCAATATGGTATTGGAGAGTATCTGGAACTAATCAAAGCCATTATGATGCAGGAATCTGGCGGAAGAGGACTTGATCCAATGCAGTGTTCGGAAGGAAGCTTTAATATAAAATATCCCAGACAGCCGAATGGAATCACAGATCCAGAGTATTCGATTTCTTGTGGAGTTCAGGAGATAAAAAGTTGTCTGGAACGTGCAAACGTAAAAAATCCTCTGGATATGGAAAATATTAAACTGGCATTGCAAAGCTATAATTATGGAAATGGATATCTGGAATGGGCGAAAGCTAGAGGTGGATATACCCTTGCGAATGCAGCAGAATTTTCCGATATGATGGCACAGAGAATGGGGTGGAGCAGTTACGGGGACAAGCAGTATGTACCACATGTGCTTCAGTATTATGCATTTGGAAGAATCCCGACAGGCATCGGTAATCAGGCAATCGTTCAGGTGGCAGCATCGCAGGAAGGAAAAGGTGGAACAACCTACTGGAACTGGTATGGCTTCGGAAGCAGGGTAGAGTGGTGTGCCTGCTTTGTGTCTTGGTGTGCCGACCAGAGTGGTTATATTCAGAGTGGAGTCATTCCGAAATTCTCTCTTTGTTCGGACGGTGTGAAGTGGTTTGAAAGTAAAGGAAGGTTCCGTGACGGAAGTTATACCCCAGTGGCAGGAGATATTATTTTCTTTGACTGGGGAAATAATGGAACGATTGACCACGTTGGAATTGTAGAGAATGTCAGCGGTGGAACCGTCAATACCATAGAAGGGAACAGTGGGGATAAAGTGGCAAGACGGAGTTACCGTATCGGAAGCAGTAATATTTATGGATACGGTGTCCCGGCATATTAGAGAAAAATGTTGTTTGGAATAATAGCGGAGATATTTATAAAAGTAAATCTCTTTTTTAAAATGAAAAGAACCAGTGAGAGAATCATTAAACTTCACTTACTGGTTCAATTCGTTTTAAATTTTTCGAACAACTCTGTCAGCTCTTTCGCAGTTTCTTGAGTGTGATGTAACAGGGTGTCACGCATTTCTGGCGGACAACTGGAATAAAGCATTTTCATCTGATTGGTACCTTCATCCTCCAGAGAAATATCTGGATTTATAAGCGTATCTAAAGAGATGTGCAGGACCTTTGCCAATGCTCTCAAAATCAAATAGGAAGGATTCATTTTTCCCTTTTCAATATTGGCGATTTGCTTTACAGAAA
>ERZ1034897.204-NODE-204-length-33422-cov-27.979651_pt1 | contig 33422 bp, 31 predicted proteins | sample MGYA00520629_ERZ1034897 | MGnify/ENA primary metagenome ERZ1034897 (study PRJEB33766, sample SAMN09781789) | gut metagenome | biome: gut microbiome | host: Homo sapiens | place: Madagascar | study: EMG produced TPA metagenomics assembly of the PRJNA485056 data...
ACTTCGGTTCTTAAAGAATCGAAGTTTTAGTTACATGATTATTGCACTCCATACAAAACCTTATAGAGTTCAATTTCCTCTTGGTTTCCGCGCTTGAACAAAGCATTGAGAGCTGCATCATTACAAAATCTACGAATCTTGATGTAGGCCATAATTTGACGATGTACACCAAAATTTATAAGTTCAGCTTCTCCTTGAACTCCAAACGAACAGCGCTTTGCCGCTTTTTCAATTTCCTCAACATCCCCGTGCTTGATCAAATCTATCAGCGCACCGGCGCTAAACGAATTATTCTCCAAATAGGCAAGAATTTCATCTTTAACACCACGATTGATAAGGGCTTTTTCGGCAACCTCAAAAAGTTTGTGTCCTTTAGTATAAGACAAAATCTCTTGATGAAGACCGCGTTTAATCAAAGCAATCTCACCACGTTCCGGCAAGGGACGAGTTGCGATATAGGCCAAAATTTCCTCGGTGTTACCACGTTCAACAAAGATAAGACTTGCGTTTGCGGTAAATCGAAAAGACGGATTAGTCCAGATGAATTTCAAAATTTCATCATGATTACCATTCTGAAGCAAAGCAATCTGCTTTTTTTCAGTAAGAGAAATGTTTCCACTCATATAAAAAAATAATTAAACGTTAATAATCTAAAACCAAAAAGAAAAATATCATATTTTTTATTTCTACGCAAGTTAAAAATGACAAAAAAATCATCAAACATATAAATATTGCCAAAAATAAAAATTTGTGTTATAATAAAGTCCTAAACTTTACATATTATGACTAAGAATTTTTTTAAGTATTTTGCAGTCGCTGCAGTTTTATATGTTTTTTATTTGTTCACAACCCTGCCTACAAGTTGTTCTTTGAATACAGGTAAGCAGGAGAATGAAGAAATTTATGATAGTGATAGTGTTGAAACTTTTGACAATGTTGCCAGAGCCGATGCACTTTCTGAGGATATTTTTTCATTCATCTGTCTTGTAGAAGGCGGAGTTTTAAATGAAAAAACCGGTGAAAACTACCACTGCGGCGCACGCTGGACTACATGGTACGGCGTGACTACAACACCTGACGGCAAGTTCCTTAAAAAAGGACAGCGTATTCCGAAGGCAACAGCTAAGGCATGGGCTTTTTATCATTTGCGCAAGAATGTATATCCTTTTTTGGCATACTTCGACCACAAGTTAACAGATGAGCAAATTATTGGTATTTGCTTGTTTGCTTACAATGTTGGCGGAGAAGCTTTGACCGGATATTCAGTGCAAGGCGAAAAGCTCAAGGAACCGTGCGAGTTCTTTATTGCTGTCAATAATGGCGATGCACCTGAAGAGTGTGTCAACAAAATGACAGAATACAGAAAATCTGCAGGCAAACGCGCTAACGGTCTACTCAAGCGCCATTGGGTTCAGGGAGCTGCCTACCTTGGTATTTTAACCTCCAACAATATTGGGGAGTTAGAGCCTCGTAAGTTTTACCAGACCAAAAACTTTGGTAACTATTACTGGGTAGACAAGGAACGTCAGCCTCTTGAAGATGAAAACGGATTTTACAAGATGCGTTATGATGACGCCACAGTCAATACTTTCTTCAATATGAATGAAGGTGTTAACGTAACTGTAAATTCCATTAAGTAGTAAAAAAATAGGGATAGCTTTGTATTGAGCTATCCTTATTTTTTATGGTCATAAAATTAAAGATTTATTTCAAATATGATTTAACATATAAATCAAATTCATTTTGTTTGTCATTACTCCAGCCCATAATATATTTATCCCCCATCAAAAACAAAGGAGTACCGGCTGAGCCTGTTATATTATATTGCTTTAGCGCTTTTTCAAACAATTTCATATTCCCCGGAAGTTTGATATCCAGAGCGGTCATTTTCAAAGTCGGATAGTTTGTCTTTATATATCTGGCTGCATCATGGCAATGAGGACACGTTGTCTGATAAAAGAAATAAATATTGTCTTTACTCAGTTCCGAACTGGTTGAATTTGAACAAGCCAATAAACCAAATAAACCCAAAGCACAAAAAATAGCTAAAAATAATTTTTTCATTTTGTAAAAATCCTTATTCAATGCAGCAGTCAACAGCCTTGCGAACAAATTTTTTCATTTTTGACAAGGCAGAAGACGGCTCAGCTTCAACAGGCTCTGCCTCCTTTGCCTCAGGTTCAATAACTTTTTCTTTGGAAAATTCAGCAGCTTTGGTCGTAATTTTTTTCACTTCTTCCAAATCAGGCTCTATCCATTTCAGCTCTTTGGTTTCCATCATACCCATATTTAAGCCCCAAAACAGGCAATACATGTCGTATGCGGTGTTAAACATTTTATAGGCTTCTTCATCATGCCCTAAAGTTTGTTGTTTGGTGCCGACTTCCATCAGGCGCATAGATGTTGCTAGCAAATGCTTGGACATACACCATACTTCGCCCTCATAGCTTGGAATAATTTTTTGCAGCAGATTTTTACGGGTTTCACGTATGTCTTTAATCAAATCGTAGTAAGAAGTTTTGCCGGTTTTTGCCCCAGAAAACACCAGATGTTCTTCTATTGATATCAGGTTCATTATCGCGATGCTTAAATCTTGGTCAGATGATAAATCCTTTGGGTTCACCTTTTTGCTCGCGTCTATTCTTTCTACAAATTCTTTTACGTTTTCTGCTTTTTTCATATTTTTTACTCCAAAAATTTATATACTAAAAGGTAGGCGTGAAGTAAGGTAATGTCAAGGAATATTTAAGTTTTATGCTTTCTTGTTGATTTTTTTTTAAGTGCAGTTTAATCTGCATTTTAACAAAGGGGAAAATATGGGAAGTTTATTATCGTCATTTTCATTTTTATCACTCGGCAGCAGCATGCTGGGAATCACTGTTTCATTGCTATTAGCCACAATTATGTTGGCTCTATGGGCTTTAATTTTGATGGTTCTGCACCCATTGCACGCCACTATGTTTGTATTGGCCGCACTTTTTGAATATGCCCTTATTTATATTTTTGGCTTTAGCCTGTGGTTTGATTTGATAGCTTTTTTTGTGTTTTATATTTTTATTTTCGGCACCTACACTTTGCTGCTACGGCGTTGGCTTCCATTGCCTCACACCGAAATTGAACAGCTGCTGAAATTAGCCAAACTAAAAGAAGACGGCTTACTTTCTGATGATGAGTACAAAGCAGCTAAAAAGCGCTTGCTGAAAATTTAATCATCGCTTATTTGTCTGTCTATCCACAAAGAATTAATAAAGGCCTGCTGCCGGTCATGAATTGGATCACAAGCCACCTTGCCTTCTGGATTTGTCATGCATTGGATACCGACATTGGCGGTTGTGTAGTTACCATATTTGCTGTACACATCCAGAACCAGCGGCAAAAAGTCTTCGGTTTCATAAGTGGTATCGGCGCAAAATGTTGAGGCATAAACAATATTAGAAGTGTCTTTGCGGCCAATATTTAATGTAAAGCAAGTTTGATCTCTGTCTGTTTGCATATTGGCATTGCCCGAAAAATATTGCGACGAAGCGTTTTCATCGCTGCTAAACAGTACTCCGGTAGAATTATTGGCATAAGCGGCATCTTTGTATTTTCCGCTTTGTTTATAAAATGTTTCAATATCAAAAATTGCAATAAAATCCGATGTTTCGGCTGAAGCCGCTGTTTTCATTCCGATTTCACCCAATTTTTTACTCAGCACGCGGCGGATTTGTCCGGCGTATGAACTACGAAGACTGCTGCGAAAATAAATACTTTGTCCGTGGTCATCAGCCAACGTGTTGCTTATTTTCAATTTATATGGATCTTGCGCGCAGGCTGTTAATAAGCAAATCGCCAAAAGAAGCAGTTTTTTCATTGTGTTATTCTCCGTAATTTTATATTTTTTGTAATTTAAGACAAAATTTTTTAATTTTTTATTGATAAAATAAAAAATAAATGTATTTTGACAAGCATTAAGATGAAATAGATTAAAAAATGAAAATGGCAGAGAATAACATAGATATTTTTGCTTTAACGGATTCACATCAGGAAACCCGTAAGCTTTGTCGTTTGTTTAGCAAAATTATTGAAAAAGCTCCTGCCGGCGGTAAAAATACTTTAATTTGCGATTGCGGTGATTTGTTCAAAGGCATTTATGATAAAGAACTAAGTATTGAGAGCTATGAAATTTTGCGACGTCAATTGCCGGAAGCCAAAATAGTTTTAGCTTTGGGCAATAATGACTTTGGTTTCAATCTAGACAGTTTTAAGTTTTTGCAAACCTCTTCCAGACGCTTTAATCAGTCCAACATTCATGTGCTGTGCGCCAATTTGCTGGATATGAACACCGGACGCTGTCCAAGCTGGGTTGATCCGTATATTTTATTGGAAATCAACCACAAAAAAGTTATGGTTACCGCTTTTTGCATTAATCAAGTGCGCCTCAGCAAATATGGTGTTGTTTTGACAGATATTCCCGAAACTTTTGCCGCTATGGCCGAAGTAATAAAACACATTGAACCAGACGCTTTGATTGTCTTGAATCATGATTTGGAACCATGCAGCCATGAAATTTATGCCGTTGCCGCCGCCGAGGGGCTGAGAATAGATTTATTGCTTGGCGGACATGAACATTCGCCGGTTGCTCCAAATGTCAAAGAAAGAATGTACTATCCTCAAGCTTATAGCAAAACTATGCTACATTTTGATTTAACTTTTTTGAAAAACAATACCAAACTGCAGCTGTTAGAAGAAATAAACGTAAAACAAGCAGATATAAATCCGGTGTTTGAACCTCACCTTGCCGCTTTTGAAGAAAAATCTGGTTTAAACATTCCGGTTGCCAAAAGTGTATTAAATCTAGAAAAAATCTATTCTAATCCTTGTTCTTTAGGAACTTTTATTGCTGACTGCATGCGTCAGGCGGCAAAGACCGATATGGCAATGATTTCTACCGGATACACCAGTCATGCTTTGCGTTTTGAAAAAGATAAAATTTTAACCAATTATAACTTAGAACGCGCTTTTTCGGCGGATGTACCGTTACAAACCGTTGTTTTGACACCATTAGAATTAAAAGAAGTTTGGAATAATGCCATTAAATACCGCTATTTGATTCCAACCGGAAACGTGCGCTTTTTACAATGTTCGCAAAATATTGAAATCTGTTGCCGCCGCAAATATGACAGCGATGAAGGCGAAGTAACTCAAATTTATTTAAATGGCGAACCATTGTTAAATGAAAAAGGCACTGCCGTTTATGATGATAAAGTGATAACTTGCGCCCTAGACCCATTTATTGGCGCCGGCGAACAAGGTTTTGACGTATTGCGTCCGCTGCCAAAAGAAACTCTCTTAAAAAACAATCGCTTAGTTAAAATAAAAGACTTGTTTACACAAGCCATAAAAGATGCTGTTGCAAAATATCCAGAGGGCAGCTCGTATCCTAGTTTCAAAGTCACTGATATAAATTAGGCAAATATTGTTTTTACAATCAGTTTCAATTTATTGAACTTACTTATATTTGGTTTTGGAGATATTATTTCCCAGCCGCGGGTATTCATTTTATCAAAATAACAACGGCTTAAATTTGCCAAATAATAAAGCGGCATAACTTCTTTGCGATTCATTTTGTTCAAAAAACGCTGAGCTACCGCAAAATTTTTTTGCGCATCAACCGATAAAGCCTGACGAACGCTGGATAGATTTTTATCTTCTATAACTGACATCGGCGTATTTTTACAAACATTTGCCATTTGCAAAAATTCCAACGGAATAAATAAATGTCCCGACTTAGCGTCATCTTTTATATCTCGCAGAATATAAGTTATCATCAGCGCTCGTCCCAAACTATGTGCCAATTTTTCGCGAGAAGAAGGCTTGCTGTCGCCGATAATCATCAAAGTTAAATTGAGCGGCACCACCGCCAAGCCATAAAGATATTTTTCAAACACAGCGACTGTCGGAGCTTGCAAAGGCGTAGGAACATCTAAAAAAGCACCGTTTAAAATTTCTGACATCTGCTCTTTTGGTAAATTAAATCGCATACAATTTTTGTATATTTTACGTCCGATATTAGTAGTCGGAACCTTTTTATCATAAATGTTATCGAGTTCTTCACGCCAAGCATTTAACAGCTCCACTTTTTCGGCAGCCGGCATTTTGGAGCGAATAATATTGCTGATATGGTGGCAAAAAGCAAACAACGTATAAATAGCTTCACGCTTAGGCTTAGGCAAGCCACGCATACACCAAAACAAAGAAGGCTGGCTCTTTTTGACAATATCGCCGACAGATAACATTTAGATTCCTTTATTGTTAACAGACTTTCTTTTTATAAAAAAGAATTGTCCCAAACTATATAAAAAAATTGACAAATAGTCAAGAAAAGTCAATTTGCGTTGTTCATTATTTTTAAACAATCTGGTATGTAAATTCGCGGTATTCAGCAATATGGCCAGACGAAATTTGAGCCTTTTGGTTTTAAGCAGCGCTAAAATCACTTTAGCACTTTTATAAAGACCATTCAGCCGGCTTTCTCGTTGACGTTTGCTTATTTTGGCCTTTTTCACAAAATCAGAATTATTGTTAAAAGCTTCTTGTAAAAACAACAAAACAAAAAGCGATGTCAATGGCTGATAAGTGCTGGGATTTTCATTATCCAAAACCAGCAGCAAACGCGCCAGCGGAGAAAGCAGCCGATTTAGAATTTCTGAAACCTGTGTGCCGGAAGTAGGTTGTTTTTCGGCAGCTAAAAAACGCCAAGCCGAAAGCGGTTCCAACAGCAATGTTATTGAAATATTTTCTCGCATAAAAATTTGCTGCAATCTAAAAATAAGCCCCTGAGGCAGCGGAGAATTTCGGCGCAAGGCTTTTTCCAATAAACGCAATTTTTCTAAACGGGTTGAGCTTGCAATTTGCTGATTGTTAAAATGCCGCCAACCTGTTTGCAAATATAAAACATAGTCAGACAGCAGCGGCCGATATTCTTTAGCCGCTATTTTAACAATATTGCAGCCGTTAAGCATTTATATGCTCCAACCAATCAGTAAAATCGGCGAGAGCGCGTTGGCAATAGGCTTCTTTGCGGTCTGCGCCTTTTATTTTACGAAACTTGCCGTTGGCGGTAATTTCGCCCTGAATTGTCGGGAAAATACCAAAATTTATGTTCATCGGCTGATAATCGGCTGTGGTATCCAGCAAATGTCCCAACATAGCTCCGGTAGCCGTTGTTTTTGGCGGTACAACAGGATTTTCCCCTTTAGCCAAACAGGCGGCATAATAGCCGGCGAGCATACCGGTATCGGCGCTTTCAACATATCCTTCGCAGCCACTGATTTGACCGGCAAACAAAATATTCGGCTGAGCTTTTAGACGCAAAAATTCATCTAAAAGCATCGGGCTTTGAATAAAGGTGTTGCGGTGTATGCCTCCCAAACGAGCAAATTCAGCCTTTTCCAGCCCCGGAATCATTCTAAAAATCCGAGTTTGCTCACCATATTTCATTTTGGTTTGAAAACCAACAATGTTGCGTAAAGTATCTTCTTTGTTATCTTGACGCAACTGCACCACGGCATAAGGCTTTTCCGCAGAATGCGGATTGGTTAGCCCAACCGGTTTCAACGGCCCAAAAAGCAAAGTATCAATACCTCGCTCTGCCATAACTTCTATTGGCAGGCAACCATCAAAATAGTGCGGCTCCTCAAAATCATGAAACGGCATTTTCTCGGCTTTTAGCAGTTCGTCAACAAAGCGATAATATTCTTCTTTGTTCATTGGGCAATTAATGTAATCATACTTATCGCCTTTATCATAGCGCGACTGGAACCAAGCTTTAGAAAAATCGATGCTTTCTTTATAAACCACCGGCGCTATGGCGTCATAAAAAGAAAGAGAATGCTGGTCAACTTTGTTTTTTATGGCCTCAATAAAAGCTGAACTGGTCAAAGGTCCAGTGGCAATAATTGTCAACGGAGCATCAGCCGCTGGAAATTCGGTTATTTCTTGATTAACAATTTCGAGCAAAGGAGATGCTTTCAATCTTTCGGTGATAAACTTGGCAAAACCCTCACGGTCAACGGCCAGCGCGCCTCCGGCCGGTACTTTTGTTTGGTCTGCAGCTTCCATAATCAAAGAACCAAAACGGCGCATTTCTTCGTGCATAAGACCAACGGCGTTGTGTTCAGCATCATCGGAGCGCAAAGAATTTGAGCAAACCAATTCAGCCCAATTGCTATTTTTGTGAGCCGGAGAAAATTTTTGCGGTTTCATTTCAAACAAACGCACTTTTACACCGCGTTTGACGAGCTGCCACGCCGCTTCACAGCCGGCAAGACCGGCGCCGATAATTTGTACAACAGGTTCCATTTTCATCTCCTTTATTTTATTTTTCATAAATATCTTGTTATTGACTGCTTGTAAACAACAAAACACTTTCTTATTAAACCTTTTTTAAAAAGAATGACGTAAAATAAGCTTAAATTTGAGGTTTATGGAATTAAATATGACTTTTAAAATGCTAAAAACAGGTTTGTTTATATGTATGCTCGGCTGCTTTACCGCTGGTTTGGCTCTGGCTGCCGATACAAACAGCGAAATTGAAAAAGATAAACCCGAAACATTAAATCCTGATATGGGAAACGACTCTTTGCGTTCGTATGTCAAAGAAGAAACAGCTGAAAAACAAGCAAACGGCGACGAAAACAAGACTTGGCTGAATAATTTGGTCAATACGGTGGCAGAAAAAGGGGCGCAAGTTATATCTTCCGGAACAGACAATAACGCCAACATGTATAGAACCAACGCTTCTGTGTTTGACATTTCCGGCGTTATGCTGCGTATGAACACCAAAGAAGTGGAAGCGGCCATGCGCAAACGCAGCTATCAAAAAAATTCTGAAAAATACGCAATTCCAAATTTTATCCGCTGGCGCTATGAAGAACTGTGCCGCAACAACGGAGTTGTCGGATACGAGCGAACCGAAGCCTGCGTAGTCAAACTAGCGCAAAAAAATAATTATCAATACGTTGAACAGCTGATTTTTAATAATTTTCGCACCCAAGAAAGTATGCAGGTGTTTTTTACCAGCAATTTTACCGGAAACAGGGTGTACCGCATAATTTATCACAGCGACGCGGCAAACATCAAAGGCAGCGGGGCCAAAGCCGACTATTTGCGTAATATAAAAATCTATGACTTTTGGAAAAAAATAAATCAAAAATACGGTGTTCCCGATAACAAAGAGCAAGTCATTTGGGGGTTGGGCGAAAACAAGCCATATTTGCAAGCTTCGACCGGACGTATGATGCTGCATGACCCGATGCTGATGGAATTGGACTATACTCGTATGTCGCGGGAAGACCAGCGTTTTATGAACACAGATGTTTACACATTTTAGGAGCAATCACAAATGGAATTGAGCAAAACGGAATTATCCGAACTTATTTGTACGCGTATCAGCCACGATTTGATTGGCAGTATCGGAGCCGTATCAAGCGCCTTGGAGCTGATAGAAGAAGACTCCGGACAATTGGACGAAGATACAAAAAGCATTTTGCAAACCGGTACAAACACTCTAATTGCCAGACAAAAATTCTTTCGGGTTGCATTTGGCACAGATACACAAAAAATGCCGATTGCCGATTTGGAAAAATTATGCTCAGAATATTTAACAACCATCGGCAGCCGCGCTAATGCTGTTACACTAAAACTGCAGCGTGTTTCGCAAGAACTGTCTAAAATTGTATGTGTCTGCGTGATGATTGCCGCCGAACTTTATATTAAAGGCGGCGAAATAACCATCAGCGTAAGCGCGGATAATCTGAAAATTCACGCCGTTTCAGACTTCAAACTGTCGGCTTCAAAAATTGCCTCATACCAAAAGATTTTAGCCGGCGAAAAAATAGAAGAAAACGCATCGCAATTTGCTCAGCTTTATTATTTGCAAGCTTTGTTGGGGGCTGATGTGCCTTTGCATTTAACCAACTCAGAAACCGAAATGGAACTGACAATAGGCTAGAGGCGCTGCTGCAAGCACTGCACCCTTACTTTTACTGTCATTCGTGCCACCCACTCTGTTGGCTATTGATACAAACTCTTGGTTTGACCGCGCTCGTTGGCGTGTAATGGTGTCTAACGACATCTTTGCCTTCACCCCCGATAAAACTGGGTATTTCTGTAGCGAATGTATTAAGTACAAATAGTTGCAATAAAGTATTTACTACAACTATTTTAAATATTTATCCAAAATTTCTTGCTTTTGTTGATTTGAATTATCAATAATTGCTTGTGCTTCCGCAATTTGTTTTTCCAATTTTTCAATTTGAGCAACTATTTTTTGTTGTTCTGAAAGTGGTGGAATTTTCACGCTTATCGCATATGCGGAATTTCTGTTTAATCCACCTGGTCCCATGCCAACGTTTAAAGATTCTAGATTTAAACCTAATAATAATTGATAGCAATAATAAAAGTCTAGCAAGTTATTATTTTTAATTTTTACATAATAACAAGTATCAATAGGATTACAATTATTTTGTATTAAATTTATTTTGCCTACAGAGCCTTTACGCCCAACTATAATATTAGGTCCTTCAAGCATATAACTATCATGGTAGCCATCTATACCATTTGAACCAACAACAGGGTATATGCCTTTATTACGTTCATATTTTGGCAATGCTTTTCCATATTCTAATATTATTAAATCTCCTAACCTAAATTGTTTAAAAGTTGTTGCACTTGAGATTAGAACGTTTTTTTGAGTATTTAGTTTTTGTATATTTTTTTCCAATACTAGATTTTTCTTTTCAATCTCTTCAATTTCATCAACAATTTTTTGCTGAATGTCAAAAGGTGGAAGTGGTATTCTTATTTTCTTAATATCATCGATATAAACATGCGGTTGGGCATTACCCTTTTGTAAGTCATAAACAACTTTCTGTAAAGCTTTTAATTCTTCATAAATATACCTAATGCTAATTGTTTTTTCATCATTAGATTGTATTGTAGAGCAATCAGAAGCCCAAATCGGTTTGTCCCAAAAATTTACAAAACCTGCATTTGCACCAGAAGCACTAATTGTAATAACATTTGCTTTTCTGTTAGCAACATTATGAAGATATGCGAAATCTATTCCGCCAGCAACTACGGGAATATTACCCTTTTGTGTTTGTTGTTTAGTGATACTTTTACCTTTCTCAAAAACTAAGCCACTAATATTACCTAATTCAGTAATATTCCATTTACTTTCAATTTTTATTTTTTTTTTAGCTTTTACGTTGATAACTTTTTCAAAATCTACTCTATCAAAAGTCATCATATCAAGTAAATCGACTCTTGAAATATTATCTTTTAATGAGTCATCAATTTCAGACGTTGTATCACCACTAAAAGCCCTATAAATATAAGTACTAGCTTTTTGTGGATTGTCGAAAGTATTTATATCAAATAAATGAGTACATTCGTCTATAGATTTTCCTCTTTGTATTGCATGGATTCCTTCGGAACCTCTACGATTAGAAAATTCATAACCTAAAAATTGTTTTTCAGCATCTTTTTCACCAGTCTTAATGGTTACAATTTTTTGAGGATAAGCTAACATAAAGTAATAAAGTTTTTCTTTTTCAATTTCTAAAACTTTATTCCAAAATTCTTTTTCAGATTTTGATTTAATTTTTTGAGAATATTCTTTAAAAATATCATGTTTTTTAACTTTGGCATTAGGTTCTTTGTTTAACAAAGTTAAGTAATCATCAAAAGTTAAATCTTCCCAAACATAATTAACATATTTAGCAACAGGAGTTTCAATATTATTAATTGTTACATCAGTTTTATCGGTAAAGAATTTATCAACTGATTTTTGAAGATTTATGCAATCGTAGTTATTTTTTCTTCTCAAGAACAATACAACAGTATTTGTACCGGTTGCCATGAATGTATTTGAACCTAATTCTGTTATAGCGACAATTTCAAAATATTTTAGCAACAACTCTCTTGTTTTTGTATAAATACCTGTGTTAGTAAGGATTGAACTTGGTAAAATTACACCTGCAATACCACCATCTTTAAGTAGTTGTTTTGTTCTTTCAACGAACAAGCACTCAATTTCTGAACTATTATCGGTTAAATAATTATATAATTCAAAATCTTTTTCAGTGTAAAAATCACGAGTTGTTTGTCTAAATGACGATACTGAATAAGGTGGATTAGAAAGTATTATATCAAATTGCTGATTATCCATAGAACCATCATAATTATTTTTTCTTAATATACCTTTATAATCTTCAGTATTAACAAAGTTTCCAAGACCATCACTTAAAATAACATTAGCTAAGCCATCACCATGTAAGTAGCAACCAACTTTACCGACTTTTACAAGTCTGTAATCTTTTTCAATGCCATAAATATATTTGGTTGCCCACTCATAATTTGCATTTTGCCAAAACATTAAATCTTTTTTTGTTCCTAGAATATATTTGTTAGGGTCTTTTTGGTCTATAATGTTTTGAACTTCATGCATGTATTCGGTTATAAAATGTCCACTGCCTGCAGCATAATCAATCATATATGGTAATAATTCACCATTTTTTGATTTTAAATGTTCATCAATGATTTTTTCTAATGGTAAACTTTTAATAATAAATTGAGCTATTGGAACAGGTGTAAAAAATTGTCCGGCCTCTTGTTTTAAACCTGTTGTTAAAAGCAATTCAAAGAAATCGGATAAATATTGTTGACGTTTGTTATATCTTATACGATAACCCTGTAAAAGCTCAACAACTTCTTTTACAATTTTTGCATTTTCAACAAAAGAATCATGGTCATAAACCTCTTTTATTGCAAATTCATTGTTCTTTTCAAGTCTTAAACGATTAATTTGTTCTTTTAATTCTTTTCTAGTATTTTCATCGAGGAATTTGTATTTATTCTCAAATTCTTCATTATTAAAATCACTAACTTTGCGGTCAAGAAAATTAAGCATTCCGTTTTTGTATAAATCAGTTAAACGTAACTGAAATTTTACATGGTCATCAAAACCCTCTTTCCATTGAAAATCTAATTCTTCACCATCTTGTTTAGATGTTTCATCATAAACTTTACATAAAAATAAAGTAAATATTTTATTAAATGCATTTCCCTTATCAGAAACAACATTATGCCTCAATATTTCCAAAAACTGATTAAATATAAAACTAGAATCTTCTTGTGTTATTGGTTTTAAATCGTTTAAAGTCAATGCTTTACTTTCAAAACAGTATGGTTTAACCCAAACTTCAAAAATACCATTATTCTTTGCAAGTTTATTCCACTTTTCGTAAAAATCTTTTACATCACCAGTTCTATAATCGTCTTCAATTTTTACAATTTCGTTTTTATATACAATATCATATTGCAATTCAGAAGTATAAAGCATAATAATATCTGCTTTATTGCTAAATTTAAAATATGTGAAAAGTTGTCCGCCATCTTTGTACATTCTAGCAACAGCTTTATCAAATTCTTTTCCGAAAGTTTTACACTCAATCAACAAATATTCAGAACCATCATCACGAGTTACACAAATATCAAGTCTACCTGATGTACCATGTCCTGCAGCCCAAGTTTTTTCTAAGATAATATTTTGAGGTTTATATCCTTTTTCTAATAGTCTGTCCACACATTCCAATACCACAAAATTTTCAGGTTGAGAAAAATTTTGAGTAGTTTTGCAATCAGCACCTATTAAATTACCGTAGCAAATTTTTTCATTTGCAAAATCTATATCTATAGAATAATCGCCATGTTGTTGATATATCTTAGAATATACATTAATTGATCCATTTTTAGGTTTGAAATCAAGTTTAGTTATTAATTCTTTTATATCCATAGCTTTATACTCCATATATAAAAGGATTATAGCAAAATTTTCTTAAAAAGAAATAAAATTTTAACAAAATTAACACACAAAAAAGCTATTTAATCTTAACAATTATTTTATCAAAGCCAGCTGTACGAGGTATGGAAATTGGGAAAATAATCAATATCTATTAAACTCATTCCCCTTTGAATGTTTCACAAAGTGGAATGAGTTTAAATAATTTTGCTAAATGTATGGCTGCTTATTTATTCCAGCCGCGCAAGATATAGTCGCTGAGTTTTTCGCTAAAGAACGAGCTGTCGCTAATCGCCTCGCCTTCGGCAATTTTGGCTTGGTCAAGCAGCAAACGGCAAACTTCTTCCACCGTCGGACGCTCTTTATCGTCAAACATACTGTCGGCTAATTTGATAATCAACGGGTGGTATGGGTTTACTTCCAAAATACGCGAGCTGGCAAAGGCAGTCTGCTGCTGATGGTTACGCATTAAGCGCTCCAAGTGAATGCTCATCTGTCCGTTTTCCACCGTCAAACTAACCGGACTTTTAGTCAGTTTTTCAGTCGGAACAACTTTGCCGACTTCATTTTTGAACAACTCCGCCATAAAATCGGTCAATTTTTTCAAACTGCCCTCATCGGCTTTCGGCTCTTTGCGTTCAAACTTCAAATCAACATCAGCTTGTGAAACATGTTTAATTGGATAGCCTTTAAAGTTTGTTAAAGTCTGAACCCAAAATTCATCAATCGGGTCTGTCAACAACAAAACTTCCAAGCCTTTTTCTTTGAATGCCTCCAGCTGCGGGTTGTTGCGCAAAGTCGGAATATCATCGCCGGTAATATAATAAATAGTAGTCTGTCCTTCTTTCACGCGCGAAATATATTCATCAAGCGAGGTCAGCTTATCCTCGGAATTGGTTGAATAAAAACGCGAAAGCTCGGCAATTTCCACACGGTTTGCTGGGTCTTCATAAATTCCCTCTTTGAAAGCCATGCCAAAGTTTTTCCAAAACTTCATATAATCGTCATAATCTTCGGAACGTTTTTTCAGCTCTTTCAAAATACGCGAAACCGTTCCGCTGCGGATTTTTGCAATCAACGCATTTTGCTGCAGCATTTCACGAGAAATATTCAACGGTAAATCGGCGCTGTCGATAATTCCCTTCACAAAGCGCAGGTAGGCAGGCATCAAATCATCAACTTTATCGGAAATAAACACGCGGTTGACATAAAGTTTCAGGCTTTGCTGTCTGTCCGGCTGAAACAAATCATACGGTGCTTCGGACGGAATAAACAGCAATCCGGTGTATTCTATGCTTCCTTCCGCTTTAAAATGCAGACGCATCCACGGGGTATCAAAGTTGCGGGAAATATGATGATAAAACTCGTTGTATTGGTCATCGGTAATTTCCGCTTTATTCTTAGTCCAAAGAGCCGAACCGGTGTTTACGGTTTCTTCGCCGGCTTTGCCTAAATCCAAAACAATCGGATAGTTGATATGGTCGGAATAGGTGCGGATTATGTGGCGCAGATAAATAGTGTCGGTAAAATCTTTAGCGTCGTCTTTCAAAAACAACTTAATATCAGTACCGCTTTTTTCTTTTTCGGTTTCTTCAATTTCAAAACCGTCAACACCGTTGGAAATCCATTTATAAGCCTGTTCTTCCCCTGCTCTCTTGGTAGTAACTTCAACCTTGCTCGCCACCATAAAGGCCGAATAAAAGCCCACGCCGAACTTACCAATCAAATCGACAACCGAGCCGTTGTCTTTTGCGTTGTTTACAAAATCAGCCGTGCCGGACTTGGCGATAGTACTCAAATGGTTGACCAAATCTTCCTTGTTCATACCAATACCGTTATCGCTGATGGTCAGAGTGTTTTCCTCAGAGTTAGGCGTGATGATAATCTTAAATTCACCATTATTTTTGGTAACTTCCGGCTTCATCAACGAATAATAGCGCAGCTTGTCGCACGCATCGCTGGCGTTGGAAATCAGTTCGCGCAGGAAAATATATTTTTCCGAATACAGCGAGTTAATCACAATATCCAACAACTTGCTGACTTCGGTTTTAAACTTTTGTTTTTTACTCATGGTTATTTCTCCCTCTAAAACTACTTATTTATATGGGATTTTATAACCGCCGGCGCAAGAGGTTTGCCAAATTTTTCTTATGCGCCGGCCAAAAAATCAGTCGTTTTCTTTGATACGCTCAATATTGGCGCCCACAGCTTTGAATTTTTCTTCCAGATGTTCATAGCCGCGGTCAAGATGATATACACGATTTACAATCGTTTCACCTTCTGCCACCAAACCGGCTAAAATAAGTGCGAAAGAGGCGCGCAAATCCGTTGACATCACCGGTGCGCCGGAAAGTTTTTTCACTCCGCGCACAATGGCTGAAGCGTGACCGTGAACATTGATGTTTGCGCCCATACGAATCAGCTCCGGAACGTGCATAAAGCGGTTTTCCCAAATGCTTTCCGTAACCATAGCCGCGCCGTTGGCCACACACATCAAAGCCATAAACTGCGCTTGTAAATCGGTTGGAAACCCAGGGTAATAATCGGTATAAACATCAACACCTTGCAAATTGGCGTGCTGAGCGTCAACAATAATACCGTTTTCCGTGCGTTCCACCATTGCCCCTGTTTTTTGCAAAATATCCAGCGGCGACTGCAGGTAGTCGGCGTTGGCGTTTACCAGCTCCAAACGTCCGTGAGTAATGGCCGCAGCGACAGCGTATGAACCTGCCTCGATTCGGTCATTGATAATTTCATGAGTTACACCATGCAATTTATCCACACCATGAATAGTCAGAGTGGAGGTGTTTGCACCTTCAATATTTGCCTCCATTTTATTCAAAATATCAATAAGGTCGGCAATTTCCGGCTCTTTGGCGGCGTTTTCAATAATGGTATCGCCCTCGGCTAAAGTCGCTGCCATCAAAATGTTGCAAGTTGCACCGACCGAAGCCGAATGGAAAGTGATGTGCGCGCCTTTTAAGCGGTCTTTCACATCGGCAATCACATAACCGTTTTTAATTTCTATATTTGCCCCCATCTGCTCAAGCGAGCTCAAATGTATATCCATCGGACGAGCGCCGATAGCGCAGCCACCCGGCAAAGAAAGTTCAACATGCCGATATTTTGTCAGCAACGGCCCTAAAACATAGTATGACGCGCGCATTTTACGCACATAGTCATAAGGCGCAACAAGGCTGGTCGGCTTTGGAGTATAATAGGTAAAAGTCTGGGTAATATGCCCGTTCAACTCTTCTTGTTTGCCTTCAATCTGCGTACCGATTTGCTGCAATAGCAAATTAAGCGAAGTGATATCCGAAAGAATCGGCAAATTGCGCAAAGTCACAGGCTCATCAGTCAAAAGTGAAGCGCAAATAATCGGCAAAGCGGTATTTTTAGCCCCGCTGATAAAAACTTTTCCAAACAGCGAATTACCGCCGATAATCTTGATTTTATCCATTGTTTTGCTCCTTTTCCAGTTTACGGCGATTTAATTTTTCTTGCTGCTTTTTGCGCTTTTGCAGATTCTTTTGCAAAGCCTTAGCCTCTTTTTCAAAACGCAATTGCTGCGCCGATTTTTTTGGGTTCTTAGACGCTGACATGGTAACTCTCCTCAAAATGATTATGTTTAATCATAAAAAATTAAACTCAAAAAGCCTAGTAAAATCTTGTTTTATAAACATCTTAAAAATTATTTGAAATTTTTTTACAAAAATATGAAAAAAGTTCTTGCATTTTATTTTTTTATGGGTTATTAAATAACCTGTTCGCAGATGATGCGGGTATAGCTCAGGGGTAGAGCGCAACCTTGCCAAGGTTGATGTCGTGGGTCCGAATCCCATTGCCCGCTCCAATTTATAAGCCTTGATTTTCAAGGCTTTTTTGCTTTTAAAGACTGAAAAGTTTAGTCCGCTCCAAAAATTCAAAAGCATTACAAATCAATCACTTACACTTAAATCGTCGTCAAAATAACGTATGGAGGCTGAAATGCTTAAAAAGTGTGATGCAAACTGTGATGCAAAAGTACCCCATTTGTGGTTGCGCAATAATATTTTTTATTATAGAGTCGAGCTTGAACGTGTTGGTTGTAAACGCCGATATAAGCGTATATCGTTACACACAGACAATTTTTTCGAAGCAAGAGAGAAATTACGCGCAATGACAACAGATAAAAATTGGCCTTTTGATGAATTACGTCGCCTTTTCAATGACTTAATCTTTGATACAGACTTAGGACAAGGTTTAGGCAACGGCAACTATGGTATGCTGTCGCAATTACAGATACAAAAGCGATTATCAAAGCGTAATAAACGTGAAAATATTGAAAAATTAAATCTGTTGGGAAGTATAGCTGTGCAATCCAATCAGATGAATTTAAGCCAAGAAGACCGGTTGTTAATAAAACAATTTGTTGATATGCGCCCGATGATTGAGGCATTTTTAGCTAATCAACCGACATCTTCAAAGCCTACATCGGCTCCATCGCGTAAAATTTCAGAAGTTTTGAACATGATGCTGTTGAAAGCCAACAACTGTGATGATGAAAAACGGCGGAAGAAAAATACCATTACCAAGCTTTTGCAAGCTGTAGACATATCGCTTGATGATGATTATGCAAAGTTTCACAATGCTGACGCAATCAGTGCAATTTCCAAAGTTGTGGTAGACCAGGTTGATGCCAAAGGTGATTATAAAAGAAAGCAGTTGCGTTATATCAAAGAGTTAGCGACTTGCGGGAGCAATATTGATTCGGATTTTTACAAGCTTAGCGTAATTAACAACCTGCCAAACGTTGAAAAAACAAAAAAATCTGAGAAAAAACCGCATCTACCATATAGTGATGCGCAATTGCTTGAGATGTTTAATCCGAAACATACTTATTTTAAAAAGCATCCGGATGCCTTTTGGGTGTGCATGATTGCTTTGTTTACCGGAGCACGAGCGAACAGTGCCATTACATTACAATATAATGATATTACTGAAAAAGATGGTATTTGGTGCATTAACTTTATTGAAAATCATCCGATTAAGCACTTGAAAAATGAAGCTTCAGAGCGAATTGTGCCGATACATCCGCAGCTTTTGGATTTAGGTTTTGTGGATTATGTTCAACGTCGTCAAACAGCACTTAACGCTAAAGGTACGGATTTTATATTTCCGAAGTGTCAAACCAAAAGCGGTTCATATAACAGTAGATACACGGTGCGGATGATTCTTAACTTTTTGCAGAAAATCGGAGTAAAATCAGGCACTAAAGACAGTTACGATTTTCACTCATTTAGAAAAAATGCCAGTATAGCTATGCAAAATGCCGGTATTATTAATTCGTATATCATTAAGATTATCGGTTGGGAAGGCAAAAACACAATGGAACAGTCATATTCTAACCATACTTTGCAGCAAATAAAGACAGAGATGTCAAAGTTTAATTATGATTTCCTGTCCGATCACTTTGCAAAATGGAAAGAGATTATGAAAAAAGCAAAGTAAGGACAGTTTTTTCATCTTAATGACCTATAATAACGTTGTCTTTAGCAAATCGGAGCTCAATTTGACCGGATTGCATAAAAGGCAGCAATTTATTGATATCAACATATTTGAGATAAGTTTTTCTTGAATGAAACACCACCGCTTGCTTGGTTTTATTACGTTTAAGATAGTCAAAAAGCTTGTTCATACAATCTTTTTCATAAGATTTTATGCCGGAAGTTTCAAAAAAGACGTCAACAATGTGCAAGTTCTTCCTTTTACAATATTGAAGCATCTCGGCGAACTGTTTTGCTACTTCATTCACACCACCACAGGAAAATAAAACAGCCTCCCGCGGATTAACCATCTCATTTATAGTATTTTTCATTGAATTAAGTCCTATATAATGTGTTTATTATATAGAATTGATATTTTTTTGATATTTGGCTGATATTTCCTCTTTTAGGCGCAAAATATTGATTAATTATTACAGATTGTTTTTATATATGACAATGAATATACATACACAAACAGTAAAATACATCTTAATTTTTTTTAATAATTAGTTGTTTTTTAGTTATTTTTATATAGTATAACATTTAATATGAATAGAAAGGGTCATAAAAATGCAAAAAAGTAAGCTTCGAGTTTTTGAGGCATTTGCTGGTATTGGAGCGCAAGCAAGTGCTCTAAAACGTTTAGGTATAGACTATGAAATTGTAGGCATAAGTGATTGGTTTATTGATGCAATAGAGTGTTATTCAGAGATTCATTGTACGACAAAGCAAGTAAAAGCACCTAAAGATAGAGAAGATTTACTTTCTTACCTTTCTAAATATACATTTAGTATGGATTCTGTCAGACCTTATGACATAAACAGATTAAATGATGAAGAATTAAAAAAACTATATATTGCAAATAAAAAATGTAATAATTATGGATCAATTTTAGATATTCAAGCTCAGGATTTACCAAACATTGATTTACTTGTTTACAGTTTCCCTTGTCAAGATCTGTCAACAGGCGGATTATGTCAAGGAATGAAAAAAGGATCTGGTACAAGATCTGGGTTGTTGTGGCAGATTGAACGAATTTTGAATGGTCTTAAACAGCAAAAAAAATTACCAGAGTATCTTTTATTAGAAAATGTAAAAACTATTCAAGCAGCTTCTAATAAAAAAGACTTGGATGAATGGCTTAAATTTCTATCATCTATTGGCTATTATAATGATGATTGTATGATTTTAAATGCACTTGATTTTGGTGTACCTCAAGACCGAGAAAGGGCTTTTATAGTTAGTCATTTAGGAAGGAAACTAAATCTTAATTCTAAAATCAAGAAAAAAGAGAGAATATATAAATTTAAAGAATTTTTCAGAAATGATTACTCTAATCCGGTATTGAAAGCTGAAGCGGATACAGCTCAATTGAATAAAACTCCATCCAGGGAACAAATGTGGAAAATAAATGGACGAAGTTTAGATGAGCATACGATAGTAAGAACAATAACTTGTAATATGGATAGAACACATTGTGCAGCTCTGTTTCCTTATACTGGCGAAAAAGGTGTTTCATATCGACGACCTACAATTAGAGAAGCTTTTCTACTAATGGGCTTTTCTGAAAAAGATTATGAAAAAACGTTAAAATTAGGATATAGCTATAGAAAAATGAATAAACTTATAGGTAATTCTATAGTTGTAAATGTGCTTGAGGAAATTTTTCGAGAAATGTTTGTGAATAAATATAGCTTAAAAGGATAATGTTATGCTTTTAAGATTGTTTATTGATACAAAATCCTTATATTTTAATATAAAAAATGATAATGCTTCTGGACATACTGCTACGGTTTCTACTCCATTAAAGCAATATAATTCTTGGAATAATGATTTATTAGATATATTAAAAATACCTGAAAATATAGATACCATCTGTAAAGAAAGTATTATTGATAAGATTTTATCTAAATCTCGATCTGAAGTTAAAATCAATAAAGTATTTGTTTTTGATAAGGTAGCTGTTAATGGAGAACTTTTAATCAATATCCCAGCTTTTTGTATGTATATAAGAGAAGAAATAGCAGAAGGCTATGTTCATAACGGAAGGCAGAAATTGCATTATCAAACTTCATTTAAATATACAGATAATGAAATAGAGATTAACAATAATGTAGTATTGAAAACAATATCTGAAATGTTGCATAATTACGCTTTTGTTGTTGAGGGTTTTGAATATGATACTAATAGTCGTACACTAAATTTCAAAGCAACAATCGTTGGATCAAACTTAATTCCATATTCAAAAGTCTTTGTTAATAAAAAAGGGGTTGGAAACAAATTCTCATACATTTTCAATGATATTTCAGATAGTTATGATGCTGAAATTATCGCGCTAAGAGAAAGTTTAGGATATGATAAGGTTTCCCCAGATAATTTTTTTGAAATTATGGAAGAGAATCGCCTTATAGCAAACCAATATGCATTACAGTATATTTCTTCACAGAATGGTGTAAATATACGATTATTGACAGATTATTATCCATATGCTTTATATGACTATGAATATGAAGTTAGTGGAAAAAAATATTTTATAATAGTACGTTATACATCTACAAAAATTCATTATTTTAACTTGTCCATGCAAAAAATACGATTTATTAATGATTTTTATGAGAACACAAAAGTTCTACTTGTTACTGATATTAATAATAATCCAAAATATCAATTATATACATTAGAAGAACTGAATAATTTCGCAAAAAATATTAATTCTGTGTGTTATAGAAATGTGGAGGAAGATTGATGTCTGAACTAGTTGAAAAATCTTTTCCAGCAAATACTCTATTAAAGGGCTTGAGATCAATTGGATATAACTTTTCAACAGCTGTTGCTGATATTATAGATAATAGCATTTCTGCAAATGCTTCGCAAATTGATATATTTTCAGATCCTTTATCTGATACTCCTTATTTTTGTATATTAGATAATGGATGTGGCATGAATTCGGATGAATTAGATAATGCTATGTTGTTTGGATCCAATCGTGAGCAAAAACAAGACAATGAAATTGAATTAGGAAGATTTGGATTAGGATTAAAATCAGCCTCTTTATCACAATGCAGAAAATTTATAGTCGCAAGCAAGAAGTTTGGCAGAATTCATGCAATGTGTTTTGATTTAGATATTGTGGAACAAAATAATAAACTTCTTTTACAACTACTTGATAATACAGAGATTAAAAATTTACCACATATAGATGATCTAATAGAATACGAAACAGGAACTCTTGTTATATGGCAAAAATTTGATAAAATAGAAGGATCTGCCAAAAAGTTTGAAGATACTTTCAGAGCGTTGGTTGCTGACTCTAAAAAACATGTAGAATTAGTTTTTCATAGGTTTTATGATAATATAATCATTAAATATAATCAAAAAAGAATAGAAGAAAGAGATCCTTTCCTTCTTAGATCTCACGGAAGACAGCAAACAGGACGCACTAAAGAAATAAATGTTGATGGAGCTAAAATAGTAGTTATTCCATATACATTACCATTTGCAAATACATTAACACAGGATGAAAAAGCTTTGTTGGGTAATCCTAAAAGTATTTTTGATGAACAAGGATTGTATATTTATAGAAATAGACGGCTTATATTGTGGGGAAGCTGGATGAGAATGGGTATCAGAAGTGAACTAAATAAATTAGCAAGAATACAAATAGATATACCATCTCAGTTAGATGCTGTATGGACACTTGATGTTAAAAAATCTTCTGCAAACATTCCAGATAAAGTAAAAGAACAAATAAAAGTTGCTATTGAAGATTCTATTGTAAGAAGTAAAAGAACTACGAGATTTCCTGGTGTCAAAGAGCAATCAGTAGAATGTAAAGTTTGGAATAGAATTAATGAACATGAAGGTAAGATTAAATACCTAATTAATAGAGATATTCCAGCAATAAGAGCTTTATATGATGTTTTGGGCACTCATGAACAAAATTTATTAAATATGGCTTTATCTCAAATTGAATGTTATTTACCAAAGTATTCTATTTCTAATGACAATATGGACGCTTTAACAATTACAAACTCTGGTGATGATTCTGAAGAAGAACATCTTATTGAAGAAGTAATAGAAATTCTATCAATGTTTGATGAAGATAAAAAGTTGGAGCAATTTGATCACATATTCATAACGGAAGGATATCAAAAAATAGCAAAGTATAAAGAACAAATAAGAAAAAAGGTTTTCGGCAATGATTGATAGTTTAATGGAATTTGATATAGAGATAAGAAAAGCTGCAGATATGTTATATTTATCATTCGGAGGTGAGAAAAAAACTCATTCTGAAGTTATGGAGCGTGCAGCAAAATTGCTTGAAATAATTTTACCACAGGCTGTAAATTTGCCGGAATATAAAAATATCTTAAATGCTGTTATTGATAAGTTTGAATTTGAGGTTGGAATAAAGACATACGAGCCAGTTACAATTGTAAAAGATAAAAACTCGCATTCTTGGTTATATGATGTAAAGGATAAAACTCTACATTCTTATTTTGATAGATACAAAATGTATCTGCGAAATGAAGGTTTTGAAATGAAAGCAATAGCTAACATAGAAAAGTCGTGTGAAGATGTTTTATCGCATTGTGCAAATCCAAAGTCTGAAGTTAAGGATCAGAAAAGAGGGTTAGTTGTTGGAGATGTGCAATCTGGAAAAACTGCAAATTATCTCGGTTTGATAAATATGGCTTATGATTACGGATATAAAATTGTTATCTTACTCGCAGGAACCACAGATTCATTACGATTACAAACTCAAAAAAGAACAGATTATGGCGTGATTGGAGCAATTAGTGATAGTATAGGAAATAGTATAGAATATTGTGGAGTCGGAAAAATTAATGGTGAGCATTATGTTGTTCCATTAACAAACAGAGCAAATGATTTCAAAAAGTTTATACAACGCAATTATAATATAACCTTTTCTGATATGAATAAGCCGGTTGTTCTCGTCGTAAAAAAACAAAAAGCAATCTTAGAAAGTGTTATGGAACGATTGCAATCGACATTAAAAGGTCACAATGTAAAAAATATTCTAATAATTGATGATGAAGCAGATAATTCTTCAATAAATACAAAGAAAGATGATGAGGATCCAACTACAATCAATAGATGTATTCGAGGAATATTTAATAAATTTCCAATAGCAAGTTATGTCGGCTTTACTGCGACGCCATTTGCAAATATTTTTATTAATCCGATTGATGAAAATGAAGATAATCTTAATTTATTTCCTGCTGACTTTATCTCATTACTTAAGTCCCCTCCAACTTATTGTGGATGCGATAAATTTTTCCCTGAAGGTGATGTATTATCTCGCTCTATTAGAGTGCTTGATGAGCAAGAGGATAATTTTCTTCCGGTTATTCATAAAAAAGATGTTTTTTATCCTCAATTAGCAGAAAGTTTAAAAGAAGCAATTCATAGCTTTTTGATTGGTTGTGTGATTAGAACAATACGCGGTCAAAAAAACAAACATCGTTCAATGATGATTAATATATCTAGATATAATGACGTTCAAGATATAATATGGGAAAGAGTATCCGAATATATAGAAATCTTAAAAAATATAATAGAACAAGATGATTGTAAGGATGAAAAAGATTTTTGTAAAAATGATGAAATGAATAAGATATATCGCTTATTTAATAGTACTTTTTACAAAACAATACTAGTAGAAGAAGATAATGGTTACCCATTGATAACATGGAAAGATATTCAAAAAGGACTCTATGAAGAAGTTAAACAAATACAAATAGTTGTTGTTAATTCTCGCAATGGTAAGATGTCTACATTAAACTCAAACGGAACCAAGCAACGATTTGATTACGAAGAATTTGAAGCTACCGGAGCCCGGGTAATTGCCATAGGCGGTCTCGTATTATCACGTGGATTGACCTTGGAAGGATTAATGGTTAGTTATTATAGTAGAAATGCGGGGGCATATGATACATTGCTACAAATGTGTAGATGGTTTGGGTATCGGCCTCGTTATGATGATTTGTGTAGAGTATATTTATCTCAAATTAATATAGATCGATTTGATGCTGTAAGAGAGGCTGTATCTGATCTTAAAGAACAATTTATGGAAATGAAAAATCAGGATAAAACACCTAAAGAATTTGGTTTAATGGTTAGAGAATCCCCTGATACTTTGGAAACTACTCTATTGGTTACTAGTAGAAACAAAATGAGAAATTCAGAAACAATTACATATCATTTAAATTATGGTGGTGTATATGCAGATACTTCAAAATTATCAAAGGATCCAAAAGTAAATTTACATAATATAGAAGAATTTAAGAAATTTTATAAAGAAATACCTTTTTCTTTTATAAAAAACAGATATATGGCTCAAAATGTTTCTAAGCACAGAGTTGCAGAACTTATCAAAAACTTAAAAATCCCGTATGTAAATAAAAAATTCGACACGGAATCATTATCAGAATACATAGAGCATAGTGAGATGTTTTATGAATGGGATGTCGTGATAGCATCAGGTGATTCTAATAAAAGTGTAAATTTTGTTGATGGGGGAATTAAGGCTACAACTCGTAGTTTTCATACTGAAAATCTCGATGATTGGATAAGAATAGGATACACTAATAACCGTGTACTTGATCCTGGAATATTAAATTCAGGATTATCTGATGAAGATATTTCTCATCTTCCAAAATCAAAATCTATTACAGCCAAGGATTATCTGGAAATAAGAGAAAAACCAATATTTATCATATATCCAATAGATCTTAAAATAGATGATGAACTAAAATTATTTGGTGAAGATAATGGTAAACAGAGGGATTTGAAACAAAAAACAAAAGACAATTTTGGAAATGATTTATTATTAGCATTTGCTATTGCATTTCCTAGAAAAGAGTCAAAATGTATAGTGAAATATAAAGCAAATAGAAGAAAACTAGATGAACTAATTAGCAATTTAGAAATAGATGATGAAGATGAGGGTATAAGCGATGATGATGACTAGATTAGAACAGCTATATCAAACATTAGTTGAAAGTTCAAAAGGTAATCAGAAAAAAATACCAATAACTTCTTGTTTAGGGGTATATTTGGGTATTTCCACAGAAGGGTATATCCGTTTATCATTTATGTCATCTATTCCTGCTCCAAAATTAGATTCTACAAAATTATTAAAAATTACGCAGGGACAAGAAGAACAAGATGTGTATTGGACATCATTTGATTTAATCCAAGAAGATGCAAAGGTGGTGTTTTTTACCTTTTGTGAAGACATGATTAGAAGCATTACTGACATCAAAGAAGAAATGATTGCTTTGACATCTATCAAAAAGAGATATGTAACATGGAAGTCTATGTTTGTTAAAGCAAATAATACTCAGCTATCTAGAGAAGTTCTGCAAGGATTATATGGGGAATTATACTTTCTAAAGAATTATATGCTTAAGAAGTATGATGTTAAGGCAGCCATATGTAGTTGGAGTGGTCCAAATTCGACTAGTAAAGATTTTTCTCTAAGTGATAATTGGTTCGAAATTAAAACAATTGGTAACAATGTTCAAAACGTCCATATTTCATCTTTAACTCAATTATCTTCATCCATAGATGGTAGATTAGTTATTATTAAACTTGAAGAAATGTCTGATGAATTTAATAATGATAATTCAAATATATCTGTGCTATTAACACAAATCATGGAACAATTGCATGATGAAAAATATGAAGAATTATTTTTAAGTAAGATTTCTAATTTTTGTTTACAGGATGAGTATATTAGTAGAAATTATGATGTTAAATCTATGAATATATATTTGGTTAACGATAAATTTCCACGTCTTACAGAAAAAGATATCTCGTATCCAGAAATTAGCGAGGTTAAATATGATTTGCTGGTGAATTCTCTTGAACAGTATAAGGAGTAATACAATTATGAACCTAGAAGAATTTAGAGAAAATTTTATAAATGAAGATATTTGTGCTGAATCGGTTAATAATCACAGATATGAAGAAGAAGTTTTTATAGATATTGCTACGGATATATTGAAAAATGATTATTCATTAATCACAGACATGTCTCAGTGTTTTTATGAATTCACAAAAGGTACAAAAGCTTACAAAAGTATGAAAATTGATGCTGCTTATTTGGATTTAGTATCAAATACGGTTAATTTACTATATGTGGATTTCAATAAAGATGAAATGAAAAATATTACAAATGAATTTATTTACAATAAATCCCAATTACTTCTTAATTATTTCGAAAATAGTCTCAAAGGATATTTTACTCAAGCCGAGCAGTCGGATCCAGCCGTACAACTAGCTAAAGATATAAAATTAAACATTGAATACATATATAAGATACATTTGTTTATTGCAAGTACAAATAAACTCAGTAAAGTAGTGAAGACACTGGAGCTTCCTGATTTTGTATATAATAACAAAATTTTTAAAGTTGATTTAGATGTTCTGGATATTGAGAAAATTTATAATTCTAAACTAGCTAATTTTCAAAAAGATGATATCATTATCAATTGTAGCGATTTCGGAATAACAGGGATTCCTTGTATAAAAGCGGATATAGAAACAGATCAATATGAATCGTATTTAGCAATTGTACCTGGTAGTTTTTTGGCAGATATCTATAAAAAACACAATGCCTCCCTTTTAGAAGCTAATGTTCGTTCTTTCTTAAAATTTAATGGTGCAGTTAATAAAGGAATCAGAGGAACAATTTTAAATGAAAAATCTAGATTTTTCACTTATAATAATGGTATCTCTACAACAGCTAAAAGTATAAATACAATAAAAAATGATACAGGTTTACTAATAACCTCATTTACTGATTTACAAATCATCAATGGTGGACAAACGACAGCTACTCTTGCAGCGACAAATATTAAAAATAATGCAGATTTATCAGGAATCTTTGTACAAATGAAATTAACAATCTTAAAAGACACCGATCCTGAATTAATCAGAAATATTGCAAGATATGCAAATAGTCAAAATAAAGTAAAAACTGCAGATTTAAATTCAAGTCATCCTTTTTATGTGAGAATTGAAGATTTTTCAAGAAAAGTCTATGCACCTCTTGCAAGTGGTAATATTGTTCAAGAAAAATGGTTTTTTGAACGAGCACGAGGACAATATGAACAACCTATGATGCAAATGACAAAGTCACAGCAAAATGATTATAAATTAGTGAATCCAAAAAAGAAAAAATTTACATTACCAGATTTGGCAAAATATATAAATTGTTCGGAGATGTTGCCTCATTTTGTATCTTGGGGTGGTGAAGTGAACTCAGCAAAATTCCATAGTAATATGGAAAAAATGTGGACTAAAGACAACTCTTTCTGTAATGAATTGTTTTACAAAGAACTCATTGGTAAAAAAATTCTATTTTCATTTATTGAAAATATTATTTCAGACCAACCATGGTATCAAGAAAGGAGAGCTTATAGGCCTCAAATTGTAGCGTATACATTTGCTAAACTTGTTTATGAAGCTCGAGAAATGAAGAAAGATATCAATTATATCGAAATATGGAACCACCAAAGTGTTTTAGATGTATTTAAATCAGAAATTTCTAGAATAGGAAAATTAGTTTTTGATACAATATACGATGAAAATAGATCTACAGCTAATATTGAGACATATTGCAAAAAAGAAGAATGTTGGCAAATAATAAGCAAAAAAACATACGATTTGTCTGAATCGATTGTGGAAATGTTAATTACTCCTTCTGAACAAAAGATAGAAAAAGTAATTGCTAAAAAAGAACAAAGATTTACCAATGGTATCAGTGATGAGATTTCTGTATATGAAAAAGGAAGTAAGTATTGGACGTCAATTATTGAAAGAGGAAAATCTCAAGGCGTATTGAACTATAATGAAGAAAAACAACTTTTAGCCGCTGTCAATTACTGCAATGGCAAATATATGCAATTGAGCTCATATCAAATAAAAGAAATTGTTAAAATAATGGATAAACTTAAAGAGTATATGATTGAATAAAAAATCCATAAATATGTATCAGGATAAAGTATGATTAAATCTCATTAAATCAATTTTCATCTATTTGGACTTGTTCAATAATATTTACACCCAAATTATATTCTTTAAGAATATGTGTTAATGCAATACCATCAATTAAATCAATCATAATCGCGCCATCGCGACGGCTTCTAATTTGGCATCTTTAGAAAATATACCTGTAGTAATTATGATTCCTTTATCTGCACGCCCCATGATTGCACCTCTAAAATCTCTAATAACAGAGGAAGGGACAGTATAATAATTTTTATCCCGTTTTTGTCTGTTTATTAGTAATTCCGTCTAAATCGTAGCAAAATGTCGTTGGTAACGTGTGTTTTCGGGGCTCCCGACATCCCTAAAATAGGTTATACTATTTAGTGTAAATAGTTAATAACTCATTTTAAGGAGAAAAATCATGTATCAGATTAAAATTAATGGAATTCTCATGCCTTACTTGTATTGGAGCCTGAGAGAAGCCATCGATGCTTGTGAAACTGAAAAGGCTCGCGATTGTGCTGTCATGACCGAAATTGTGCACGTTGATTAAAATTAACTTTATTATGAAAGGAAAATATCATGCAAATGTTGTTTGAAGCTTGGCTTTTAGATAATAATTATAAACCGACGACGGCTGTTGACTACCCTGATCGTTTGAGACGTCTGTGTGCAAGAGAGAAAATATCTTATGAGTACCTGGCAGAACACCTTTCGGAAATTATACCGCAATATGATAAAACCGGTAGAAAATCAAGCTATGCCAAGACGTCTCATTATTCTGTATGGAACGCTCTTTGCCGGTTCAAGGAATTTTTAGCTGACGCTAGCACTCAAGTAGAAGGAGCCAAATAATGAATGATATTGCAGCGTTGAATGATAATTTTCGTAAGACATTTACCGGTGGTCAGGTGCTCTTGACTACCGGTATTGCGACCATGAGTTCAGAAGATAAAGCCAATATTATATCACTTGTTCAGAATTTTGATAATTTTACACCAGATAACAATCCGTACGCTGAAAACGATTTTGGCTCATTTGATTATAAAGGCAATAAAATATTCTTCAAAATTGACTATTACGACCGGTTTAATACACATTTTGCTTCTGAAAATCCAGCTGATATAAGCAAAACATTGAGAATACTCACCATCCTGTTAGCAGAAGAATATTGATTTGCTGTTCATATACGATTTACAAAATAATTTGCTGTTCATATTTTAAACTTTATGAATTACAAATAAATTTCTACATCATGGATGAAACACAAAATAATTTGCTGTTCATATTATGCGTTTTATGATTTACAAATTGAACATATGAGATATTGTAATGAAAAAGGAGATAGTCAAATGTTACCTTATATTCCGCAAACACTACCTATAAAAAATCTTGATTGGCACAGATTAATTCCTCTGGTCAGCAAGTCTAATGCTATACTTTCACAATATAACGGATTGCTTGAAAGTTTGGTTAATCCTCATGTACTGTTAGCTCCTATGACCACTAAAGAAGCAACCCTGTCATCAAAAATAGAAGGAACTCAAGCTACATTATCCGAAGTTTTCAGATATGAAGCCGGAGAAAATTACAACCAAGAGAAAAACGAAGATATTGAAGAAATTCAGAATTATCGCAAGGCTATGTTGGAAGCTGAAAATATGCTAAAAGATAAGCCTTTTATTCATCTCAATATGATAAAAAGATTACATGAGATATTATTGGCCGGTGTGCGTGGTAACAATAAAGCAAGAGGTGAATTCAGGAAAATACAAAACTGGATAGGTGTATCAGGTAGCACCATTGAAAACGCAAAATATGTGCCACCGACACCTACAGAAATGATGAAGGCTTTGGATAATTGGGAGAAGTACATTAACACTGATGATGTTGAAGATATTTTGATTCAACTTGCCTTTATTCATGCACAGTTTGAAATTATTCACCCGTTTTTAGATGGCAATGGAAGAATTGGACGTATTTTGATACCATTATTTTTGTATGCTAAACAATATTTGAAATTACCGGTATTTTATTTAAGTGAATATTTAGAAAGCAATCGAGAAGGGTATTATAACCATTTAAATGCAATTACTGGAAAAAATGATTGGCAGCAATGGATAGAGTTTTTCCTTAATGCTATTATTTTGCAAGCAGAAAAAAATACAAAAAAGGCAAAAGAAGTGTTGGCTCTATATGATAAGATGAAAGACAGATTTATCAGTGTTACGAAGTCACAATATTCAGCGACAGCATTGGATGCATTATTTACAAAACCGATTATCAGTTCAGCACAATTTTTTGTAGATGCTAAGATTGATAGCAGGGTAACTGCAAATCGTATCCTACAGAAATTAACTGCTGATGGAATACTGGAAATAATTAAAGAAGGAAAAGGGAATCAACCTTCTACATATGCTTTTAATGAATTGTTGGATATAGTTTAGTATATTAAAGCTTGTTTTTTCAGCCATATACGCGTAGATTTATTCTAGATTGCTGTTTATACAGTAAAAATGAATCTATTGCATATAGGACTGATTTTTGAGACCATACCAACCTTTGCAAATTCAGCAGAGATTGGATTTGTTTATAATATATTCGCGATGGTTTATAACATCAATTTACTTTTGATAGGTTTGTATTGTCGTGTTTTTGTAAAAGGATACATATATGCCTATTGGTAATACATTAGAAGCCAAAATGAGATATCGTATTAATAAGAGTAAGGTATCTGCATTTATTTTATCTGATTTCTATGATTTAAGTGATAGAGATCAGGTTGGACGTGTGCTAAGGAAAATGGTAAAAGAACAATTTCTCATTAAAATTGGACAAGGTATATTTGCTAAAACCAAAGAATCTAAACTAACCGGTAAACGAGTTTTGGAAACTGATTTTATTACCACCGCTAAACAAGCATTAAGAAAGTTAAAGGTGAAAATATTTCCTTCTAAAGCAGAACAGGATTATAATTCAGGAAAATCTACTCAGGTTCCTACCGGTTTGCGTATTGGTGTTAATAAAAGAATTTCCAGAACAATATCATATAACGGAAGAGAAATAAGCTATGAACAATATCGTAATAACAAAATAAAGTAATAGATTTTAACCTATTGCTTATTGGAAATAGGTTAAAAAACACAAAGTCTCATTTTTTGACCATAGGACTCAATGTTTTATTTTGATATAGGTTTATATATAAAATTCAAATATGCTTGTTTATGGGTTGTTTATGACTCAATGGGATATATTTTAAGGAATTTGATTATACTTTATCTTAAAACCTTTACTTTTTAACTCTTTTATACATTCAACATAATCTTTATAAAGTTGATTATAGTCATTACGTATTTTTTCTAACAATGAATCAGATATATATAAACCATTATTTGAACACGTACCTTTATTAAGATACTTCATCCAACCTTTAGCACCATTTTTATCATCATTATATTTGTCTTTTGTTTGTAACATATTACGATATTTAGGTTGTTTATACTCTTTATTACCATTACACACGGAAGTTTTTAATGATAATATTACTTTACTATCTAAATCTTTATCATTAAGTATTTCTCTTATACCATGTATATGAGTTTCTTTATCATTTATATTTTTACGTTTACTTTTTACTTTATTTTCTAAAACAAATGACATCATAGGTTTAGGCATTGATTGCAGTTGATAGTCTAAATTCCCATACATTCTTTTAATAATGACTGCTTTTAACTCTTTATATGATAAATTTTTATACCTATCTCTAAACTCTTTACTGAAATCTAAAGTAAAAGGTTTAAGATTTATAAATTCTTTTGTTTCTGCCATAAAATAAAAGAAATACGCAAGTCTTTGTATATCAGTTACATCTCTCCATATTGGTAATCTATATACTTCTATTTCTTTTCTATCATTGTCATCATATATATTACTAATATGTGGTACGAAAATAAAATTATGTTTCCACCATTTAGCAATATGAATAAAGTCTCCGTAGGCTCTTTGGCTTTTCTTTTTCTTATTTATTTTCT